>Ga0255268_1000005_pt1 | contig 20217 bp, 10 predicted proteins | sample AtltaT_26_FD_183698 | JGI IMG/M metagenome (GOLD analysis project Ga0255268, IMG submission 183698) | Metatranscriptome of freshwater microbial communities from Altamaha River, Georgia, United States - Atl_Yuk_RepB_8h (Metagenome... | ecosystem: Environmental > Aquatic > Freshwater > River...
ATACGTTCAAGGGTATCTGTGTCGCGCATTAAAGCACGGTCAATGTTGATGTAATGAAAGCCAGACTCTGCAGCTTTTGCTACCTGTCCAGCGTTATTAAGATTTCGTAGGATGGTATTCTTGATAAGAAGTTCAGGGAACTCTTTTTGAATCTTACCAGTCAACACCCAGTGAGTGTGCGGTAGTGTACATGAACGAACACCACGCTCATATAATGGTTTAAAATTTTCAATCCACAAATCTAAATTAGTTTGATCAGGTCTGACCTCTAAATTATTAAATGTAGCTGAAACTTTAACTCCAGTTTCATTTTGAATATACAGTGCATTTTCAATAAGATCTTGGGGATCGTTAATAAAAACATCACCCATAGCATCTTGTTCAAAAGGTGCTATTCTACAAGTGAAATAAACGTCATAGATTAAATTTCTATGACGTTTAATGAATTGTATAAACTCGTTAAACTGACTCTGGTTTAACTTTGGATTGTATGGTATGCTGAACATCTTTTAAAAACTCAGTGGCTAATAATTTATCGGTAACTTTTGGTACATCAAATTTAGGAAGATGTTCTTTATTTTCTAATAATCCTTGGCTAACAGCAGCACTAATTTGGCTTAAACCACCAAGTAGACGCTCATTATATTGAAGCGTAGTTGCTAATGTTAGAATTTGATCTTCTTCTGGCATCATTGCAATACTATCCATATTACCAGTACCAATACGACCATAAGAAATCATATCCATGGCAGCCTGTTTTGCCATGCGTGTAACCCAGTATTGTCTTTCTTCTTCTTCATCATAACTGAATGCTTTATTTAAAAGCTCTTCATTATCACCAGCAATATCTTTCACCTGTTTAATAAAACCCATCATCTCATCTTCTGCTTGAAGAAGTTTACGTTCCCAGATACGGCAATCATTTTCCATATCCTCAATATCAATTTCAATTAATTGTTTAGCTAAAGGATCTTTAATATGTTCTAGATCACGTTTTGCCATTTGAATTTCAATTAATTTACGTTTATGTTTATTTTTAACATTATACCAAGAATGATGTCTTGATTCAATTTCAAGCATACATTGTTTAAGCATTCTGTATGGAGTTAATTGTGAAGCAGTTACGAAAAACTTATTTTGATATTCAGACTGATTGCTGCTCATATTTAAAGCACCAATAACAATCCTCATTTCTTTTTCGTCTAATTTCAAATCGCTAACCACTTTACTATCTGGCTTAACGATATCATATACTCTACATGCAGTAGTTGTCAAATCACTCATTTTGTTTCCTTCAAATCAGTTTAAAAATTAAATTTATGTCCCATATATGGATTAACAATCTCATACATTTTTTCGCCAACATCATTATAAAAAATTCTATTACCCCATTCATCTGCAAGACCAAGTTCTTGTGCCTGAGAAATAGGCATCATAATCCCAAAATATTTTTCATATAAGATATTCATTTGTTTTACATCAGATGCATTTTTAAATTCTTTAATTATTTTCTGTTGTACAACTAACATATCAGATAGTCTATCTTCATATTCTTCTGATTTTTTTAAAATTTTATTTGCTAGTTCTGTCTTATCTATATTATGTTCTTGTGCAAGATAATCTAAAAATCTTGTTGTGTGACCATCAGCACCATTATATGTTAACCATTCTTGCGCTTCATGTTTTTGAATTTGCCAAGAAGCTGTTTCAATATCATTAGTTTTAGATATATCTTTAAATCTATAATTAAATTCGTCTTCAATAAGTTCTTTAGCGAAACGATACATAAATGTTACAATATGTTGTCTCATTTCGCCAGTCATATCAATCTGAACTTTTTCAGTTTCTGGCATGGCAGTTGTTTCTGCCATTGGAGAAGCTGGATTGATAATTTTAATTTTATCTCGTATCTCTGAGAAGAATGTGCTTCCATATAGAGCTTCATCTCTAGTTACTTCTTCATAACCAACTGGTAGAATTGGATACAAAGAATCTAATAATGGCTCAGCTATTTCAATACAAGAAATATCAAATAAAGTGTACAAATCTCTACAATACATTGCAGGATCCATTCCACCCATACCGAAGTATCTCTTAAAAGGGTCTGTTTTTGTTATAATGTATCTCATTAGATTTCCTAAACTTTTATCTATTTATTAGAATGTTACTGGGCTATTAGAACAAATATTCATAGCGCCAGTTGAACATGCTCCTGAAGATTGTCCGTAATGTCCTTTTGGTTGAGCAGTAGATGGTAGTGTTACTTCTGAATCTGTACTATATGATTGGCGAATAGTATGATTGTTTTGTTGATTATCAAAATGACCCATCACATATCCATTATCTTGTCCCATCATACAGTTATCTTCTCCGTATGCTCTAACTTTATTAAATGATGCTAGTGTTGCTCCAGTTGAATCGCTAAATCTAGCTTTTGGTAAGGTAACATTACTAGAAGTTCCGATATAATGCCAACCATATTTAGAACTCATAACTTTACATTGATAGTCACCACGAGACCAACCACCACCACTACCCCATCCAGAAGTCCAAGATGAAGTAGACCATGTAACATATCTATAAGCAGATGTCCATGCGAACCAACCTCTTAGTTCACCAGAAGCTCCATCATTAATGCCAGAATCTCCAGAGTCCCATCCAGTATACATAACTTCTGATGGGAAATGTAATCTATTAGTTGATGTTGCACCACCACCAACTAACCATCCAGATTGACCTTTAATATCATTGGCGCCACCGTTATCTGAACGACCAACGTTCATTGCCATACCACCAACGTGATCGCCAAAACCAGCTGAACCGTAACTCAAACCTTCGTTCTTTGGATCGTTACCAACGTAACCATAAGAGATACCAGAAGATGAAAAACCATCATTGGTTCTAGATCTCATAGTTCCATTAAATAAACTATAAGATGCAATTGCCGATGATGATGCAGCATATGTTGCTGTATTACCATGAGCCACAACATAAGCATTATAATCAGACCAAACACCTTTAGTATAAGATGCTACTTGATGTAATTGTTCACCGCAATATATTGTAGTTTCTGTTCCATGCCACATTTTATTAACAGAACGCCAAGGATTAGAACCTCTATATCCACCAGATAGATAACCATGAGTGTAGATTGAGCGATATAACCATGCTGAGTTATCTGGGCTTCCACTTCCAGTGTTTGTATTTCCTGGATAATTCCAAAAATAATTACCTACACCAGAAGTTGTTGTTCCATTAGATGCTAATCTTGAACCAACAGTGGTTGTAATTGGCACTGAACGTAACAAAGCATTTGCTTTATAAAAAGACATATTACATTCCTACGCCAGAAGCAGTTACAGTTGCTGCTCCAGTAGAGCAAGCACCTGATGATGTTCCATAATGTCCTTTCGGCATGCAAGCTGCACCCATTGTTACTTCAGTATCAGTTGAATGGTCTTGTTTAATTGTGTGGTTATTTTGTTGACCGTCATAGTGACCCATAATATAACCCCAATCTTGACCTTCTTCAACGTTCTCCTCACCATAAGCACGAACTTTGTTATAATTAGTTAATGTAACTCCATCTGAATCACGGAATTTAGATTTACCAGATGTAACATTACTACCATTACCAATATAATGATGACCCCATTTTGTAGATTGAGTATTACACTGTCCATCTCTACTCCAGTTACCCCAAACACCTGTACCAGACCATGTAGAATTAGACCATGTAACATATCTGTATGTTGCTGGCCAAGCAAACCAACCTCGTAGTTCCCCAGAAGCACCGTCGCCAATACCATCAGTACCAGAATCCCAACCAGCGTACATTACTTCTGATGAGAAATTTAAACGGGAAGTTACAGAAGAACCTCCACCAACAATCCATCCAGATTGACCTTTAATATCTTCTGCGCAGCATGGATCAACACGGTTTCTATCCATACGCATACCACCAACGTGAGAACCGTAACCAGCAGTACCATAAGAAAGACCTTCGTTCTTAGGGTCATTACCTTGATAGTCATAAGAGATACCAGAAGATGAAAAACCGTCACCAGAATACATACGGCAAGTTCCGTTATGTAATCCATATGAAGCAACAACTGAACCAGAAGCAGACATACCACCGTTGGCTACGATATAACCGTTGTAATCAGACCATGTACCATTTGTATATGACTGAGTATTCATAATCTGCTCACCAACATAGAATGTGGTGTCAGTTGGGTGCCAAGTTTTATTTACAGAACGCCATGGATTTGAACCTTTGTATCCACAAGCGATATAACCATGAGTGTAGATTGAACGATATCTCCAAGCACTGTTATCAATAGCGATACCAGTAGTTGTTCCACCCATATATGCCCAACCATAGCCAGAACCAGAAGTTCCTGTTGACATCAAAAATGCGCCACGAGTTGCATCTGGCGTAGATGGAACTTCTTTTACTAAGACATTTGAAACGTAATATGCCATTATACTTCCTCTAGTTTAAACTTGTAACGTTTCCCGTTTTTATTATTAATAAGGTAAAGGATTTCTTCACCTTCTTGTACCGTCCAGTTACCACGTGTACCGTCTACAATGTTACCAGATTCATGTTTTTCGTTAGATAAGTGCAAGTCAGATGTATAAACGTGACGCCATGCAGCAGAAGTAGAACCAAGATCATACGCAGAAGTTGAAGTTGGAATTAAACTTGATCCAACTCCAGTATTAACTAGAATTGTCGCAAAAGTCTGAGTTCCTTGGAATATATTATTACCACTGAAAGTATGAGCAGCAGTAATAGTTCTTGCATTAGATATATGAACGTATTGAGTGTGATCATCAGACGTTGTTAACGATGCCATCTGATTGTGAGCAAGAACACCAAGAGTTTTAGTATTAGAGCCAACACTATCTTGTAGAGTTCTTACGTTTACAATTCTTACTTTATTACCAGCATATGTAGATGATGTTAATAAAGTAACTTGATACATTGGAGCAATTTCTGGGAATGGTAAATCGTAAGATGTCCATTGTTCAGCGTATGCTTCACTTTGAGTTGAATATGCGGTTCTACCCATAACTGCTTTAATTGGGTAAATAATATCGTGAGTTGCAACTATCCAATAATTTAAATATTTGCCTTCACCAGCGTCTGCTAAAGAACCACTTCCGCTAGAAATACTATTAATACGAGCTGTTACAGTACCAGCAACCCAAGGTGTTGTAGATATTGATGTTTGGTCATAAGTAGTACCATTCATATAGATAGTTGGTAGTTGAGCAGTACCAGTCAATATCTGTTGTAAATAACCAGAAGGTGAAGGGTTATGAGAAATAGTGTGAACTAAATCTTCATCTTGTAATAATATCGGAGAAGTAAAACTTAATGTAGTCGCTGAATCATTACTCAACGTATAGGACATTGTGCCACCGCTTCTCCAAATAGCACCAACATTATAATGCATCATTTTTTGAGCATCTGTATCCCTAGACGCAGCATGTCTTTCATCTCCAACAATAATACCTTTAGATGCACCAGTATTTAAATAAATTGATGCAACTAAAATTGTATCAGTAAACATTGTATCATCATTAGTAACTTCAACTAAGTTCATAGTTGTTGGATTTAAACCGATAATATGTACACCAGCAGTAGCTGACAATGTTATTGTTTTAGTTGTAGAAATTGTTGTCTGTGTACCACGATACCAAACATTAAAAGCTGAAGAAATACTTGCAGTACCACCCATACCAGAATGGTTAGCACAGTAGTAATATAATGTTACAGCTTGATTTGTTGGGACAACAATTTGAGTATATGCACCAGCTTGACCTGGTGTTCCAACATATGTTACACCAGTTGTGAATTCAGTTCCACCACTATGAGTACCATTTGCTGTTGTAGAGAATCTTAGTGGATGCCCAGCGTTAGAAGCAGCAGACTGATCAAAAATATATGTGCCACCTTTGAGCAAAGTAACAGTTGCTTGCTGAACCCCATCAACATAGAACAACATACTAGAAACAGTTATAGTGTATGTTCTAGAAGTTGAAACTGAACCAGTTGGTGTTAAAGTAAAAACACGAGTAGCATCAACATAACCAATAGTAGAACCAGAAACAGTAGTTTCAAATCCAGTCATATCTTTGGTAGTAGCACCAATAGATTGCAACGCTAAAACGTTAATGGCTTGTTGAATATTTTTAGGTGACATATAACGAGTAGTCGTATCAGTACCAGCTTCCATTTGCGCTTGAGTCGCATTAGTAGTTGGATATGTTACACCACTTGTTGTGACAGAGTTAACAGTAATCGCACCAGCTGCAAAAGCACCGTTTTGATCACGTTTAACTAGAGTATTTGCTACGTTATTTGTAGAAGAATTTGCACCCGCAACAACAGCATTATTTAAGTTGATAAAGTTAGCATCAATTTCAGCATTTGTTAGTGGTGAATTTTTTGTAGTAATACCAGTGGAAACAATATTATATGCGCCAGCAGTTACAGCAACTGCAGCGTTAGAGACTAAAGTAATTTGAGTAGCAGAGTCTACAGTAAGAACAGTACCAATAGTAGTACCACCACTATTAGATAATTGTTGACCAATAGTAACTGAAGTATTAAATGAAGTACCAGTTCCAGTTACTATTGCGCTAGATGTTGTACATGTGATTGTGCCAGCGCCAGCGACTGCGGCATTTGTGACACGTGAGGTAATAGCTGCCATTTATAGTTTCCTATTTACATTCCAATGTGTTTTTTGATATTATTAATTTCACGACGGAGTTCTTTAATACCCTCTACCAGTAGTGGTGCAAAACGCTCATATCTAATTGTTAAATATTTATCATCAATCGGCGCAGGTGCCACAATTTCAGGCATAATTTTCTGAGTATCTTGCGCTGAAAGACCAACTTCTCGTTTAACTTCATAACCTAAATCTTGAGCAGTTTGATTGGCTTCATAATAGAAACCCTGAAGTTGATCAATTTTATCTAATGCATTTTCTAGATTACCAAGACGAGTTTTTAAATTATCATCAGAGTAGTATGCGGTAACGTTAGCTGTTGCTAAAATCTCACCAACAGTACCAGAAGCTCCAGTACCAACACCTAAACTTTGTAGGTGGGCAGAACCGAAACGATTATTTGTTTGTCCAATATCACCAGAGCCGTTTGTTCCACGTTTCTCAATATTAGTTATAGAGGCTTTGTCTGCATAAATTACTGCGAAAACGTTACCACTTTGTCCAATATCACCAGAACCACTTGTTCCAGATTTAGTAACAGATGAAACTGTAGGATTTAATGCCAAACCGAAAGTTGGGTTTCCAGCGACACCAGTTGGATTTGTTATTTCAATAGAATTTCCAGCAACAAAAGATCTAATAACTGAGTTATTTGCAGTTGTTCTAACAAGATAACCGTCACCTGTTGTTGCAGAAATACCAGTTAGAATAGCTGCATATGCTTGAACATCAGCACCAATAACTAAACCAAGATTAGTACGTGCTCCAGCTGCAGTTCCTGCACCAGTACCACCATCAGCAACCGCTAAGTCAGTAATACCTGTAATAGTGCCACCAGTAATATCTATTGTATTTTTATTTTGAATAGCGATAGAACCAAGCCCTAAGTTAGTTCTAGCATTTTGCGCAGTTACAGCGCCAGTTCCACCATGTTCTAGTTGAACAACACCATCAACGTTAGTAGCATTACCAACTAAAGAACCAGATACAGTACCCTGTAAATTACCAACAACGTTGCCAACGTGAACACCGTAGAAATTAGTTGCTCTTAGATTTCCTAAACCGTCTCTAGTTGCAACTGTATTTGCATCAGCATTAATTGACGGATATCTAGAATGTAGCATATCAGCGTCAAGGGTTGAATCTTCGCCAGCATTATTTTGCAAAATGCTTAAAATATTGGAAGCATTAAACGAAACTGCGTTTAATTTTTCGCCGACTTCACGATTGATGTTGTCAAAGTTTGAATCAACTTCCTCAATTGTTAAAGGACGTTCTTTATCTTGTCGTAAATGAATAGCAGCCATTAGTTACCTTTTTCTAATAGTTTTATAAGAAGAGATTTAATTTCTAAAATGTCTTCTTTCATAGTATTTATCTCAGATTGTAAACCCTCAACTTCTTGCTTAGCTTGAGATTGTTCTTGCAGCTTTTGAAGAGCAATTCTCTTATTATTCAAATAAGAATTATACCCACGTTTATCTACGTTTACGACACCTCCAGAGGAGGTGTCTTTTTTTAAATTAGAATATCCTTCAATAGAAACTAGACTCATGATAGTGCAATCAAACGAAGATTTTTAAGTTTTGGTATATATGTTGGGTTTGATGATTTAAATGCAACTTTAATCTGAATGTTATTAAATGGTGTTAAATTTTTTATATTAACCTCACGCTCAACATATTTACCTTCTTGATCATAGCTGTCAGATACATACCCAGTATCAGTCCATGGTAATTTTCTAAGGTCAGTATCACCAACCCAAGTTCTATAGAACACTTTAATAGAAGTATTATTAACAATATTACCATCAAATAAAACTTTAATGACAGTAGCAGCTTCAGTTAAAGAAAGTGTTCTCGTTACATATTGAGCAGAGTTATGAACGCCATATGGAGCAATATCATCAACATACTTGTCATATACTGAAATATTAAAATCTGGATCAGTAATCATATCGATAGTTGCAGTTGTTCCGAATGCTTTGTCAAGAATAATTTTAGTTGTATCCAGCTCAGCATTACCTGCATAAGTTGTTTTATCTTCAACCACAATAATATTCTTAACAACATAAGTTCCATCAATTCCAGTTGCAACACCAGAAATAACCATAGTTTTACCTATGCCTGCAGAAGTTAATAAATTATCAGCTGTATCGATATTAGTGCGAATAACACCAACACCACTTGGACCAGTATTTTCAAACACCAAATTTGGTGTAGATTTAATATAGAACGCAACGCCAGATACAGTAGTTGTAGCAGTGGCAGTAAGAGTAATAGAAGTATTACTATTGACTGTTAATACAGTTCCAATAATAGCATTATCGCTAGTTCTGCATAACACGTTACCTGCAACAACTTGTGTTGTGAATGATGTGCTAGAACCAGTTACAGAAGTTCCTGAAGATGTAACAGTACCTGTTCCAGTTAATGTTAAATCAGCAGAAATTAAATCAGTCGCTTTCAACAATACACGTGTATCAATTTCTGCTATATTAATATCAGAAGCAGTTTGATTATTAATACGATTAGAAACTGCAAAAAGAGATAGTTGTTGAATATCAATCACTGGTGATATATTCTCATTCGATGAAGATAATACTGCACGAATTTGAACAGGTGGTACAACAACGCTATTTACAGAAACATAATTTTGCTTAGAAGGAACATGCATACGAGTGGTGAAATTCAAATTATTATTAGTAATAAAAGGAACATAACCTGTAAATGTTTGAGATCTATCCATTGTCTTAACGTAGTAATCAATCTTAGTATCTGGGAAAACCAAATCAGAAGATTTTAAGAACATTGTGTCCATAAACATACCACGAGTTATCTGTAAACCAGTTCCACCATAATCACCAGTAATAAAATCAGAAGAAGTTCCACTCAATAGATTATTAGAAGATAAATCCACTGTTGTTAAATTAAATACAAAAGAATCTGTCTCCAAACCACTAGCAAGAACTGTATGTGTAGTGTTTAATAAACTATGTGGAATACCAAGAGTTGTACTTGCTGCTCCGTAATATCCTGGAGCAAATCCAGATAAAGTGAATGTGTTTCCAGCTAACAACCCATGGTTTTGCGCATATACACGAATTTTAGTAGAATTTTTAGTGATATGAAGGGGGTTATTTTCTAAAGTAATTTTTTCTACATCAGAATTTCTTAAATATAATTCACAATTAGTGTTTGTATTAAATTTAGCTATTCTTAGATTAAACTTAGCATCTAGGAGAGTGTGAATCTCCCACTCTCTCGCATTTTGAGAAGCATATAATGAACCAGTTAATGGTTGACCAGCAATTGTATTTCCAGTCAACATATCAGTTTGTCCCATTTCAGAAACATAAATTTGAGCACCTGGTTCGTCAGTTAAAACAACAAACGCATATGTTTCATTATCTTGTAGATAAATTGGAGACTTAAACTTGTATGTTGTAGCGACTGAACTATCGTCAGATGTACTAATCTGATCTGGTGTTTTAGTTACTCTAGAGAATGGAATTACTTTAGTTGAAGAAGGCACACCATTGTCAGTATTTCTAAGTTCAACGCTAATTGGACGACGACCAGCTTCAGCGAAATACAAATCAATAGAAGTTATAAAACAACCACCTGGACTATTAACAGTAAATGTTTGAGCCAGTGGATCATATTGATATTGGTATAAAACTTTAGTATCAGTAGTTGTTCTACGAACATTAGGAATACCCAAATCGCGAGAATCTTGATAATTAGCAGAAGTTACAAACTCAACTGAACGAGAAGAAACAATTGTTCTTTCTTTATCTAATGAAATACCTTGTGCATAGTAAACTGCAGAACCAATAGAGTCAAAAGAGGCATTGCTATTAGACTGGTTATCAGTTAGTTTGAAAGTTCTCTCTCCAGTACGGAATGATAACTCTTCAGTTTGTGGGATATAAAAAACACCAACAGCCAAACCATTATTATCCGTTACTATTTTATCACCAAATTCTTGCATTGTTGGTGCTACTAAAAGACTTGTTGAATCATTAATTGATGTAACAGTAACACCATTATATGATCCAGTAGTTCCAATTGTAACAGAACCAGTCAATGTCTCACCAACTGCTATACCGTTTTTAATATTCACAACATAAATTTCTTGTGTAATTGGACCATAAGAATCGCTCGTTAGAATATCTCCACCATGGGAAACTACACCTGATGCTTTCAAACGATATAACTTACCTCTATTTAAATCAGAATATGATGCAGTAGAATATGCACTAAATGCATTTATAATAGAACCGTCAACATTAGCAAGAGTAATAGTACCACCAGAAACAGCAGTTACTTTAAATTTCTTAAGGTTTAATTCTTTAGAAGTTGAAGTTGTCGAAACAATACCAACACTTGATGGAATTGTTCCTCCAGAATAGTCATCATAAGTTTTTAGATCAATTGAATTGTTATAATTTAAATTATGTAATACAACATGATGTCCTGGTTTTATACCAGTAGAATCAGAAACAACAAGAGTAAATGTTGTTGATGGATAAGTTAAATTACTTATAGAAACAATATTTGTAGAAGTATGAGTTGTGTTAGTTAAAACATCACCAATACCAAAAGCTGGTTCAACGCGACCACCATCTTCTCCAATTACATCGTAATATTTTTGTCCATTAAATGCTCTCTTCGGATCATCTTGTAAAATATTATTTTGTAAATCATACTCTGAGAAATTCATTAAAGAATTACCAACACGTTGAACAACAAACTTATCAGCAGGTATTACATAGTCAGAAACTGGAACATTATCAAAGAATGGCCAGAAACGTGTTTTACCTTTTAAATTTGTTGCTATAAAAGTAATTGGGCGAGAACGCATATAAGGGATATAAGACATATCCACAACACGGTCACCATAACTTTGTGCATTATTTGAAGAAGTTAAAGTTGTTTGAATGCCGTCTCGAGTTTGATAACCAGTCCAATCAGTGAACGTTTGTTCATACCCAGTTACTTGGATTCTGCCAACCCATTGGCGTGTCTCAAATTGTTTAGTTGTGCTTGAAAGGGCAGTCCAGTTAGTTTGCCATTCGTTCCACTTAGTACCAGTTACACCAAGTTGATCTGCCATATATTTGATGGCATCGTAATTGTTGTCATCAACCGCAACTAGATCTGGTTTACGATTAATAGATTTCCAATTATCACCTTCTGGGAATAAATTAATTTGTCCCTTAAATGCACCCATAGAGATGGCATGAATATCCATTGTTCTAGTTGCATTATTGTTGAAAATAAAATCAGATTCAACATATGGTAAAGTTATTAAATCTCCAGTTTTTTGGTATGATTTATTACCACGATCAGAACCAGAGGCTAGATCTTCAACAATGTCAATCGCATTAGTATAATGCATTGGACGTAGAATTCTATTTTCAGTGTCAATAGAAACACGATAATCTGGATTCTGTACATCACCAACATTATGACCAGTAAATTGGTCAACAATAAACCCGTTCTTAAAGCGATCTAAACCAGTAGTTGCATCGGTAACTTGAAGTTCTGCTGTATCTTTTTCTAATAATGAAAGAGATACATAATATTCAAGATTAGAAATACGACGCTCCAGGCGACCAATATCACGCATTGTATAGCGACGATTGTCTTTCTGAGTCACTACAACATCTTTTGATGATTTAGTATAAGGTGGGATTTTAATTGTCGCGATAGACATTCCATCTTTTAAATCTTCTGGTTCTTTTGGTTCAGTTCCTGGAACACCTGTAATAACATTAAATTTACCAAAAGAATCTAATGCAATTTTATCGATACGACCAACATAGTTAGCATGAGGTGTAATCATGTCAGAACCAAGTTTTGGAAGTTGTGGTGTAAATGAATTTGTTGTTGTTAAAATTGGACGGAAATCAATAACATCTGTTAGAGAAATTTCTGTCTTCTTACCTGATGAAGAATCTGTAATAAAATATGATGGGATTTCTCCATAAGAAACACCAGAAGATGTTGTATAAGAATCAACAGAGAAATAGTTACCATCATAAAGATTAGATACTGCAAAGAACCAGTAACGAATACGGATAGCACCGCTAGGAACTTGATATCCTGGTTTTAATTTAATCTTACCATATGTGTAATATGTAGAACGTTGACCGTTATCTAATTCATAACGGTCAGTAATATCAACAGCAGCTGCAGAGTTCCATGTGTAAGAACCTGGAGTCATTTCTACGCTTACAAGTTTAAAGATATCTGCATAGTTTAAGTCAATAGTTGTAGAATTAATTATTCTTTTATCTGTTATAATTTGATCGCCATTTAACTTATCAAGAGCTTTAACTTTTTCTTGTCCTGCTGTTGCTGTTTGTTGAACAGAGGCAATTAAATAATAATTGCCATTTGGTACCCAATTAAAATATACAGTTTTACGAAGACTATCATCGTTAAATGTTATCATTGAAGCTGTAACATTAACTGGTAGGTTAGAGTCAGCATTAATTAGGGTATAGTTGGACAAATCACTGTCTGATAAGAAAGTTTCATCAATATTTGTAACATCAAACTGCGCTTTATTAGTAGCAGTATTCATTATTGGAAATTGACGACGAACGACTAATGAAGTATTCTTTAATGTATCAGCACCGTTTTGTAGACCACGTAAAGTTTTAATATTTGATGAGCCAACTGGGAATAATAATGTTTCTTGTGATGGCTCATTAAGAACAGCAGTAAAAATTGTAATACGACCATTGGTAATATTAGAAGAACTATCTGAAACATAATTTGAAGAAAGAGTGATAGAATAATTACCACCAATAGAACCTACTGTACCAACTTTGATGTCATTCACATAAACTATATCACCAACTTTAACTTGATCGGTAAATATTGTACCTTGACCGCTTAGTGCGTTTGAATTGTGATTAATTGAACCTGTACCAGATAATTGAGTGTATACTGGATTAATATCTGCAGTAAAATTAGCAGAACTAGATTGTCCAACAATAGATTTAACATCACGTTCAAAAGAATAACCAGAGAACATCTGAACGTCAAATAGACCTAGTTTGTAGATAGTAGAAGTTGTATTGTATATTCCGCTCTCTAATTGGAATGAACGAACACGTGCAGTACCAACTATATCAGAAGAAGAAGGAGCAGCACCAACTGATATATTACTTGTTAAACGAACTTCTGGTGGATATGTTTGACTATAATTAGTACCACCAACAATACTTGTGAAACCAGTAACTTTACCGTTTGTGATAACAGCGGTAGCAGATGCGCCACTTCCAGCTCCAGTTGATGGAACAATTGTAACAGTTGGAGCAGAAGTATAACCTTCACCACCGTCTATAATTGTGAAACCAGTAATTTGGTTTGAACCATTAACAGTAGCAGTTACAGTTGCAACTCTAGGTTGCAATTTATTTGTTAAATAAACTTTTTCAAACGTGCTGATAGATGGAGCTTTGTATACATTCTTAACATCAGCATAGTTTCCAATATTCAAACCAATAGTTTGAGTTGTAACACGCTGTATATGGTTTCCTTCATCTCCGTCAATCTCACGTGCTTTGTTGATCTCGATAAAACGAGATGCAACAGATTCAATTTCATAACCTTTAACATATGCTTTACCTGGATCAACAACAACAACAATCTTATCTGTATCACCATATGTTACACCATCAACTGGTATAGCTCCATCAGCTAGAGGAGCATAAACACCCTGATTCGATCCATCATTTGCATGTTCACGAACAGAAATTTTAAATTTGTTAACTTCATAGTTTCCAGACTCATCATATGTTCTACGAGCCATAGTCTTTTCAAGTTCAGCATAAGATGCTGATTGAATTTTCTGTTGAACACGACCATCAACTATTCTTACTAATTCAACAAAGCGAATGTTGTCTGTTGCAACTAAATCTAATTTGACTAGAGATAATTTAATTTGATAACGGTGCGCACCAGGAGCAGCGAAGTTATAAGAACCAGTAGCGTTATCTAATATAGAATCATCATCTTCTGGTGTAATAGCAGCTTCAGTTACTTTGAAACCAACACGGCAAGATGGATTATTGGTAAAACGACTTACATATAATTTCAAGTCGTCGTTACGGACAAAAAGACCATCAACGAAATAAACACCAGCGCCAACGTCAACGCTATAACCATAACCGAGAACGTCTGAAGATGCGTTATTAGTATAAGTTGTTGGAGTTTCTCCAAGATTACCTGTTAGTTTAACAACAGCAGTAATATCATTAAGCTGATCTTCTTTTAAACGAAAGTTAGTTGAAATTTGGTTATCTGCAATTAAAGCAGTAATATTTTCACCAGGAAGTAAACGACGTGTTTCGTTATCTTCTGCAGTACCTTCAATCTTACAGTAAAGAGTTGGAATATTTAAATCATCAACAACAGCTGAACCACCAGAAGTATCAAGAACACGCATCTTAACACCTGAAGTTTCACCTGTAATAATTTTATTTTTTAGAGTTTCAATATATGTGGTAATATCCACAGTACCTGTAAACTGTTCGAGTTTAATGAAGTGAACTTTATTATCTACGTTTACCGAGCCAGGAATAACTTGAGAACCATTTTTAAATACATGGTTACCAAATCTAGAAACTTGATTCTGTAGAATAGTTTGTAATTGAGTAAGTTCACGAGCCTGAACTGCATAACTTGGACGGAACAAAACACGATAAAAATCTTTATTATCTTGGTAATCGTCAAAGTACGGTTCGGTATTAAAGTCTAGTGCCATTCGTTTTCTCTTTTATAAAGTTAAACCTAATACTATATTTAGTTAGAATCTAATGATAGTTCTTAAAGTAATTGTTTCATCACCAGATGGGGTGAAACCTTGTTTATTGTCAATATACATTAACTGACCTGAAAATTTATCAAAATTCGGTAAACCAACAGTGATAGCAGTAAAGTTATTTGTAATGTTATTAGTCTGGATAAAAACATCATTAGCTTGTGGGATGTCACTATCCAATGACTGTACAAGAACGCTTGTTTCAGTTAAAGAAATAATTCTGTATCTTTTCTTAGACTTAGTAGAACCAACATATGTTAGAACTGCAAATCCATTAGTTTCAGAACCTGTAGTTGTAGTTGGTGGTGTTGATCCACCAAGTCCAGAAACAACAACGGTATATATTCTATCTTCATAATATAAGAATTGGCCAATGGTTAAAGGTAAAGATTGAGTCCATTCTATTTCTGGTGTTGTTGTTCTTTCAATATATAAGTCATCATCTCGACTGAATATTACTGGGTTAATCGGAGATTGAATAATGAAACACGCAGAACCAATAGTTCCTTGATATCTTTCAAATCCATCAAATACACGTGGATCTTTAATAATACCAACTTGACGATAGTCGTTGTTAACGATAGTTCCTTGGTTAAGGTCATTAGAAATATTAGAATAGAACATCAAAGAACGAGAATATAGTTCTTCTGGTGAGTTTTTACCATGACCACCGAAAGGTGAAATAATAGCACGCAAAGTTGCACCATTACCATTACCAACAACTTTAACGTTGGCATAAGTATAACCTTCACCTCGATTTGTAATATTAATTTTAACAATTGAGTTTGTAATTGGATCAATTACAGCTTCTGCTGATGCTCCACTACCATCTCCCTCAATAGCTATATTGGCAACACCATATGAGTATCCACCAGATATAACAGCGATTGCGTCAATAGTACCAGCTGGAGTTAGAATCTCATTATTTGCTTGTTGAGAAGAAATAGCACCTAGAGAAAGATCAGCAACTAAACTAGCACCTTCACCATCACCAGAAACAGTAAGAGATGCTTTAGTATATCCAACTCCTGGATCGTCAATAACAACATATACAATTTGTCCATTTTCTGTAATAGCTGAAACTCTTGCTTCAGATTTTGTGGTCAAGAAATTAATCTCACCACCAGTTCCAGTTGAGTCAGTAATTGTCGCAAGAGGGGTTGCTGAATATCCAGCACCATATCGTAAAACTGCATAACCAGTAGCAATTGTTCCGTCTCTGCGAAGTGATGCTGGTTTACCAATATATCTTAAAGAAACACCACCATTACTTACGGTGCCACTTGTATGAGTTGGAGGATATGCTCCAGTATATCCAGTAGTCATAACTTCATACATTCTGGGAACTGTATCTTGAACATATACAGTATCTCCAGCTGTAACTGAAGTTGTTGAAACCCATAATGGGGATGTAATCTGAGTTCCAGAAGCCCATGTTGGAGCAATAGAACCAAAGAAACCATTATCAACTACTGTATATAAATTTATGTTATTATATACTTGATCATTTGTATATACTTCCATAAATTTTGCCCATTGGGTTCCAAAATAAACGTCTGGCGCAGAAGTATAATTAATACCCTGATCAACGATATGGGTTGAAATCACTCTATCTGCATATAATTTAGATCTTGCTGCAGCATAATTACCACCACCACCTGAAAATGTAACTGCTGGTGCTGTATTATAACCAGATCCAGAATTAATCATAACGATTTCTCTAACAGAACCATTCAAAACAACACTATCAAGAACACCAGTTTCAACATTAGCAGATGCAGTTGCTCCAGCACCACCACCACCTGTAATAGTTACAGTTGGGTTTGTATAACCAGAACCTTTTGTTATAAGGTTTATCTGTTGAACAGGAGAACCAGATAAAGATGCTGTTATGTTTGCACCCAAACCTGATGGATCTTCAATAATAACTGTTGGAACAGAAGTATAACCAGAACCAGCTGTAATTAATTGTACATTTGTTATTACACCACTTGTAACTGTTGCAATAGCTGTTGCTCCAGATCCACCACCGCCTGCAATTGTTAACAGAGGAGAAACATAATTACTACCACCAGAAACAATTGTTAAACCAGAAATTAAAGAAGTTCCAATTATGGCTTGGGCTGATGCGCCAATACCTGTTGAATCTGTTATTGTAACAGTTGGTGCAGAAGTATAACCAGCACCAGGATTATCTAAATCAATAGATGTTAGGTTTTGATTATTTACAGTTTCAAGTGTACCTTTTAATGTTGTACCAACATACTTCAAAGCTGTTGTTCCATTTAAAACAGTACCATCTCTATGAGTTGGAGGAATTGATGAAAGAATTCCAGGTGTAACAATTTCATAATAATCTGAAGTGGAAGTATTATAAATTGTTTGACCAAGGTTTACATTATTTCCCGCAACAAAAGGTGAAGCAGTTCCAATCGGTGGGCTAAAAGTAACTGTTGGGTTTGTATAACCAGTTCCTGGTTCAGCTATCTGTGCTTGTGTTATAAAAAGTGGATCAGATTCTTTGTAACCATCACCTAGAACAGAAACTAAAGCAGTTGAATAATCAACACCTCTGTTTGTAATAAAAATATTATCAATTGTACCATTGGAATAGAAATGGGTAGTCAAAGCTGATACAACAGGAATGTACTCGTCAGTATAAAATTTATTTCGAAGGTTAATTGGAATATTATACATAAATTTCCAAACATAACCATCAGCTGTGGTGATTGGTTCTAATTGTGTTCCTGTTGGTTTATTTGTGGAATATGCTCCATTATTATTATCCAAACATTTATACACATTATATTCATCAGTAACAACATAGAAATTTGCATCTTCAATTTTTTGCGCACCAGATTTAGCCATACCAATAACAACAGATGCTTCAGCACCAGTTCCCGATACTGATGTAATTGAAATTTGTGGTACAGATGTATATCCAGTTCCTGGTGATAATAAAACAATGCCAGCAATAGCACCATTTACAATTTCAGAAACAGCAGCTGTTGCACCTGTACCTCCACCACCAGTAATACTTATTTGAATATCTTCAATATTAATATAACCAGCACCACCAGAAATAAGATTAATTCCAAGGACTTCGTCACATAAACGATCATCATACATATCATAAACTACATCAGAAGCCCAATCTTTCCTATCTACAACGAAAGCAACATCTGACGGTTTAATTTCTTTGATTGTGATGATTTCGTTACGAACTTCATGCTCGTAATTTAAACTATCAACAGGATTTTCTGGAACGTTCTCATCATTCCAAGATAATGTTTTACCCAAAAAGTAAAAATATGATGATGAACGTGTGACCACGTTCTGATAAACACCCTCTGCAAGAGATTTATACAGAATGGTTTTTACAAGAGATGTAGTTGCCATTTTTATTTAATTCCGTTATCCTGTTTATTTTTCATAACAAATATATTTTTATTAACTTACAGTTACTTTCCAAGTAACAGCGATTGTATCACCAGCTTGTTTATTAACAACTGGGAATACTGTACGACATAACATAGTACCAGAAACAGAAGCATTGAAAATGCCAGCTTCAGTAATAGCACCAGTACCAGTACCTGCTGGGAAAGTGGCAGTGTAAGTAATAGAGTTATTGTCTTGTAAGTTACCAGACAATAGAACACGACCAGTTTGAGTACCAAGAGTTGTGTCAGCATCAGCAGGAGAAGCAGTACCAGTACCAATACCCATATGTGACATATGAGTAGGAGTGTCGGCTGCTTGAGCGATCATCTTACCTGCAATATAAATCTTACCAGTTGCAACAACTAAGTTAGGGACTTCGAATTCTTGTGTAACTTCGCCAAGTTCGTTTGTTTTGGTAATTTTTACCATACCTTTGGCTTTAATGCCAGAATCAATTAACTGTTCAGTCATAGTTTCTCCTTTTTTAATTTAAATCTTACCATGTGGAAGCATAACCATTGGCATATACTTCGGCGAAGTATCCACCTTCTTCATATGGTTCTATAACAACATATCCTGTATTTCCAAAAGTAGCTGCATTTAAAGCATCTTGGAATAAGGTATTTGTACCATCACTATTTAGGGCAACATCTAGAGCAGCCCCAGTATTTCCGTTCGTATTATCAGGTACTGTGACAACAGAATCAGTATCTAGAATCTTTTTAGTAAATACTTCTGTAAAATCTGTTGTTGGATTAAGCATCGTAACAACAGCATCTGTATCTAAAACAGCTTTAGTAAAAGTTTGAACAAACAAATCTTCTGGTAAAACTTGTTGATTTACAATATCTGTTGTAAAACCAAAATATTTACCAATAACAAACAACGTTTCAATATTTGGATCAAGTATTGTAGCTGAATCTTCTAGATATTTGAAAATATCAAATCTGTAATATGAATCATAATTATATGAATTTAAAGAGTCTGAAAGATCTTTACCGATATTAAAATACCAATAATTGTCTGTTATTTCAGAAACGCTATCATATAAAGTAACACCAAGAGATTTGACGAGAGATGTAAGAGCAAGTTCAAGATTAATCTTGTTGTTAATACTGTACTCACCAAACATAGCCATACCAGATGGATGCAACATTGATCGTACGATAGATGCGTACGATTGAAG
>Ga0255268_1000021_pt1 | contig 15027 bp, 15 predicted proteins | sample AtltaT_26_FD_183698 | JGI IMG/M metagenome (GOLD analysis project Ga0255268, IMG submission 183698) | Metatranscriptome of freshwater microbial communities from Altamaha River, Georgia, United States - Atl_Yuk_RepB_8h (Metagenome... | ecosystem: Environmental > Aquatic > Freshwater > River...
AAATAATGGCTGTCGCAACCAGAGAACAATTAAAACAATACGCACTGCGTGCCCTTGGTGCACCAGTCCTAGAAATCAACGTTGATGATGACCAACTTGAAGATCGTCTGGACGAAGCGTTAGACTACTTTAATCTATACCACTATGAGGGTGTAGAGCAGATGTATTTGAAGCATATGATTAATGCTTCTCTACTGACCGTAACTTCATCTACGGGGATTCCTGCAATTAGCACTAAATTGATTAATACACAAGGTGGTACTTGCGAGGTTATTCGTCAATGGAATAAAGATTCAACTTCTACTGTTTGGACTGTTAAAAATGTTCAGGGTGATTGGACAGTTTCTGGTAGTCAGATTAAAGATGTTGCAGATCAATCTGGACCAACTTTAGGTTTAGTTAGCTCTATGGTTTTAGGTGAATGGGATTTAAAGTATATTACAACGCCAGATTATGTTTATGGTGTTACTAAGATTTTAAATATTGGCCAAGCATCTTCTTCTAAAAACATTTTCGATTTACAATACCAATTACGTTTAAACGATTTGTATGATTTAACTTCTACATCTATTGTTTACTATAAAACAGTTATGTCTCATCTAGCAATGCTGGATTTAGAATTAAATGGTCATCCTCTGTATCGTTTTAATCGCATGCAAAATCGTTTATACTTAGATGTAAACTGGGCAACTGATGTAATCATTGGAGATTATATTTTAATCCAAGGATATCGTGGTTTAAACCCAGAAGACTATGTAAAGATTTTTAATGAGCCATGGTTAAGACACTATGTAACTGCTTTATTTAAACGTCAATGGGCTATCAACATTAAGAAGTTCTCTGGATTACAATTGCCAGGCGGTGTAACTCTTGATGGAGATAAGTTGTATGCTGAAGCAACTAAAGAAATTGAAGATCTAGAAGACGAACTAAGAACAAAATCTGCGCCATTAGATTTCTTTATGGGGTAATACATGCCAACCAATCCGTATTTTACCCAAGGAACTTCTGGAGAACAAGATCTTATTGAAGACATTATTATTGAGTCTTTAAAGATCTATGGTAAAGATTTTCTTTACATTCCACGCACTCAAGTATCTACAGACCGTATCTTTGGTGAAGATCGTTTATCAAAGTTTGAACATGCATACCCAATTGAAATGTATTTCGATAACATTGAAAGTCTAGCAGGACAAGGTGCAATGATTCAAAAGTTTGGTCTATTAATGGATCAATCTGCAACTCTTACTGTTGCACGTAAACGTTGGACTGATTTAATTGGAACGTATGGTACAACATATCTACCAAATAGACCAAATGAGGGTGACTTAATCTATTACCCTCTAACAAAAGGTTTATTTGAAATTAAATTTGTCAAACATCAAGAACCATTCTATCAATTAGGTAAACTATACACTTACAAATTAGATATTGAATTGTTCCAATACAGTAGCGAAAAAATGGATACTGGTATTCCTGAGGTTGATGTATTCGAGAACCTTAAATCGTTTGACGTTACAGTTAACCCAAACGTACAAGATGCTACTGGGTTTGCTGATAATAATATATTTAAAACAGCAGCTACTGCTGAAAATGCTTTGTTTGATGAATCTAATCCATTCGGCGAAGTTTCATCTAATACTGATACCCTTGGTATTTCTTTAAAAACTGATTCTACATCAATCCGAGCTGATCAAACAACAATTAAAACGGACAGAACACAAAATGGCTAAGCAGACAATAAACATAGGTACAATGGCTGACAATAAGTCAGGTGATCCATTACGCACAGCTTTTACTAAAATTAATGACAACTTTAATGAAGTATATGCAGGATTAAGTTCTGGTAATACTGTAACAAAAACTGGTGGTGTAAATTTAGCTGGAGCAGTTGCTTTAGATTTAACAAAATCTATTAATAAATTAACTGCTGGATACTATACATTGGCTAATGGAACAGAAGGACAAATCCTACGTGTAGTCCGTCAAACAGGATTACAAAATTCTGATATTACTAGGATTTATGTAACCAATAAATGTCGTATCGCTGGGTCAGAATATACAAATAATTATATTGAGCCATTTGTTAATGGTGCTGATGTTGTTACTTTTATTTACACTGATGATGCATGGCAGTCTATTGGTGGACAATGGGATTAATTAAATGTTGAACAATAGCGTATTTTATCATGGTATAGTTAGAAAATGTATTATCGGTTTCGGTAGATTGTTTTCTAATATTCATATTGATCGTAAACAAACAGACCCAGTTAATGGTACGACTGTACAACGTTTACACGTTCCTTTATCATATGCACCAAAAGAAAAATGGTTAGCACGTTTGGACGAAGATCCAACATTAGAGAATCACACGCTCACTTCTCTTCCACGTATTTCATTTGAAATTATTGCTTATACTTATGATTCTTTGCGTAAGATGAATCGTATGCAATATATGAAAAATGATGCTTCTTCTGCAAATGAAAATGGGGCAGGTTTAATTAGAACTCCTGTGCCATATAATATCGATATGTCTGTTTATGTTATAACAAAAACACAGGAAGATGCTCTACAAATTCTTGAACAAATTCTCCCATGGTTCACACCAGAATATTCAATGACAGTCAACGCTGTTGATGAAATGGGTATTCGTTTAGATGTACCAGTTGTTCTTAACTCAGTTATTGTATCGGATGAATTTGAAGGGACTTTCCAAGAACGTCGTTTTGTTATTCACACCATTAACTTTCAAATGAAAGTATCTTTATTTGGTCCACAAAGCGATCAAAATGTTATTGGTACTACAACTGTTTCTGTTTCTCAACAACCATTAGAATCAAATTCCCCTTCTACTACATTTCATGCTGAAGGTGATATTCCAACAAAAACAATTACAAACGAAGAGTGGATTGACGAACTATAAAATATGGCTGAGATTTATAATAGTAATGCAAATTTAAAATCTGCTGGCGTCACTGTTGAGTTTTCTCCTGAACAAATCCAGGAATATATCAAGTGCGCACAGGATCCGATTTATTTCATTCAAAATTATTGCTACATTGTAACTCTTGACCACGGTCTTCAAAAGTTCAATCTATATGAATGTCAAAAGAAAAAGATTGATATAATTCATAATAACCGTCGTGTTATTCTTATGGAAGGTCGCCAGCAAGGTAAGACAACCACTTCTGCTGCTTATATTCTTTGGTACACTTTATTTCAAGCAAACAAGAACGTTGGTATCTTAGCGAACAAAGCTGCTGCTGCCCGTGAAGTTCTTGACCGTTATCAAACGATGTACGAGAACTTACCTCACTGGATGCAACAAGGTGTTACTGGTTGGAACAAAGGTGATATTGAACTAGAAAACGGTTCAAAGGTATTCACTGCTGCCACTGGTAAGTCTGGTATTCGTGGTAAGTCAGTAAACATGTTGTATGTTGACGAAGCTGCAATTATCCCTAACAATGTAGCAGAAGAATTCTTTACTTCTGTTTATCCTACTATTTCTGCTGGTCAGACTACTAAGATTCTACTATCTTCTACTCCACTTGGTTATAACCACTTCTGGCGTTTCTGGAATGATGCTGAGAACGATCGTAATGGCTTCGTTCCATTGTTTATCCCTTACTGGGAAATTCCAGGACGTGATGCAGCTTGGGCTGAAGAACAACGTAGAATGTTGGGTGAACTTAAATTCAACCAAGAGGTTTTGTGTAACTTCCTTGGTTCTAGTTTAACTCTGATTCGTGCCGACGTTATTGCTAAGATGACAGTCGATCAACCTATCTATCAGAAAGATGGTTTAGATTGTTACGTTAGACCTCAAAAGAATCACACTTACTGTATGACGATTGATATTGCAGAGGGTGTTGGTGGTGACTATTCTACATTCCAAGTTGTAGATATTACTGAAGCTCCATATAGAATCGTTGCAAAATTTAGAAAAAATGACATAACTCCACTTTTATTCCCTAATATAATCCATAAGGTTGCTACGGAATATAACAAAGCCTTTGTTTTAGTTGAGATAAATATGTCTGATCAGGTTGCTCAAATTCTTCATCAAGAATTAGAGTATGAAAATATATTGATGGTTAATAGAACCGCAGGAAGCCAAGTAGTTGGTGGTGGTTTTGGTGGAGGAAAATCTTATCTAGGTGTAAGCACGGATAAGAGAGTTAAACGTGTCGGATGCCATAACTTTAAAGCGATGGTTGAAGAAGATAAATTACTGATTACCGATCCAGACACTATCTCTGAGATCTCTACATTTATTGAAAAACGTAGCTCTTATGAAGCTGACGAAGGGTATCATGATGACTTGGTTATGCCGTTAGTTTTATTCGGTTGGCTAACAACCCAATCGTATTTTAAAGAACTAAATAACATTAATATGCGAAAAATTATGTACGAAAAGCAGATGCAAGCTATCGAAGAAGATTTGACACCATTTGGTTTCTACGATGACGGCAAACCCGAAGCTGATCCTTTGAATTTCTGAGTAAAAACTTGTAAAAACTAAATATGTATGTAGACAACTTTTGTCTAGGCAATCATTATAAACAAGGAGAACAACAATGCCGTTTCAACTATCTCCAGGCGTTGCAGTCGTAGAAAAAGACTTTACCTCTATCGTTCCAGCCGTTGCGACCTCTATTGGTGCGTTCGCAGGTCAGTTCGACTGGGGTCCTGTACTTGAACCAATCACAATTAGTTCAGAAGACGATTTAGTTCGTCGTTTTGGTACACCAAATAATTTTAACTTCCAGTCTTGGTTTACAGCTGCAAACTTCCTTTCATATTCAAATAATTTATTATTAGTTCGTCAAAAGACAACTAATATGAAAAATGCAGTAGTTACACCATCTGGTGGTGTTTCATCAATCACTTTAGATAACCCTGGATATGGTTATATTTCAACAAATCCTGCACCAGAAGTTCAAATTCGCACTGATGGAGTTATTAAAAGCGTTACAGTCTTAACTGGTGGAACTGGTTTCACACAAGCTCCTACTGTAGCGTTTAACGACTCTACTGGTCAAGGTGCAGCTGCTACTGCTTCTATAAATTCTTCTGGCCAAGTCATTGGTATCAGTATTACTAAACAAGGTTATGGTTATACTAATCCTTCTATCACTTTAACTGGACCAGGAACAGGTGCTACATTCTCTATTAGTGTTGATTCCTCTGTTCAAGAAGAAGGTGGTTCTGCTCCAACTGCAACAGCTGTAATTTCTGGTGGCGGTATTACTGGTATCACTTTAGCAAACAATGGTTCTGGTTATACTTCAGCACCAACTGTTTCAATTATCCCAGCTGCTGGTGACCAAGGAACTGGCGCAAGTGCTACTGCAGTTCTTTCTGGTGGACCAATTCAAACAATTACTTTAACTAGCGGTGGTGCTAATTTCGTATCTCCAGTTGTAAGTATTACTGGTGGTGGTGGTTCTGGTGCTGTAGCCCACGCTACTGTTGTCTCTGGTGTTATTACTGCTATTGTAGTTGATGCTGGTGGTACTGGATATACTTCTAACCCAACTGTTACAATTACTGATGCTGGTGGTGGTTCTGGTGCTGTTATCAATACAATTACACGTGGTGCATCTACAGTTACTTCTATTACAATTAATAGTGCTGGTGGTGGTTATCGCGCATACCCAACAGTTACTCTATCTGGTGGCACAACTGGTACAGCAGCAACTGTTGGCGCTGTAACTATTGGTCCTTCTACACTATTAAATATTTTAATTACTTCTCCAGGTTCTGGTTTATCTTCTGTTCCAACAGTTGTAATTGCTGCCCCACCACAAGGTGGAACACAAGCTGCAGCTACTGCTTCAATTAACCCTCTTGGTGTTGCGATTTATAACCCACAATACTATTCTGCACAGTTTATTAACGGTGGTGGTGTTGTTGGCGAATGGGCTGCTAAGTATCCAGGCAAATTAGGTAATACTTTAAAAGTGTCTATGGCTGATCGTGATACTTATTCTACTTGGGCATACAAAGACGAGTTTGATGCTTCTCCAGGAACTTCTGAGGGTGCTGCTCGTATTGGTGGTTCTAATGATGAAATGCACATTATCGTTATCGATGAAAAGGGTTATATCTCTGGCGTTGAAAACGCTGTTCTAGAAAAATATGCATTCGTATCTAAGGCTTCTGATAACAAGAAACCAGACGGTACAAACAATTATTACAAAGACGTTATTAACGGTCGTTCTGAGTGGTTGTGGTGGATGGATCACACTGACCAAATCGAAGTTCCAGTTGAAGATACTAACTGGGGTAGCGTAATGGCTGGTGTTGAATTTCATTCTATGACTGCTCCATTGACTCAGTCTTTATCTGGTGGTTTTGATGACGCTTCTGCAACTGATAGTCAAACTATGGAAGCATTTAGTTTATTCTCTAACGCTGAATTGTATGACGTAAGTTTAATTATGTGCGGTAAAGCAAATAGCACTGTTGTTAATCATGTTATTGATAATATTGGTTTAGAGCGTTTAGACGCTGTTGTATTTGCATCTCCAGAAGATATGGACACTGGTGAAGTTATTATTGGAGAAACAAGCGAAAATATTCAATCAATTATTGATTTCCGTAATGCACTATCAAGCAATTCTTATACAGTTCTTGATTCTGGTTACAAATATCAATATGACCGCTACAATGACGTGTATCGTTGGGTTCCATTAAACGGTGACATCGCTGGTCTATGTGCTCGCACTGACTACACTAACGATCCATGGTGGTCTCCAGGTGGTCTAAACCGTGGTCAAGTTAAGAACGTTGTTCGTTTAGCTTGCAATCCTAACCAGACTAACCGTGATACTTTATATCGTAACTCTATTAATCCAGTTGTTACTTTCCCAGGTCAAGGTACTGTATTGTTCGGTGATAAAACATTGTTGGCTAAACCAAGTGCTTTCGATCGTATTAACGTTCGTCGCTTGTTTATCGTTCTAGAGAAATCTATTGCGACTGCTGCTAAGTTCCAACTGTTTGAATTCAACGATGCGTTCACTCGTGGTCAATTCAAGAACTTGATTGAACCGTTCCTACGTGACGTACAAGGTCGTCGTGGTATTACAGACTTCCTAGTTAAGTGTGATGAGTCTAACAACACTGGTGAGGTTATTGATCGTAACGAATTCGTTGCGGATATTTTCGTTAAACCAACTCGTTCTATCAACTATATTACTCTTAACTTCGTTGCTGCTCGTTCTAGCATTGCCTTTAGCGAGATCGGTGGCTAATATTATTGGGGAGAAATTCTCCCCAATTTTGACGAATAAATAAGGTAATAACAAGGAGATTTTAAATGGCAAATATTGCTGACTTTAAAGCCCAGATGATCGGTGGTGGTGCACGTCCTAATCAATTCCGTGTTGAGTTGACTTTCCCATCATTCGTTACACTAGGTGTTATTGCTGGTCAAAGAGCACAGTTCCTATGCCGTGCTGCTTCCCTACCAGCTTCTACAATTGAAACAATTTCGATCCCGTATCGTGGTCGTCCTGTCAACTTTGCTGGTGAACGTTCATTCCAGCCTTGGACTGTTTCTATTTACAACGATACAACTTTTAACATTCGTAATGCCTTAGAGCAGTGGCAATCTGGTATTCAACAGTACAATACGACTAATGGTCGTACTAATCCTACTGACTATCAAGTTGACTTGTCTGTTCACCAGCTAGACCGTAACGGTGCGACTATTAAGTCATACAAGTTTACAGATGCGTTCCCAACTAACATTGGTGCGATCACTCTAGACTATGAACAACAAAACGCTATTGAACAGTTTGATGTTGAATTCGTTTACAACTTCTTCACTTCTAATGAAGGTGCTGGTGCTAACTTCGGTATTAACGTTAATATTAATACTCCAATTGGTTCGTTCCCAGTTTAATTTTTAATTAGAAGGAAATTTTATAATGCAGCTTTTTGGCTTTGAAATCAAACGTGCAAAGGATGAACAGGTTCTACCGATTCCATCGGTAGTGCCTCCATCCAACCAAGACGGCTCCACCGTAGTAAACACTGGCGTAAATGCTGGTGGCTACTACGGCATGGTTGTCGATTTAGATGCATCTTTAAAAAACGAAAACGATCTTATTCGTCGTTATCGTGAGATTTCTCAATACTGTGATTGTGATGCAGCTATTGAAGACATCGTTAATGAAGCATTAATATCTGATGAATCTAAACGATCAGTTGAGATCGTTCTTGATGAACTAAAAGTATCATCAGCTATTAAAACTAAGATTGAAACAGAGTTCTATCAAATCCTTAAACTATTAAAGTTTAATGATAAAGGACATGATATTTTCCGTCAATGGTATGTTGACGGTCGTTTGTATTACCAAGTATTACTTGACGAAGATAATGTCAAGGATGGTATTCAAGAATTACGTTTTATTGATCCACGCAAAATTCGCAAGATCAAGAACATTAAAAAAGAAAAAACACCACAAGGTGTTGAAATTATTAAGACGATGGAAGAGTTCTACCTTTACAATGATAAAGGTATGTCTGAACAATCAACACAAGGTGTTAAACTTCCATTAGATTCAGTTGTACATTGTCCTTCTGGCGTGATGGATGCAAACTCTGGTATGGGTTTGGGTCATTTACATAAGGCAATTAAACCAACTAACCAATTAAAGATGATTGAAGACTCTTTAGTCATCTATCGTATTTCCCGTGCACCAGAACGTAGAATTTTCTATGTTGACGTTGGTAACTTACCGAAGCTAAAAGCTGAACAGTATGTTAACGACATTATGAATAAGTTCCGTAACAAGATTGTTTATGATGCAACTACTGGTGAAACACGTGATGACCGTCGTCACCTATCAATGATGGAAGACTTCTGGATGCCTCGTCGTGAAGGTGGTAAGGGTACTGAGATTTCTACATTGCCAGGTGGTCAAAACCTTGGCGCTATTGAAGACATCGAATACTTCCAAAATAAACTTTATCATTCATTGAACGTTCCTGTATCTCGTATGCAGCAAAGTCAAGGTTTCTCTATTGGTCGTTCAAATGAGATTACCCGTGACGAAGTTAAGTTCAATAAGTTTATCGTTAGACTTCGTAAAAAGTTTGCAGTTTTATTCTTAGAAGCATTGAAAGTACAATTGATTGCTAAGAATATTATGACGTATAAAGACTGGAATGAAATTAGCCAGCAAATTCGTTTTGACTTTTTAGAAGATAATCATTACTCTGAATTAAAAGACGCTGAGTTGTTGACACAACGTGTTACTCTATTGCAACAAATTGATCCATACATTGGTCGTTTCTTCTCTGATGTTTGGATTAAACGTAATCTATTGCGTATGACTGATGATCAAATTGCTGCAATGGATAAAGAAATTAAAGATAGTTTAGCAACTAACGTTGCATTTGCTCAGAATAAAGGTGATCAGCAGTTGGCTCAACAACAGCCTACTATGGATTATCAAGCGCAACAGCAACAAGCTCAAATGGCTATGCAACAAGGTCAGCAAGCTCCACAACCTGCGCAACCTAACGCTGAACAAGATGCTGAGCAAGAAGCAAAAGTTGTTAACTTGGCAGATAAAAAACCAGTTGGTAAAAGAAAACCCACTGGCGAACAAAAAGATTCATTTGATTGGAATTAAGGAGATACTATGTCTACAACATTAGAATTAATTAACGCAATTGCATCTGGTGATGCAGCTGCAACAGAAGATGCTTTTCAAGCTGCTATGGCAGAAAAGATTGGTGCTAGATTAGATGACATGAGAAGTGATGTCGCTAAAACTATGTTTAATAAAGTTGAAGATCAACAAGCTGAAGAACCAGCTTCTGAAGAAGAACAAGTTGAACAGTAATGCATTTTAAGCAATTCTTAGAAACGATTAAACTAAAACAAGAGGAAGATAAAACTGTTTCTCTTGTAGAGGAAGTCACAAAAGAAATATACGAAGAAATACCAAACAATAAAATTGCTGAAATTATTAAAGAATATCACGACGTCAAAGTTACTGATACATTAATCGAAACATATATTGAATTGGCTTCCTCTAATATTTTTTCTGTAGATCCTGTTATTTGTGAATTGCGTAAATATAATAAATTAGATCGCTTAATTGAAGGTAAATTAAATTATACTTTGAATGATGGTAGTGTTATTGCAATTGATGAATCTACGCAAGATTACCTAAATAAACTATTAAATAATCAAAACGAAATTGTTGAGTATATGAAAGAGTCAAAAGCGAACTTCCTTCATGTGCTTAAAAGAATCGGAGAATAACAAATGGCAATGACGCTAACTACTCTTAAAAATACAAACCAGGAAACTGTGATTCATTTCGCATCTACTGCTGCTGAGTCAGGAACTATTACTATTGCTAACTTGACTGCATCAACTCAAGCAAGAAATGCAGATACCCCTGTTGTTGATATTGTTAAATGGACAATGACAGGAGAACTAGGTTCTCATGTAAGAGTTACAAGAAACGGAAGTTCAGTTATTTCTGCTGCTCCAGAAAATGCTCCATATATGGAAGCTAATGCATGGGGAATTCCATTAAATATTGCTAACACAAGCGATATTGTTATTAATAATAACTCAGCAAAAGATGTAACTGGAATTTTAGTATTGCGTAAACAAGCTGGTTGGTCTACTAAAGTTGAACCTGCTACATATGGTGCATATGACGACGTTACTCGTGTTGGGGCATCTACTACACTAAGCGGTTCACCAGATAAGGTATAAAACAATGAGACTAATTAAAGAGATTTTCGAATCAACTAACCTTATCGTTGAAGAACGTAAAGGTAAGAAAGAATATTTTATTGAAGGTGTATTCCTTCAATCAGAACTACAAAACCGTAACAAACGTATGTATCCTGAACATGTAATGGACAAAGAAGTTGCTCGTTACCTCAAAGAGTCAGTTGAGAAAAATCGTGCTTACGGTGAACTAGGTCACCCAGATACTCCAAGCATCAACCTTGACCGTGTATCGCATATGATTACTTCACTTCGTAAAGAAGGTACTAATTATATTGGTCGAGCAAAGATTATGGAAACTCCAATGGGCAATATCGCTAGAGGTCTTCTAGATGGTGGAGCAAACCTTGGTGTTTCTAGCCGAGCACTTGGCTCTCTCAAAATGAATAATGAGGGTGTCAATATCGTTCAGGATGACTTCATGCTGTCTACCGCAGCTGATATCGTTGCTGATCCTTCTGCTCCTGATGCGTATGTCCGTGGAATCATGGAAAGCAAGGAGTGGGTATTCGTGGATGGAAAATTCGTGGAACAGAATATTGAGGAAACACAGAAGTTTATTAGAAAGGCATCTAGCAAGAATTTGCAAGAAGCTAAGATTTTAGCCTTCCAAAATTTCCTGAGTAAAATTAAATAATTTATAAATAATCTTATAGAACTATCCAAGTTAGGAGAACAAACGATGTCTATCGAACAAAAAATCGCTGAACTTCTTGCTGAGTCTCGCAAGTCTCAGGAAATCCAAGAAGAAAAAGTTAAACCAGATGGCAAAGAAGGTGGAAGTAATTCTGCTAAAGAAGGTGCTGTTTCTGGTGACCAATCTGCAGTTAAAAAAGGTGACGCTGTTGAGCCAAAGCATGAAGGTGAAAATCCTGACAATGCTCGCAACAACGTTCAAGACGAAAAGCAAGCTGAAGAAGTTAAGGGTGGTTCTATGAATCCTCATAACGGTGACCAGTCTTCTGTCCGCAAGGGTGATGCTGTTAAAGGCATGAAAGAAGATATGGACGCTCTATTCACTGGCGAAGAACTAACTGAAGAATTCAAAACTAAAGCAACTACTATCTATGAGGCTGCAGTAATGTCTCGTGTTAAAGAAGAAGTTGCTCGTATCGAAGAAGAATTTGCAGCAAAGCTAGAAGAAGCTACTGCACAACAAATTGAGGGTCTTGTTGAACAAGTTGATGGATATCTTGGCTATATTGCCGAGCAGTGGATTGCACAGAATGAATTAGCCCTTGAAAATGGCATTAAGTCCGAAATCGTTGAGAGCTTTATCGACGGCATGAAGGGTCTTTTTGAAGAGCACTATATTGACGTTCCAGCTGAGAAGTATGATGTACTTGGCGAAATGAACGAAACTATTGCTTCTCTAGAAGAGAAACTAAATGCACAAGTTGCTACTAACGTAGAACTAACTAAGCAAATTGCTGAGTCTACAAAAGCATCTATCGTTGCTGAAGCAGCTGAAGGTCTATCAGATGTTGAAGTTGAAAAATTCAATGCGCTAGTTGAAGAGCTAGTATATGAATCAGCTGAAACATTCTCAACTAAAGTAAAGACTATCCGCGAAAGCTATTTCACTAAACAAACTACTGAAGTTAAATCAGTTGTTACTGATACTCCAGTAGACACTTTGACTGAAGAGAAGAAAGTAAATATCGATCCAACTATGGCTCGTTATGTTTCCGCTCTTACTAAGTAATTCACTTAAAAGGAAATTAAAATGACAACTCGTCAACAATTAATCGAAAAATGGGCACCCGTCCTAAACCACGAAGGTGCTCCAGCAATCAAGGACCAGTATCGTAAAGAAGTTACTGCTGTTCTTTTGGAAAACCAAGAACGCGAAATGGCAAAAGCACGTGAAGCTCTTTTTGAAGCTGCACCAGCTAACGCTGTTGGTTCTTATGGCGACACTGGCGGTTTCGCTAAGTTTGATCCAGTATTGATCAGCCTAGTACGTCGTGCAATGCCACAACTTATCGCTTATGATATCGCTGGCGTTCAACCAATGACTCAGCCAACTGGCTTGATCTTCGCAATGAAGTCACGCTATGGTACTCAAGGTGGTACTGAAGCTCTTTTCAACGAAGCTGATTCTGACTACTCAGGTACTGGTACTCACAGCTCTACTCTTGACGGTACTACTATTGGTGCAGCTACTTTAACTGCTGGTAGTGGTCTAGCTACTGACGCTGCTGAACGTCTTGGCCAAGGTGGTTCTGGTGACGGTTCTTTCGGTCAAATGGCATTCTCAATCGAGAAGACTTCTGTTACTGCTAAGACTCGTGCTTTGAAAGCTGAATACTCAATCGAATTAGCTCAAGATATGAAATCTGTTCATGGTCTTGACGCTGAAGGTGAATTGAGCAACATTCTTTCTGCTGAGATCCTAACAGAAATCAACCGTGAAGTTGTTCGTACTGTTTATCGCACTGCTTATCCAGGTGCTGCTGTTGGTACTGCTACTGCTGGTACTTTTGACCTAGACGTTGATTCTAACGGTCGTTGGTCTGTTGAAAAGTTCAAAGGTCTATTGTTCCAAATCGAGCGTGAAGCTAACGCTGTTGGTCAATTGACACGTCGTGGTCGTGCGAACTTCATCATCACTTCTGCTGACGTTGCGTCTGCATTGGCGATGGCTGGTGTTCTTGACTACACTCCTGCTCTAAACGGCAATAACAGCTTGAACGTTGATGATACTAGCACTACTTTCGCTGGTGTTCTAAACGGCAAGTACAAAGTATATGTTGATCCATATGCTGCTAACATCTCTGCTAACCAATATTTCGTTGTTGGTTACAAAGGTCAATCAGCTTTTGATGCTGGTCTTTTCTACTGCCCATACGTTCCTCTACAAATGGTTCGCGCAGTTGATCCTAACAGCTTCCAACCAAAGATTGGTTTCAAGACTCGTTACGGTCTAGTTGCTAACCCATTCGTTAACTTGGACGACGGTACTTCTGGTCAAGATAACCTAACTTCTGACAAGAACTACTACTATCGTAAAGTTAAGGTTACTAACCTAATGTAATCGACTAAGTCGGTTTTAAGAAGCCGACGTAGAAGCGGTAATTTAAAGGGGGACTTCGGTTCCCCTTTTTTCTAGGAGTATAAATAGTAATATGCCTATATCTGATTCTTTATACCCAAGTAACATAAACGTTCTGAATCCGAACAGTTTTACATTCAGCATTACAAAATTGCCTGATGTATCATTTTTCTGTCAGCGTGTGTTAATCCCATCTGTAACATTGGCTTCTATTGATAGACCAACACCGTTTATTAATACACCAATCCCAGGTGAAATTATGTCATTCTCTGAATTGACTGTTCAATTCTTAGTTGATGATAAAATGGAAAATTATAAAGCCATTTTTAATTGGATGGTAGCATTAGGTTATCCAGAAGATAATAAACAGTATTCTGATTTTTTGAAAACAAATCAAGGCACTGTATATTCTGAATTAGCAAAAAATTACTCTGACTGTACAGTTGGAGTTTTAGACGCACAAAACACACTAACTAATCAATTTAAATTTTATGATGTTTTTCCAATTTCATTAGATCCTGTTCAACTTGAAGCAACTGCGATGGACGTGAACTATGTTATTGGTTCTGCAACTTTTAAATATTCATATTTTACAATAGACACTTAATTAGCCGAAGGCTTGTTGGAGATTATTATGACGCTTGATGAAATACAAAATGAATGGGAAAAGGATTGCGAGATTGATGATAACTATCTTGGTGAAACAACAATCGCAACTCCAAAGTTACATTCTAAATATCTAAAGATTCTTATTGGTGTTAAACTTAAACACACCAAACTGCAATCTGACTATAACCAACTCCGTAAAAATAAATTCAGATACTATCGTGGCGAAATGTCACGTGATGAACTAAACACGCTTGAGTGGGAGCAGTGGCAAGGAGTCAAACCTCTCAAAAATGAAATGGATGAATTCCTTCAAGGTGATACTGAACTTAATACAACAAAAGTTCGTTTAGAATATCTTGAAACAATGATTTATCTTTTAGAATCAATCCTTGGTCAACTTAAAGCACGTGACTGGCAAATTAAAACAGCAGTTGAGTGGAAACGTTTCTTAGCAGGTATGTGATGTTAACTGCTGAAAAACTCGATGAAGTTTATATGAGAGTTTTCGGCGATCCTTCTGTTGAACAGGAACTCGCTGATTTCTTTACATATGAATATCCAGGTGCAAGATTTACCCCACAATACAGAG
>Ga0255268_1000036_pt1 | contig 13543 bp, 13 predicted proteins | sample AtltaT_26_FD_183698 | JGI IMG/M metagenome (GOLD analysis project Ga0255268, IMG submission 183698) | Metatranscriptome of freshwater microbial communities from Altamaha River, Georgia, United States - Atl_Yuk_RepB_8h (Metagenome... | ecosystem: Environmental > Aquatic > Freshwater > River...
ATTTTTTAACTCAAAAAGATATCATTGTATTAAAAAAATTTGTATTAGAAAATAATTTAAATTATTGTTTGTTAGATAAAAAAAGTATACGTTTATTATTAAAAGAAAATAAAAATTTTACAGAATTAAATGAATTTTTACAGGGTAATGTTATTATTTTATATAAATTAGAAACAAATAATTCTAATTTAAATTTTATAGATATAACTTTACATTTAAAAAAACATTTGAGCAAAATAACTTTATTTGGTATCAAATTAAATGAATTTTTTTATAAATATAATAAAATTTTAAAAATTAATTCATTTGAAGACTTAAATAAAAAATTAATTGTAATACAATTATTAAACGTGTTAAAAGTATGTCATAATACTTTATACCGTTTACGTTAAATATATTAAACACTAAAAATGTTAACTAAAATTTATTTAGATGCACCAACTCCATGGCAAATTGGATTTCAAGATCCCGCAACTGCTGTAATGGAAGGAATTATTAATTTTCATCATGATTTGTTTTTTTTCTTAGTAGCTATTGTTATTTTTGTTAGTCGTTTATTATTTCGTGTAATTAAATTATACAACGATAAAGTAAATGTAACTCCTTATTATATTGCGCATGCTTCTACATTAGAAATTGTTTGGACTATTGTTCCAGCATTAATTTTAGTATTAGTAGCAGTTCCATCATTTTCTTTATTATATTCTATTGAAGAAATTGTAGAACCATTATTAACAGTTAAAATTGTAGGACATCAATGGTATTGGAGTTATGAGTTTGTAAACCCTACTGAATGGTTTAAAGCAGCTGGAAATGCTGATATTATGCCTTCAACTAACTATATGTTTGATAGTTACATGAAACCTACTGATGAATTATTTATAGGACAATTACGTTTATTAGAAGTAGATAATCGTTTATATTTACCAGTTAATGTAAATATTAGATTATTAATTACTTCTGGAGATGTTTTACATAGCTGGGCTGTACCTTCTTTAGGTATTAAAGTAGATGCTTGCCCAGGAAGATTAAATCAAATTTCTTTATACATGAAACGTAAAGGAGTATTTTATGGACAATGTAGTGAAATTTGTGGAATTAATCATGGATTTATGCCAATTGTAGTACAAGGGGTAAATTTAGGATCTGGAATTACTATTAGTGCTCCAATTTTAAATGTAGTATATCCTTTATTTATGGCAATATATTATCCTGACAAATAATAATTTTTTTTTTTTTAAACTATTTTAAATTGCATACTTCAGACTATTCGTTATTGGATAGTGTTGAAATATATAAACCGTTTCTGAAAGTATTATTATATATTATCTATAGCTTTGCAATTGCATTCATTTTAGTAGGTTTATCTTATTTAATCGCTGAGCAAAGTCCTTATTTAGAAAAAATTTCAGCGTACGAATGCGGATTTGAGCCATTTGAAGATGCGCGTGAAAAATTTAAAGTAAGTTTTTACATCGTAGCTATTTTATTTTTAATTTTTGATGTAGAAATTGTGTATTTATTCCCTTGGGTGCTTGCATTATCTTTTTTAAATGCAGCAGCTATTTGGTGTATGATTTTTTTTTTAATTTTATTAGCTGTAGGTTTTGTATATGAAATATTAGAGGGGGCTCTAGCATGGGTATAATTTTTTGTAAATGAATAATTTAGAAAAAAGTTTATTGGAACGATTTATAAATTGGAATTATCGTTGGACTATGTCAACAAATCATAAAGATATTGGAACTTTATATATTATTCTTGGAGCATTTTCAGGAATTATTGGAACTTTAATGTCAGTATTAATTCGTTTAGAATTAACTGCATCTGGAGATCAATTTTTTGCAGGAAACTATCAATTATATAACGTATTAGTAACTGCACACGCATTTATTATGATTTTCTTCATGGTAATGCCAATTTTAATTGGAGGTTTTGGAAACTGGTTTGTTCCTATTATGATTGGAGCTCCAGATATGGCTTTTCCACGTTTAAATAATATTAGTTTCTGGTTTATGCCACCTTCATTATTATTATTATTATCTTCTGCATTAGTAGAAACTGGAGCAGGAACTGGATGGACCGTATATCCTCCTTTAAGTAGCATTGAAGCACATTCTGGTCCTTCTGTAGATTTAGCAATTTTTAGTTTACATATTGCTGGAGCATCTTCATTATTAGGATCAATTAATTTTATTGTTACTATTTTTAATATGAGAGCTCCTGGAATGCATTTACATAGAATGCCTTTATTCGTATGGGCAATTTTAGTAACTACTTTTTTATTATTATTGTCATTACCAGTATTAGCAGGTGCAATTACTATGTTATTAACTGATAGAAATTTAAATACTTCTTTTTATGATCCAGCTGGAGGAGGAGATCCTGTATTGTATCAACATTTATTTTGGTTCTTTGGACATCCTGAAGTATATATTATTATTATTCCAGCTTTTGGAGTAATTAGTCAAATTATTTCAACTTATGCAGGAAAACCTGTTTTTGGATATTTAGGAATGGTATATGCAATGATTTCTATTGGATTTTTAGGATTTATTGTTTGGGCACACCATATGTATACAGTTGGATTAGATGTAGATTCAAGAGCTTATTTTACAGCAGCTACTATGATGATTGCAGTACCTACTGGAATTAAAATTTTTAGTTGGATTGCAACTTTATGGGGAGGATCTTTAGATTTAACTAAAACTCCATTGTTATTTGCTTTAGGATTTTTATTCTTATTTACTATTGGAGGAGTAACTGGAGTGACTTTAGCAAATGGAGGATTAGATATCGCATTACATGATACTTATTATGTAGTTGCTCATTTCCATTATGTGCTTTCTATGGGAGCTGTATTTGGAATTTTTGGAGGATTTTATTATTGGTTTTATAAAATGACTGGTATTAACTATCCAGAAATTTTAGGTAGAATTCATTTTTGGATTACTTTCGTAGGAGTAAATATTACTTTTTTCCCAATGCACTTTTTAGGATTAGCTGGAATGCCAAGAAGAATCCCAGATTTCCCAACTGCATATAATGGTTGGAATTTTGTAGCTTCTTTTGGATCAACTATTACTTTAATCGGATTCATTTTCTTTTTCTTTGTTATTTATGTAAGTTATTTATATAATTACAGACGTTATTCATACAGATTACATTATGGACATAATGGAATTCCTGAAATGGATTATGACAATAAATATGACAAAGAAGTATACTCAAAACTTCGTATTAGTCAATTATACTAATAATGATTTTGTTTGCAAAAAACCCTTTAGTATTTGGAAAAGTTTCATCAGACTTAATTTTGAATAACATAAGAACTGTAGTTACAGGAACTCAACAAAAAAAAAAAGATACTCAAAAAAAAGATGATAAAAAAAATGCAGCAGTATCTTTAAAAAAAAAATTTAATTTATCAAAAATTAAAAATTTATTAAATAATAAACAAACTTCATTATCTTTAACTAAATATAATGTAGGAAAAGTTGTAAAATTAAAAGATGGGGTAGCAACTATTGAATATTTAAATATTGCTAAAGCTGGAGAATTAATTAGATTTTTACCTTCTTATATTCCTGGAATGGTAATTAGCTTAGAAAAAAAAGAAACTTTAGCAATTTTATTTGGAAATGATCGTGAAGTTAGAGTAGGAGATCGTGTACATTGTACTGGAAATATTGTTAGCGTTGCAGTAGGACGCGGTCTTTTAGGACGCGTAGTAGATCCATTAGGAAATCCTTTAGATCGTAAAGGAAGTATTAATTTAGATGGACAACCATACGATGATTTATATAGAGGATATTATTTAGGAGAAATGAGATATGGATATATTCGTCCAGTAGAAACTGCTGCTCCTGGAATTATTGCTCGTAAATCAGTAAGAAAACCTTTAATTACTGGAATTAATTGTATTGATAGTATGGTTCCAATAGGAAAAGGACAACGTGAATTAATTATTGGAGATCGTCAAATTGGAAAAACTGCATTAGGTATTGATTTAATTATTAATCAAGCGTTTATTAATGAAACTATTAGACATTATGTACAATTTGGTGGAAATAAAGAAGCAATTTTAAATAATAAAAATGCTTCTCAAGAACCATGCTATTGTGTTTATGTTGGAGTAGGACAAAAACAATCTACTATTGCTCGTATTGTTAAAATTTTAAGCAAATCTCGTCATTTATATGAACGTAGATTTATTAAATCTAAAGTACGTCCAGTATCTTTCAAACCAATTAATTATGCAATTATTGTATCTTCAACTGCATCAGATGCAGCTCCATTACAATTTTTAGCTCCATATTCTGGATCTACTATTGCAGAATTTTTTAGAGATAGTGGAAGTCATGCTGTAATTATTTACGATGATTTATCTAAACAAGCTGTAGCTTACAGACAAATGTCATTGTTATTAAGAAGACCACCAGGACGTGAAGCTTATCCTGGAGACGTTTTCTATTTACATTCTCGTTTATTAGAAAGAGCAGCTCAATTATCTGATAAATTAGGAGGAGGATCTTTAACTGCGTTACCAGTTATTGAAACTCAAGCTAGTGACGTTTCTGCATATATTGCAACTAACGTGATTTCTATTACTGATGGACAAATTTTCTTGGAATCAGAATTATTCTATCAAGGGGTACGTCCAGCAATTAATGTAGGGTTATCAGTTAGTCGTGTAGGATCTGCTGCACAATTTAAAGCAATGAAACAAGTAGCAGGTACTTTAAAATTAGAATTAGCTCAATACCGTGAAGTAGTAAAATACGTAAAATTTGGAGCAAGCTTAGATAGCAATACTCAACGTCAATTACACCGTGGAGCTCGTTTAGTTGAATTATTAAAACAACCACAATTTAATCCATTAGATATTTCAGTTCAAATTATTTTCCTACATTTAGGATTAGGTGGATATTTGGATTTAGAAGAAGTTGATAAAGTATCATCAGTTCAACAAAAATGCTTAAAATTCTATAAAAACTTATACAAATCAAGTAAAACTGCTATAAGTGTAATGGAAGAAAAAGGAGTTGTTGATGAAAGTTTTAAAGAAGCTTTCAACTTTGATATTTTACGTTTTAAGTTTTAATTTAATACAAATTCATGAAAAAAACTTTATTAACTGATTTAATGTGTATTAGTCCTTTGGAACAATTCAATACTTCTGGTTTTTTTACAGGCCAAAGAGTAGTTGAAGAAGAAATGGATTTTTTAGCCTTTTCTTTTAATCAAATAGGATCAAATCCACATTTATGGTTTATCGATCTATATGAATTAGACATTTTTTTTAGTTGGCAACAATATGGAATGGGAATTGCATTTGCATATTTTATTTATTGGATTTGCATTCTTGTAGAAAAAAGTGTAGCAGCAAAAAATATTAATATTAAATTTTTTTCAGCTACAACTGTTAATAGTTGGATTTTTGCTCAAATATTACTTTATTTTAGTAATATGGGTAAATATCATTCTTACATTACAGCACACATGCCTAAAGAATATTATCCTACAGTAATTGAAGCAGATATTTTTATGACATATAGCGGAGATTACTTTTTTTCAGATTCAACTTGCTTTTTTATAATTTGTGGATTATTAATTTTTGCTGTAGCATCATTATTTATTCATGATGATAAAGGTCCTTATATTTTAAGTAATAATCCTTTTAAATATTTATTTTCAAAAATTCATACTTTTACTGTAGATTTATTAAGTTCTGCTAATGAAAAAGAAGAAGCAGCACAATCTTATTATAGTTTAGTATACATTTTATTTGTTTATTTAATGGTATGTAATTTACAAGGATTATTGCCATTTACTTTTACTGTAACAAGTCACATTATTAATACATTTTTTTTAGCGTTAACTGTAATTTTATATGTAACTTATACAATAATTGATAAACAAGGATTTAAATATTTATTAGCATTATTTATGCCATCAGGAACTCCTATGGTATTAGGATATTTATTAATTCCTATTGAAATTTTATCATTTTTATTTAAAGTGGTAAGTTTATCTGTTCGATTATTCGCTAATATTATGGCTGGTCATACTTTATTAAAAGTAATTTTAGGCTTTGCGTGGACAATTTTATCTGTGTCTGAAGTATATTATTTTATTAATATATTCCCTGTAACTGTATTATTATTATTAACAATTTTAGAAATAGCAGTATCAGTTATTCAAGCATATGTATTTAGTATTTTAACATGCTTGTATCTTCGTGATGCGTTCAGTGGCCACTAACAAAAGATTTTCTACTTTAAGAAATGAGCTTTGTAGATTCATATGTTTTGCCATATAGGTCACAAAAGCACCCTTTTCATATTGTAGATCCTAGTCCTTGGCCAATTTTAACTGCATTTTCTGTGTTTGTATTTTTAACAGGATCTGCAGCATTTTTTCATTTTTATGACAAAGGATTAGTTTTATTTAGAATTGGATTACTTTTAGTAATTGCTTGTGCTATTTTTTGGTGGCGCGATGTAATTAGAGAAGCTACTTTTGAAGGACATCATACTTTACAAGTACGTGATGGTTTAAAAATGGGAATGGCATTATTTATTGTATCAGAAGTAATGTTATTTTTTGCTTTTTTTTGGGCATTTTTCCATTCTAGTTTAAATCCAACTCTTGAAATTGGAAGTGTATGGCCTCCAATTGGAATTATTCCTATGGATCCTTGGGGAATTCCATTATTAAATACTATTATTTTATTGACTTCTGGTGCAGCAGTTACTTGGGCTCATTATAGTTTATTAGCTGGAGAAAGAAATGAAGTAATTTATGCATTAGGTCATACTATTGCATTAGCAGTAATTTTTACTTTATGTCAATTATATGAATATATTAACGCTCCATTTACTATTTCTGACGGAGTTTATGGATCAACTTTTTATATGACTACTGGATTACACGGATTTCATGTATTAGTTGGAACTATTTTCTTAGCTGTATGTTTAGTAAGACATTATTTTTATCATTTTACTAAAGAACAACACGTTGGATTTGAATGTGCTATTTGGTATTGGCATTTCGTAGACGTAGTATGGATTTTCTTATTCTTATCAATTTATTGGTGGGGAGGATCTATTCGTATTAATTCATAATTTATATTATATAAAATATATTTATAATATAATTTTTTAAAAAGGCGAATATAGCTTAATGGTTAGAGCGTTGGATTGTGATTTCGAAGATTACGGGTTCGAGTCCCGTTATTCGCCCAAACAACTACTATTTAATTTAAAAAATTTAATAATAATAATAATAAATATGCATTTTATAAAAAAATATCAAACACAAACAGATATTAAAAATTTTACAGTAAACTTTGGTCCACAACATCCTGCAGCACACGGAGTTTTAAGACTTGTATTAGAATTAGATGGAGAAATTGTTACCAAAGCAGATCCACATATTGGATTATTACATCGAGGAACTGAAAAGTTAATTGAACATAAAAATTATTTACAAGCATTGCCTTATTTTGATCGTTTAGATTATGTATCTATGATGGCACAAGAACATGCATTTTCATTGGGTGTAGAAAAATTATTAAAAATTAATGTTCCGAAACGCGCACAATATATTCGTGTATTATTTTCTGAAATAACAAGAATTTTAAATCATTTATTAGCTGTATGTTGTCATGCATTAGATGTTGGTGCAATGACTCCATTATTATGGGGATTTGAAGAACGTGAAAAATTAATGGAATTTTATGAACGTGTTTCTGGAGCAAGAATGCATGCAAGTTATATTCGTCCAGGGGGAGTAAGTCAAGATTTACCCGTTGGACTTTTAAATGATATTTATATTTTTGCACAAAGTTTTTCAGATAGACTTGATGAATTAGAAGAATTATTAAGTAATAATCGTATTTGGAAACAACGTTTAGTTAATGTTGGAATTGTAACTGAAACTGATGCTATTAATAGTGGTTTTACTGGAGTAATGTTAAGAGGATCTGGAGTAGAATGGGATTTACGTAAAACACAACCTTATGAGGTATATTCTCAAATTCCATTTAATATTCCAGTTGGGGTAAATGGAGATTGTTTTGATCGTTATTTAATTAGATTAAATGAAATGCGTGAAAGTTTACGCATAATTGAATATTGTATAAATAATATTCCATCAGGAGAAATTAAAATTGATGATAAAAAAACTACGGCACCATCAAGAGCAGAATTAAAAAGTTCTATGGAAGCTTTAATTCATCATTTTAAATATTATACACAAGGTGTAGTAGTTCCAGTTGGACGTACTTATACTGCAGTAGAAGCTCCAAAAGGAGAATTTGGGGTATATTTAGTTTCTGATGGAACTAATAAACCTTATCGTTGTAAAATTAAAGCACCTGGGATTTGTCATTTACAGGGATTAAATATGATGTCAAAAGGACATCTAATTGCAGATGTTGTTACAATAATTGGTACCCAAGATATTGTATTTGGAGAAGTTGATCGTTAATTTAAAAACATGTCTTTTGATTATAGTTTACTTATAATTTTTAGTATTATATTAGCTTCGGGAACTTTAATGGTTAGCACAGATAACCCTATTCATGCTATTTTATTTTTAATTTTAATTTTTTTTAATGGTAGTATTTTATTTTTTTTAATTAATTTTGAATTTTTTGCGCTTATATTTTTAATTATATATGTTGGTGCAATTATTGTATTATTTTTATTTATGATTATGTTATTAAATATTAAACAAAATGATCCTAAAAATACTGGAAAAATATTAATGATAAAATATTATCCGTATATTGGATATTTTGTAATAATTTTTTTAAGTCAAATTTTAATTTATACACGAGAAATAATTAATCCGATTTATTTTTCAAGTTACGAATTTATTACACATAATTTAATAAACATTAAATTAATTGCTTTTGATAATTATCAAAATTTAATTAATTTGGGTAAAGAATTATATTCTAACCATATTTTTTCTTTTATAGTTATTGCTTTTTTATTATTAATAGGAATGATTGGAGCAATTGTAATTGCTTTTGAAGAAGAATCTAAAAATAAAAAAGTTTTAATGAAAACTCAAGATATTATTGCACAAGCAGAACGCAATGCAAAAAATTCTGTATATTTTTCATTTAAAGAGTTTTTTTTTGTTAATTTTTTAGAAGAAAAAAATTTAAAAACTAAATTGTTATTAAAATAAATGCCTACTTTAAATCAATTAGTTAATAAAAACAGAAAAAATAAACGAAAAAAAGTAGATTTAATAGCATTAAATAGTTGTCCTCAAAAAAAGGGAACTTGTGCAAAAATATATATTAGAACTCCTAAAAAACCAAATTCAGCTTTACGAAAAGTAGCTCGAGTTGTATTAACAAATAAAAAAGTTATTACAGCATATATTCCAGGAATTAATCATAGTTTACAGGAACATGCTGTAGTTCTTGTAAAAGGAGGACGTACTCCAGATTTACCTGGAATTAAATATCGTTTAGTAAGGGGAGCTTATGATTTTGTTGGTGTAGTTGGTCGTAAACAAAGTCGTTCTAAATATGGAACAAAACGTAATAGTAAAGCATCAAAATAAATTATATTGGTATTTGTATTTTAAATTTTTAGATGATAAAAATTTATATAAATAATAAAGTTGTTTTTGTTCCTAAAGATATAACTATATTACAAGCTTGTGAATTAGCACAAGTTGAAATTCCACGTTTTTGTTATCATGAAAAACTTTCTGTAGCGGGTAATTGTAGAATGTGTTTAGTAGAAATTGAAAAATCTCCTAAACCTGTAGTAGCTTGTGCGATGCCTATTATGCCCGATATGTCTATTTTTACAAACACACCGTTGGTAAAAAAAGCTCGTGAAGCTGTATTAGAGTTTTTATTAATAAATCATCCTTTAGATTGTCCAATTTGTGATCAAGGTGGAGAATGTGATTTACAAGATAATGCTTTAGTACACGGAAGTGATCGTTCACGTTATTTTGAATATAAACGCGGTGTGGAAGATAAAAATTGTGGTCCAATTGTTAAAACTGTAATGACACGTTGTATTCATTGTACACGTTGTGTTCGTTTTTTAACTGAAGTAGCAGGTTTAGAAGATTTTGGAGTTATTGGTCGTGGAGAAAAAGCAGAAATTGGGACCTATATTAATAAATTTATTAAAACTGAACTATCCGGAAATATTGTTGATTTGTGCCCTGTTGGAGCATTAACTTCAAAACCTTATGCGTTTATTGCAAGAAATTGGGAGTTAAAAAAAATTAATTCTATTGATTATTTTGACGCGTTAGGTAGTAATATTGTTGTGCATACAAGAAATGTAAGTTTATTGCCTAAAGATATTTCTGAAGAGTCAAATATTACTACTTTAAGTGATGAAATAGTAAGAATTTTACCACGTTTAAATGAAAATTTAAATGAAGAGTGGTTATCCGATAAATCAAGATATGCTTTTGATGGGTTAAAATATCAACGTTTATTAAATCCAGTTTCATTAGAATATGGGGTTTTTAAAAATTCTAATTGGAATGATTTTTTATTAAATATTTTATATTATTTAAATACTAATATAAAAAAAAATTTTATTAATAAAAAATACAAAAATTTAATTGCATTATCCGGCCCTTTATCTGATATAGAATCTTCGTACTATTTATTTCAATTTTTAAATTTATTTGGATCAAATAATTTTCAATGTGAAGAAGAGTTATATGATTTTAATGTAGATATTCCTTTATTTTATCGTTTTAATAGTAAAATAAAAAATATTGAAAAAAGTGATGTAATTTTATTAATTGGTCTTAATGTAAGAAATGAATCTATTTTAGTAAATACACGTATTCGTTCTCAAATTTTAAAAAAAGAAATTAAAGTTGGTTTAATTGGAAATCCGGTTGATTTAACTTATTCTTATAATCATTTAGGAAATTCAACAAAAACTTTAATAGATTTAGTAGAAGGACGTCATAGCTTTTGTAAAATTTTAAGAAATTCAAAAAACCCTATTATAATAATTGGAACTGAATTTTTAAAAAGAAAAGATGCAAAAGCTTTATTAAATTTAACTAGATCATTAGCTTTATTTAGTTTTTGTGCAAATAATCAATATAATATATTACATTCTAATATTGGACAAATAAATGCTTGTGAATTGGGGTTAAAACCTGGGATTCGTTCATCATTATACATTAATGATATTAAATTTAAAAAAAATGAATTATTATTTTTATCAGGTATTGATATTACCAAAAATAAATGGTTTTTAGATTATAATAGTTCAAAAAAAAATACTAAAATTTTTTATCAAAATTCACATATGCCTCAATTGAATAAAATGTATAATTTTTTGATTCCAAGTACAGCTATTTATGAAAAAACTAGTTTTTTATATAATACAGAAGGATTGGTTCAAAAAGCTGCAAAAGCGGTATCTACAAAAGGTTTATCTCGTAATAGTTCAGATTTTTTTAAAGTATTAGTAAAATTAATAGATACTAATAATACTAATTTTTTAAATAAATCTTTATTAAGAGAAAATCCTATGTTAGAAAATGTAAATAAATATTGTGATACTTTTAATTTTAATTATTTACAATATTTTGAAAACGGAAATAAAGTTTATTTTTCAATTTTTTTACCACTTATTAATAATTTTTATATGAGTGATATTATTAGTAAAAATTCACAAGTAATGTCTGAATGTACTTTATTTTTACAATATCGTACTAATTTTATAAAAATAATTAAAAATTAATGATGTTATTTTTAACAACAGTTATTTATTATTTAGCATTAGTTTTACCTTTATTACTTGCAATTGCTTTTTTTACATTAGTTGAACGTCATATTATTGCATCGGTTCAACGACGTCAAGGACCAAATGTTACTGGGATTTTTGGATTACTTCAACCAGTTACTGATGGAGTAAAATTGATTTTTAAAGAAAGCGTGTTGCCAAAAAGTTCAAATTTATTAATTTTCTTTTTTGCTCCAATTTTTACTTTTGGATTAGCTTTAGCTAATTGGGTTGTATTACCACTAGGAGAAGGGTTTGCTTTAATTGATATTAATGTAGGTATTTTATATATTTTTGCATTATCATCATTGGGGGTACATTCTATTATAATGGCAGGGTGGTCAAGTAATTCAAAATATGCATTTTTAGGAGCATTACGTTCTGCAGCACAAATGATTTCATATGAATTATCTTTGGGTGTAACTATTTTATCTGTATTAATATGTGCGGGTACTTTAAATTTAACAGAAATTGTATTAAGCCAATCAACTTATTATAATTTTTTAATATTATTTCCAATGTTTATTGTATTTTATATATGTGCATTAGCAGAAACAAATAGACATCCATTTGATTTACCAGAAGCAGAAGCAGAATTAGTGTCTGGATATAATGTAGAATATTCTGCCGCAGCTTTTGCATTATTTTTTTTAGCAGAATATGCTAATATTATGGTAATGTCATTTTTAACAGTTATATTTTTTTTAGGGGGATGGTATGCTCCTTTTGAATTTTTAAATTTTATTCCAGGAATTTTTTGGATTGTGCTAAAAGCTTTAGTATTTATTGTGCTATTTGTATTAATAAGAGCAGTACTTCCTCGATACAGATATGATCAATTAATGAGATTAGGTTGGAAAGTATTTTTACCGATGTCTTTAAGCTTCTTTTTTTTATTAGCCAATTTTTTGATAAGTTTTAATCTTTTAAATTTTTAATGAAAATAGAAATTTTATATTTTTTTGATTTAGGTATTGCTATATTATGTTTAGGGATGGTAGGTATTTTAGTAAATAAAAATAGTTTAATTATTACTCTAATGGCAGTTGAAGTAATGTTATATGGTTTAGATGTTTATTTATTAACCACTTCAGCTTATTTAGATGATATTACAGGACAAATTTTAGCATTATATATTGTATCAATAGCTGCAGCAGAATCTGCTATTGCATTAGCTTTAATTGTTTTATATTTTAAAAATTTTAATACAATTCAAATTATCGAATAATTTTTATACTGCTTCTATGGTGGAATTGGTAGACACGATAAACTCAAAATTTATTGTTTTTTAAACATACTGGTTCAAATCCAGTTAGAAGCATTTTTATTAATTAAATTATATTATAAATTATATGATTCAGATGGGAACACAATTAGTTGTTGTAGATAATTCAGGGGCAGGTGTAGTTAATTGCATTAAGGCGTTGGGTGGTTATAAAAGAACTTTTTCTTATAGTGGAGATTTTATTGTAATAAGTATTCGTAAATTACGATTAATTAGAAAAGTAAAAACAGGAGAAATATATTTTGCACTAGTAGTAAGAACTAGCAAAGCAACTCATTTTAAAGATGGAAGTTATAGTTCTTTTCAAACAAATGCTGCTATTTTATTAGGTCAAAATAAAAAATTTTTAGGTACTCGTGTTTTTGGTCCAGTATCTCGACAATTAAGAAAAAAAAAATTTTTAAAAGTATTAATAATGTCAGGTCAACAAATTTTTTAAACATGTTAATTC
>Ga0255268_1000043_pt1 | contig 13193 bp, 2 predicted proteins | sample AtltaT_26_FD_183698 | JGI IMG/M metagenome (GOLD analysis project Ga0255268, IMG submission 183698) | Metatranscriptome of freshwater microbial communities from Altamaha River, Georgia, United States - Atl_Yuk_RepB_8h (Metagenome... | ecosystem: Environmental > Aquatic > Freshwater > River...
AATGATCTTATCGGTTAACCACCATTCTCATGGTGCTCAATTGTCCGTTTTGATTCATCTCAACCATGTATACTCCGCCAGCCAAAGTCTGACCAAAGTCCATGGTAGTATTCATTGCTCCCTCTACAATGTAGCGGTTGCTATAAACCATACGACCTGTTGCATCAGTGATGCGAACTTGCAATTCACCTTCCATTCCGTCAACGTTCAAGTTTACACTTGATCCATTGTTTGGATTAGGATAGATGCTGGTAGTTACACCATTGAAAGAACGCTCAGCGATAACACCTTCATCTTCGATGGTTGGCATACCGGCTACACCTGTAGTTTTTACACATTGTACACTACCATAATTAGAAGAAGTAGTATTATCCATGTGTTTAACCCTGATTTTAACATCATAAGTTCTACCTGATCCCATACCTGGAACATTCGCCAAGGCAAGAATACGCGATCCATTGGCAGCACCGGATGCTGTATTTGCAAATGCATCCAGAGGTAAAGGCGCAACCTTCAAGAAAGAATACTCATAATTTCTAGCACCACAAACAGAACGATTAGTAGCTATTGATCCTGTTGTTGCACTCTTCATTACTGGGCATCGATCACTCGTACGTACATTCAAGTCAGCCTCAGGATTCAAACCAACCGTCCCTGCAACAAAACCCAGAGCCGTTAGTTGATTCAGATTACCAAAGGCGTCTGGCAAATTGTAAGTTACATCAACCGTTACTCCGTAATTTACTGTAGTTGATCCAACTACATTGGGTGGGAAGACACGTCCTACTTGACAAACCGTTCCTGTTGGAATCGTATAAGAATACTGTGGTCCTCCTGCTCCAGTGCTTACCCAAGCTTCGGCAGCAGCTAAACTTGCCCAACGCTTAACAGTATAATTTGTTGCGTTTGGACGGAATCTACACTTATAGTTCTGGCATGTTGTGTTGTACACTCCTGTTCCTCCAGTATACAAGTTTATGTCATTGGAACTACCAAATAACCAAGCAATGGACAAATTACAAATTCCTGGATTTGATACGTTCTGGACACACAAGTAGTAAGATGCTCCTACAACCAATTGATCTGTATACAGAATCTCACTTCCTCCATCTGCTGAAGCTCCTGGTGCTGCAGGCGTAACATCGTTCTCCTCTGCAATAGCACTCAACTCACTGGTTCCATTGTATCCTAAGCCTGGATCATCAAACAACATCAACTTGTTATCATCATCATTCACCGTGCCTGGATTTCCGGTTAAGGAAATTCTAATGGCATTGGATTGGGCTGTGAACTTGTACCAAACGTCATTACCTGTTCCTGGGGACTGTACAGAGTTTGTAGCCGTTACAAGATTTACACTTGTAGTGTATTGCACACCAGTTCCAAAGGTGTTGATGCCAATGGGAAGGGCTGGACTTCCGTACGAATCACCCGCACAAATTTCATCCGCTCCATCACAGTTTTCATCCAATCCATTGTTACACGTTTCAACAGCGTTAGGATACCATGATGCATTTGCATCATTACAGTCTGTGTTGTTAGCTACGTATCCTGCAGGTACAGCGTTACAAACCTTGGTTACAGCAACATTACCGTAAGTATCTAAATCAAAATCCTGATAGTATGTACTTAATACCACACTTCCGGTTAATGCAGTAGATAAAGCGGGACAACTTCCGTTAGTTGCAATCAAAGTGGCAATAGTAACAGGTGTACCCGTAGTACTGCTCGAAACGGAAATTGGAGAACTTGCACCAGAGAAGGTAGTACCATCACTCAAAGTACCTGAGAAACCTCCAGTATACAAATTAGACATCCCTGCAACAGCAATTGAAAGTTGTGTATTCGTTGTTCCGCAAGCTGTCGGTCCAGCAGCCAAAGTCAATGCTCCTGCAGGATTATTTACCTCAACGCCAACAACGTTACTATTAACTGATGCGCAAGCTCCATTAGCTACAGACAATCTGAAATAAGTTGCAGCACTTAAGTTACCCGTATTCAATGTAGCTGTATTAGCTCCTGTAATAGGTGTAAACGTCCCATTGACTGCAGCGGAACTACTCCATTCATAAGTTGAGCCCGTGTTTCCTGAAACAGATAAATCTGTTCCTGTTCCAACACAAACATTGTCCGCCACACTTGAAATTGTACCAGCTACTGATGAAGCATCAACATTTACAGTATAAGTAGCGTTACCGCCAGTACACCCATTTCCGTAATTACCTGTAACAGTAAATACAAGGGCTCCTGAAACAGTTGATGCATTAGAAGTTGCTGTAGTGGTTGCACCTGTTGAAGCACTTACTGCTCCATTTGCTGGAGCTGTCCAGCTATAATTGTAACCGTTTGCAGCAACCAAGGTAGCTCCTGTCGATCCGCAAACCGCACTGGATGGACCAGTTATAGCCAAAGGATTCTCAAGAATGTTCGCAGTTGCTGTTTGGGCGGTTGCAGATGCTCCACAATTATCCAATACAGACAAACCAAAGACTGCATCTGAGGTAACCGTAGCAGTAGTATTGGCCGCAGTTGGATCTGCTATTGTTGCTGAGCCACTCAATACAGTCCATACATACGTGTATGGTGCCCCACCATTGGAAACAGAACTAGTCAAATTGAAAGTGCTTCCTGGACAAGGTGTGTTATCCACTCCATTTACAACTACAAATTGATAATCTTCTATTTCAACATAGGTTGAAGTCTGACATGGATCTGCAGGGTTAGCAATTGACCAATTCGAGAGCACGCGCATTCTTGTTGCTCCATTTAAGGCAGTTGTAGGTACTGTAAAGGAACCTGTTAAACCTGTTGAATATGAAAACGTATTTGCCACACGCTCAGATGCTTCAAAGGTGCCATTCTGATTCCAATCCACCCAAATGGCCATTCCATCATCAGCAGAAACCGTGGAAATAGAGTAATTAACTGCACTACCCGCATTTTGTGAAACACTGAATGTGGAGGTGTAATTATTATAACCTGATCCGGTCACACCAGTTCCATTGTTGGTGATGTTTGTTATTCCGCCTGTCGTGGAGAAATTATTGATTCCATAGGCGGTGGAGTTTCCAACTGGGGCGCAATAAGTACCAGTTGGGGTACTTACCACAGCTGTAAGCAATGGCGTTCCAGCCACATCGATGTTGACAACATTGGAAGCTGCTGAATTACACAATCCATTGCTATAGGTTGCTGTGAATGAAGTTGGCGCAGTAATCTGATTGGTCACTGCACTTAATCCACCTTGAGTAGTAGTAGCCACGGCAGGGGACCACGTCCATGAATATGATGTACCGCCGGTAATAGAAACCGTGTAATCTTGAGTCTCGCCATAAGATGAAGACGATGCACCACAAGATTGGTTATTTGACACGGCAGAGTCATTTCCACCAACGATTCTCATTCTGGTTGCACCGTTCAATGCAGCTGATGGAACAACAAACGTCACTCCAATGGTACCATTAGCTCCTGCATTTCCAGAAGCACCCAAAAACTCAGATGTTTCAAAACTTCCATTTCCGTTATAATCGATCCAAGCACCAAAATACTGAGACCCATCACTACCAAAAGATACATTTAGCGTGTATGATGTATTAGCACTCAACGAAGTGGTATTGGAACCCGATAAACCAGTAAAATCTGAATAGGCAGCTGATGTAAATCCACAAGTTGTTCCGGTTGAATTGTTTAATGTATTTAACACAACCTGAGAAATATTGTCTCCAGCGCAACCAAGTGAGTGAGTGGAGGCACAATAAGCTGATGGACCAACAACATTCAAGTTGGCTGAATATCCTGAACAAACCAATGGCACCGGGGCCGTGATGGCCGGAGCAGGCAAAATAAATGGATTAATCGTAGCATTTCCTAAGTTGACTGAGCAAGCTGGTGCCACAACATAACGTGCCAAATTGGTCACAGTAGATGGACTTGTACTAATTGGGACAGCAACTGGTGTTGTCGTTGTCCAAGTTGTTCCATTGTCGATTGAATATTCATAGAAATTGTTATAGTGAATATCCAAATTATCGACGAATTGTCCTTGCCACTCTCCTCCAGTCCTTCCAGAAAATGCATGCGCCCAGCTTGACTTATCTGCAGTCAAATATGAAGCTGGCAATTGTCCTTGGATAGTTGGCGTTGGAGAATTGTTCAAAAACAGCTGAACAACACCCGAATTATCAATTTTAATTGTAACGTGAGTCGTTTTTCCCGCAGTAGTGGTAGCTCTCCAACTCACATCATTCACATAATTAATGACACCTGGTGAGGTCGGTATTTGATTCCATCGTGAACAATTGTACATCAAATACACCCCTGCGGAATTTGTACCATTGACATAAGCATCAAATGATAATTTTAAACCTGTTCCACTTCCATTCTCTGGATTTGTCATCCAAGGACTTACAACAGTATTGTTTACAGTAGAACCCAAACCTGTAGGCACTGCCACTACATCAGGACCATAGCTATAACTAAATCCATCAGCTGGGTTTGTACTTCCAGGCGTAGTAATGTAATCAAAATCTATTTGAAAATCATTTGAAGCCAATCCAGTAGTGTTGTATACAAGAATTCCACCATTTTGAGAAGCTGCAGATGTATTTACTTGCAACTGACCGCCTGTAATCGCAGAACTATTACCATCAAGTACTACGTTAGCGGGTAAAGTAGCAGAAGTAAAGTCACTTGCAAAAACGGTACCTGAACCTGTAACTGAGAAATTAACACTTCCACCCACAGGACAAGACACTGGCTGTGTAACCGTAGCATTTCCCGTGATTGGCGAGTAATATCCAACAACAGTTGATGCCTCGGCAGTACAATTAGAAGTGGCGTCATACGCTGTAACCGTATATGTGTAACTTCCCGTTACTGTTGGTGCAACTCCAATCAATGAGGCAACAGCTGTACTGGCCAAAGCAGAAATACCACTGCCTGCTGATGGACTTGCAGCCCACTGATAGGCATATCCAGTGTTAGCGCTGGTTACGCCCAAATCTGTTGTGAAACCAACATTACAAGAACCAGGGTTTGTATTGGTGACAGTTATTGCAGGTGGCGCGGTATAATTGATTGTAGCTGTAGCCGTTCCTGTACATCCATAGGCACCATAGGTTCCTGTAACCGTGTAAGGTGTCGTTGCAGTTGGCTTGGCAATTACCGATGCTCCAGTTGCAACATTTAAACCTGTGGTTGGCGTCCAATTGTATTCGCCTGTAGAACCAGAAGCTGTCAAAGTAACACCAGGTGTACCACAAACAGTTGCAGGAGGCGGGGTAACCGTGATCGCATTGTCCAATACATCAACAGTCAAGTTGAAAGAAGCGGTAACGTTACAAGCATCCGTAACCGTCAAGGCCAAAGTACCGTCGGTATTGACAGTAGCAGTAGTATTGGCAGCAGTTGTAGAAGCCAAAGTAATGGTTCCAGAAGTCACTGACCAAGCGTAAGTAAATGGAGCAGATCCACTCGATACGTTAGCAGCAATTGCAAATGAAGAACCAGGACAAGCTTGAGATGGACCTGATGCTACTCCACCTGAAGTAACGATGGTATAATCTTCAAACTCTCCATATGTTGATGATGCGCATGAACCCGAAACAGTACCTAAATAATTGTTCACAATACGCAAACGGTGCGGACCATTCACTGCAATGGCAGGAATAACAAATGAGCCAGTATAGGAAGCAACATAAGATGTTTGAGAGAACAAACTTTCACTTGCATCCAAAAAGTCACCATCATTGTTCCAGTCACACCATCCATAGAAGAAGTGCGTACTAGTATTGGTGCTGATGCTCATTCCCATTGTATTACCTACAGCAAATACAGCGGAAGCGACAGAAGAAGCGAAGTTAGAATAACCACCTGTTGCAGAAGCGCCCGTTGTGTTATTGATATTTACTGCACCACCTGTCGTAGTGAAGTTAGTAATCCAATAAGAACTGGAAGTAGTAAATCCAGTTGGCGTACAAGCAGGAGCAGAAGGACCACTCGCAGCTGGAGCAGCCAAAATCTCACCGACAGAAACGGTGATGGCGTCAGAAGCCACACTTGTACAAATGCCGTCAGAGGTTTTAGCAGTAATGGTGCTAGTTGCTGTTAAAGGAAGCGTTGTGGCAGAAGTTCCAGTTGGAGCAGGAGATGAACCAAATACTGAGGATGGTAACCAAGAGTAGGTATACGTTGTTGCACCCGTAATATTTACTTGATAATCCTCGAACTCACCATAGAAAACAGACTGGTCTGGAGAGGTGATGGCTCCTTCGTTACACATGACGCGCAACCTGGTCAAACCATTGAGCGCGCCTGCTGGTATATTGAAGAAAGTACTCCTATTGTGTGGTGTAGTCTGGGTAGCACCATTGATGATTTGTTCACCCGCATCCAAGAAATCTCCGTCCTGGTTGTAATCTATCCATGCAGCCAGGGCTTGAGACCAACCTCCAGCTTGATCAATCGAACCAATTGTCAATTGATGACCATAACTTGCATTCAATGTGTATGGGCCAAATGAAGTGAAATCAGAATATCCACCTGCTGTTCCTGTTGCCGTTCCAATAGAACCTACCAAGGAATTGATTGCAGATGTGTTATTGAACAATACATAGTCTCCATTGGCTGTATTGTATGCTCCATCATTGTTAACATCTACACGGATACGTACTTGAGATACATCTTCATCGAGTGTTGGAGAAGATACTGATGGTGTTGTATAAGCTCCTCCTGTAGCTGAAGGTATTGACAAACTAACCGTTCCATTTGGACAAACACCTGTCGCTGAAGAGGCGATCACTGGAGCGGGAGGCAATGCTCTCACCGTACCCGTGACACTAACGCTTGTGGCATAACAAAGTGGATCTGCAGTAATTCCAGTTCCAGTTACCGTCAATCCCGCAACCAAAGCTCCTGTTGCAGCTTGGTTGGCATAAACTGTAGTTAAATTGGTTGGGCTGCTTGCAGCTACATAGGGAATTGTTCCAGCAGCATCCTCAAACAAACTGATTCCAGCTGGAGCATTCCAAACAAAGTTGGTATAAGGGTTGGCCCCCGAAGCACCTGTCGTTACAGAAACTGCTACTGGCGTTGTGCCTTGACAAATAGTAATGCCTTGGCTTACCGCCAATGGATAAGGTGCAGTTACAACCAATGAAGGAGTCGATGAAACCGTAACAGTAGGGGTTTCGTTGGCACAACTCACCTGACCACGGAAATATGTTGTGCTGGTCACGTTTGCGGTTGTTGTATAAGAAGTCAAGTTAGTACCCGACGCACCAGGGATGTTCACCCAATTGCTTCCATCGCTAGAAGATTGCCAAGTGTAGGTAATCCCCGAGGAAGGCTGGGTAACATCAGGAGGGAAACTCATGGTTACCACATTTCCGCCTTGACAGTTCAATGTGGTTGGAGTAATCGTTGCATTGGCCGCGGTTCCTATTGAAGCAGCGCCTGAACATTGTGGACGAACACAAATGTCAAAAGTTCCACCGATTACAGTTCCTGTCCCAGCATGATATACACGTATATAAAAATATCCAGATGGAGTACCAAACGAAATCGTCTCCGTTCCATTGGCTCCAGTAGCGTTGGCACATGAAGGACTTGCCAACACTGTCAATGAGCTACCTGTTCCACCTCCTGTCCAAATTTCAACGGCGGGATCAAATCCACCATTGCCCGTTACATCCACGATAGCACCCGTGTACCCCGGTTGAGGGCGGAAGAAATACCAAACATCATCATCTGGAGTTCCACACACAGCGGGGAAAGAAGTTGAGTTACTCGCTGAAGCTGTACCTGTTGATTGTGCAACATAACTGTTATTGGCTGCAGTCAATGTCAAACCACTGAATGTTCCAGTGGCCGTGGCCGCTGCACCCGCAACTGTTGTTAGTGTCAAGGAAGTTGAACTCACCGCTGTACCAATTACGTTATAAGGAATCAAAGCTGATCCACTCAACACATAAGAAGTCCCAACAACCAGAGAGGAATTGGCATTGCATGTAATTGTTGATGAACCGTTGGTCACATTAACTCCTGTTAAAGTAACTGGAGCAACACATGTTCCTTGGGTACGAATTAAACGTGCACCAAGTCCTGCAACAGACAAATCGGGGTCATCATTGGCTGCCTTGGCAAATACAATGATTCCAAACTCACCAGTAAGACCTATATCTGGAGAATTAACTTTAATCGTCGGAGTTGAAGTGTAGCCTACTCCACCATTGGATAAGCTAAACGATAATACTCCCCCAGTGTTCGATGCGCTTATTATCGCACCATTTCCACCTCCACCTGATACAGAAATCTCGGTAATTGGAGATGTTGTAATTCCTGATGGGTAGGCAGATCCACCGGTTACAGTAGACAATCCAACTATTGATCCCCCTCCAACAAGTGCATTAACCTGAGCCTGAATTCCCGTAAATTTATTGTACACGCGAATATAATAATCATTTCCAACGGTCAATCCCACTAAAGAAGTAGTCAAAGCCACTGCTCCCTCCGTTGTTCCAATATTACAACTTGCAGGAACCAAAGAACCCAATGTTGCATCCAAAACTTCAATAGCAGGTGTCATACCCGCTGATGGATATATTCTAATTTGGGTATTTGGATCATTGGCAGTAAACTTAAACCAGACATCTTTCGGAGCTGAGGTACCACCTGAAGACGAACCACATACAGCTTGAGAAGACTGTGTGGCACCTTTGGTTGTATAATAATTGGTCACATTATCCACAGGGTGCCAAGCAATGTTCGTAGGAAATGATAACAATGGAGTTATGTTGACCGCTCCGCTGGGGTCATCATTCACCGGCGCAGAAACCACTGGTTCAAATGGCACGGGAGCTACATAAGTTCCAGGTGTGAACAAATAAGAAGACCTTGGCGTTGGATTTTGCAATAATGCGTTGGCCCCTACATTTGACGTATTTGTTCCAAATTGACTGAAAGCTGTTGTATTCTCATATTGGAGGGCCATAATTTCACCTGCCTGCGGCCAACCTGAAATTGTGTTTCCAGCCATTCCCATGGAATATGTATGACGACGGTTGAACGTTCCGTTAAAGGTCTGCATATTTCCATAATTAATGGATATTTTATTACCATTTTCGTCCAATACGATTTGCATATACAACTCCGGACCGCTTGCACTAAAATAAGAATATTTATACCACTCCACTATAACTTTTGCAGAACCTGAACCCAAGGTTCCTGAAACTTTATAATACAAACCACTGTAGGCGCCGTAATGATACAAATCATCCCAATAAGGAGCAACTACAGAGCGTGTTGTAGCAGCAGCGAAACCGTTGCCTAAGGCTGAACCTGTTTCAGCTGTATTAAAAGTTAACCACCCATTGGTAGAAACTTTAAAACCCGATACCGCAGCACCTTGAAATTGGAAGGTAGTACCAGTCAAAGACACAGTAGAAGATAATACATCATCATTATTTGAGCTCTGGGTAATACCAGGCATTGGTGTTCCAGTTCCATCACCTCCTTGCGCGACAGTAGCAATAGAATTATATGTATTACCCGTGGTACGAGTCACTGAATAATTCAATGGAGCCGGTGGTGTAAATCCTGCCGATAACCCAAATCCAAAATACATGGTAGATGCAAATTGAATTGGTGCTAAAACCATAGGGGTCATTGAGGTACTAGCAATGGTCTGGCTCGGTGAAACAACATAACTGGTTCCACTTCCACTCACAATTACTGTACCTTCAGCAACTCCATTTCCGAATAGTCTTACACCTGGAAACAAAGTTGTAACAGTCGCCGAAGTTGTTAGGGTAGTACCCGTAATCGATCCAGTAACTGCCGCAATTGTTGCAGTTGTTGATACCCTACTGCCTGTCGCACCTAAGGCAGCTACGGCGGAAGCAGGTCCTCTTACAGCCCAACCAGCGTTAATTCCAGTCGTGGATTGAGCCAATACCAAAGATTGTGCGTTACCCACCAAGTTGTCACTCAAATCCCAATTGGCTGTCGCTGCCGCTGCAGTAGAACCAAAACGCGATCCTGTAATTACATCTACTTGATAGCCTCGTGAGCCTGTCATATTTACTGCAGATGCAGAAATTGATGTCCCCGCGGGCAAATTATTTGAAACTGACAAAATATAGACTCCACTACCTCCAGGAGTTCCAGACGTTTGACTTAGAATCGTTGTACCTGAAACTACTCCAGCTCCTGATAATGTCATTCCTGGAACCAAACCTGTTCCCGCTGACACAGTCAAATTAGTCGAATTAACTCCGCCAGTACCAGCCGTACAGGTAGTCGATGCCGCTGCAACACCGGTTGGAGCAGTTGTTTGACTTGCTCTTACCTGGGTAACATCAGATCCTCCGAGAGGTGCCGTGCCAGCACCACCTGTATTCAAAACAAAACCACCAGCTGCCCTGAATGGGAAGGTGCGGGCACCACTTGCAACGGTATTCAATTGGATACGCCCGTTATACACCCAACTTGCTGCTGTGGAAGCATTTCCGGCATACCCACCATTTTGGAAAATCAAATCATTTCCATTCATATCAATTGGGCCTCCGGCCAATGTGATGGGTGCAGTACCATAAAGTGTCAAATTGCCATTCAGCTTCAATGCTCCAAGGCCCGCTCCCAAAGTAAGGACAGAAAATTTACGGGAAGAAGGCACCAAGCCTGCTAAGTTAGAAGTTTCATCATGTGCTACAGCAGCTTGTGTTGCGGGTGTCGCCCAATCTGCACCTGCTGGAGCCGCAGTAGGAGTGAAATTTGCTAAAGAAAGTGTGTACAAAGCTACTTTACCATCAAGCGTTGCCGCAACTTCACCTGTAGCAGCCGTTGTTGCAGCAATGGTGACCGTCGTATAATCAAAACCCGCATTAACGGTAGTGATACCACTGATTTGTCCATTGGTCAACGTTGCAGTAAACTGTGCCCATCTGGCAGCCAAAGCCGCAGTAAAATTGGCATCTGTTGATGCTGCAGTTGTGAACGTACCTCCCGTAAAAGTAATGCCCGTTGGTGGAACAGAATAAACTCCTGTACCTAACGTAATGGCAATTACCTTTCCATTGGCCAATACAGGGGTGACATTAGCTGTCCCTGAAATCAAAGTTCCACCTGTGAAAGTCGCCGAAGTAGGTGCTACTGTATATCCTGCACCCCCATTAAATCCAGGCAAATGAGCTAGGTTTATAGCATTGGGAGCGGAAACTCCTATTGCCGGGGTCGTTGCATAACGACCTCCATTGGATACAGAGACAGATACTGAGCCTTGGGATACAATGGTTGGGGTTCCGCTTACTGAGGCAGCACCTGATTTTTGAACAAGTACATTGCCAGTACTTGTAACTGAAAGGCGATAATAGGCAAGAGCCACTATCGTGGGAGCTGTTCCTGCACCATTGCTTGGCACAACAACAACAGCCGGATTGCTTATATAACCCGACCCTGCCTGAACGATATTGGGATCTGACGACCTGATTCGTTGCATCATAATTCAAACTCAATTTGGCCACGGTACCAACGTATTGAAACGTTGCGGTGCCAGAAACCGCAATTCCTGAGGTGTGGGTTGGAGGAGCAGTTGCTAAAGCTGTACCTGCAACTGTACAAGTATATAAATTGTCACCATAAAAGTATTGGGTGCCTAATGCTGCTGCTAGAATAAAAGGATTTCCAATGGTACCTGGAGTGCCAACCCAAAGCCAAGTAGCAGTACCATCGGTTGCTGTACCCGTTGTATGAGTGGGAGCCGCTGCTCCTGTTGTACCTGCAATGGTGCACACATATATATCAGTAGCGGTCATTCGAACATTGCCAGTCGCAACTGTCTGTGAAGCCACCCAACGCGCTGCCCCTGCGGGACCTACCCATGGAGCCGCAGTTAATAATGATCCCATTGCTGTAACAACAGCTTGAGAAACTTGTGCATTAAAATTGGATTGACCGAAAACTTCTGATTTGGTAAAGTCCAATTCAATATTTCCCAAACCAGCGATAGTGCCGTTCAATGGATTGAGGGTTCTCACATTGCATGGAAAATCAACCGTCAATGTTCCTGTATTTTGTTTTTGTAATGTACCTATTGTAGGTTTAACTCCATTGCCTTGGTAAACACCCGTTCCGCCAAAAGTCTGTGAACCCGAACCAGTAAAATTCATGGCTGTTAGATAAAGATTGGCATAACCATTATTGGTGAAATTACCCAAACAGTGAACAGTAACACCAGATCCTGCAGAAGTATATGGGAAAAATTTTCCCGTACTTCCAATGGTTACGTTACCAGAGGCACTCATCGCATTGGCTGTTCCGTTCCATTGAATGATACCATCAATTTGATAATTCGCATAGGAAATAACCTGATCTACCGTCACCACAGAACCAGCAGGAATGTTGATGGAGTTTCCAACACCCGATAAAGGAATATTGCCCCCTACCCATGTCGCCGGTGAGCTCCACAAACCACCTTGAGCGGTGGCAGTATAAGTTGAAGGGGCAGCCGATTGCAAACGGATATTGTCAATAGCAGCTGGAGGGTTAGTTCCTACTCCATCATGTTTCCAAGAAAATATCAAACGGAATGTAGTTCCGGCATAGGAAGATGGAATAACGCCAGAGAATGTTTGAATTCCAGTTGTTATCGCTCCATTTCCGATAAAGGTAGCACCTGCCAATGCCGCAGGAACATTTGAAAGACCAAGCCCGGGATAAGTTGCCGTTGCAACTGGGGTCAAGGAAGTTGGCGCAACAAAAACCTGCCACAAATCATATGTAGATTCTCCTTGCTGATTCCAGTTACATGATAGAGTTATGGCTGTCTCACCAGCAGGAACTGTCACATCTCGCCAAAAGAAGACATTGGCATTGTTCGATGGAGTGTAGGTGTACGTTGTCCCGTCTGTAATATAAGCCGCATTTCCCCCGAAAGGCGCAGCCAATCCATGACCAGTTCCCACAACCCAACTGTGTGAGGCTAGATTAGAAACATTCCAACCGTTTGCCGCCATGGTAGTTCCATTGGAAAAATTTCCATCTGCCACCGGAATTCGATCGGTCTGAGCAAAAGATCCGAACGAAAACACAGCCATTAAGGCCGTTAATATCCAAGCGTTCCACCATTTAACCAGTGAATGGGGTTTCGCAATAGAATTTTGTTTAATTGTATTCATATTTTACTTTTTTACTTTGTG
>Ga0255268_1000054_pt1 | contig 12447 bp, 11 predicted proteins | sample AtltaT_26_FD_183698 | JGI IMG/M metagenome (GOLD analysis project Ga0255268, IMG submission 183698) | Metatranscriptome of freshwater microbial communities from Altamaha River, Georgia, United States - Atl_Yuk_RepB_8h (Metagenome... | ecosystem: Environmental > Aquatic > Freshwater > River...
ATTCAGTGCTAATCACTTTTAGATTTACCTCTGCAAGTAAAGCATTTAGCTCGTCTCTATCGAATTCACTTATATGATCAGTATCTGTATATACTTGAGTGTTGCATAAATCTTGTCGGAAGTGATTAAGATACGTTCTGTCGAAATCAGGAACTTCTATAAAAATATAATTGAAGTAATTTGCATAGGTCGCGAGAAAGTATTTAGGATTATCCAAATGTTCGAGAACATGCGTAAGAATCAGTACATTGAACTTCTCTCCACTTTGATTCAAATAATTCAATGCGTCGTCATGAATAAACTTTAAATTTTCCTTTTGATATTGCTTCCTTGCTTTAAGTATTGAGTCAAGATTGTAGTCTACACCAACAACCTTTCTCGCCACTAAAGAGATGGCGTAACTTACAGCACCATAGCCGCATCCCAAATCCAACACTGAATCATCAGGTTTTATAAAACCTGATAAGAACTTCACTGCAGATTTTCTCCATGGGGTATTTTCTATACCATAATGAACAGAGGCCTGTTCATAGCTCAGTCTTTCGAATATCCATTCAAGGTCTAGAAGTAAATTATACTTTACAGAGTTATTCGTGAATAACTTGCTCAGACGGTAAATGAACGCTGTGATCAGAGACCTTGGTTTTTTTCGTTTTAATATTGCGCCCATAATATATTCTATGACTCTTTCTGCAAAAAGTTCTTAATTGACAGGTTTTCAAAAAAGACTGTTCTTTAAGAAATGTATTTATTATCTTTTACTCGTGAATGGTATTTATCTGAATCTAAAATGGAAAATTTATTATTGTAAGAGCCTATTTAAAGTTCCGCATTTTTCGATTCGTTACTAACATTTTTATATATCTCATTTTTCCTGTTTTAATAATCAAGATATTGATCCCCTTCAGTTCAACCAGCTTAGCTACTGACAATGAGCATATCTTTTTGACTACCAGGCTTAGACAAAAACTCCACTTTGAAGGTGAATCAATCAGCCGAAAACATCTTTTCCTGCCATGAAATTTTACGAATGGCAGAAATAATCGAGTGGTTTGTTGTTAAATCGGGTCTTTCACTCATATCGCTCGTGTGATGAATTATGCAGCAATTAAATTTCAAAACTTATCTTTACTCATAATAATAACAATAGATATCTGACATTAATTACCGTAAGATTTATTGTAGCCTGATTCTTTCCGTGAAGTGAGCCAAGATGGAATCGCAATGATGAAAGGATAGAATTTTGGTTGGAAACTGTTCATTTGCACAATCTGCCTAGTAGGCCCGGTCAGTGAATGCATGATCAAAGCAATTAGCGGTCGTATTATCCTTGGTATACGATCCGATACTCGAGGAAGTTTTTCTATACATGCGAATTCCCCGTAACCATAAGACCTAATCAACTCGATAGATTTGGTTGTACCGTATGCAAAGTCTGACGCATGCTGTTCGAATATTATTATTGGTTGCCACTTCCTGATAGTATTTTCCGCGCCAACTAAGACTTCTGTCTCGTGTCCCTCTACATCGATCTTGATTAGCCTTATTGGCCTGCCGTCTTTAGCACTTAATGCAGAGTCGAGAGTTTTCAAATAAATGTTGCTAGTTGAAGTGTGATCATTTTTTTCGACACGCGCACCACTCATATTCCTACCACTAATTACAATTTCTGCCGGGCCTTCCGAACTAGAGAGTCCATAGTTCAGACACTTCACATTGCTTACCAATTCAGCATTAATCGACAGCAACTTGTAAGTGACTGGATGTGGTTCGAAGGCAATAACTTCAGAAAAGAAATCTGAAAAATATATACTATGGTTACCAATGTTTGCTCCGACGTCCAAAGCTAGCCCATCGAATATATTCTCGCAAGAAAGGCCAGACAACCATTTAGTTAATAACTCCAATTCGTCGATTTCATAAATACCATCCAAAATAATCTGTGTGGTAACATAGTCAAAAGAGAATACTGCAAGCTGTCTTCTCTTGGAAGCATGTGCCTGGGTCAGCCTGTTTATCTTTCCTTCTAACTTATACCTCAACGCCTTTTTGAAGATGTTAACACGTGGATAATTCTCCCTAAAGAGCAACAGATTATTGATTGAGTGCTTCATTGTGCTAGTTTTATACAATAGTAATCAGAGAATAGAGTTTAAACGCATAGCTTGGTCGATTCATTTTTTAATTGATTGTTGTTTTAATTAAAGGCAAACAACAAGGATTCAAATTTCGATAATTTCCAGTACCAAAATTAACAGCAATGAAAACAACAAGAGGTATTATGGAATTCAACAGATTTGCTGATAAAAGAATATTAATGAAGCAATATCCTATCATTCCTATTCATTGTCAGCACGACTGCATGCTAGCATGCAAAAAGTCATGGCCGATTAAAAAGCCTATCAACTTTAAAGTTTAGCGGCAAGTGTTATCTTTGTTGTCTTTTTGCCGCAATTCTTGTCAATCCTTGTTCCAGTCCGCGACTGCTTAAGTACAATGGCAATTCCTTCGTCTTTAAATCTACTTTTTTTACTGTATGTTTTCTTTTCAATAGATGAAATATAAATGTGCATTTTTCTATTTTTAAATGATTAGATTTTCGAGTTAGAGTCACTCTGTTTCGATGAAGATCTTAGAAATTATAAATCAGCCTTCTATAATCTAAGTAGTAAATTTTAAACAATCAAATCATTGCGAATAAGATAGAAGACGCATATTACCTTTAGAGTTAGCAAATTAATTGTTATAATATTATTTTATAGACTTATATAAATTATATAATGAACGAACTAATTTATATTCATAAGCCTTCATCTTGGCTGTAGTCAACACACGCCTTGATGCAGATGGAAATCTAGGTATATCAATACCGCGCATCATGTCATACGCGAAATCGTACAATTTGATATCTTCTGGAACACTAGTAAGCCTATAACCGAGCTTATGTATCTTATTAGTAAAAGGAATTTCCCCCATTTTTAGGATGTCCACGTACTCCTGTGACGTTATTTTGTCCGCATGAGGCAGTGCCCCATATTTTCGAACGACTTCATCCAAAACGTGAACGTGAGAAATACCAACGCCTCCATGTGCGTGCAATGCATCCTCAGTGCAATAGTCTAGTCCGATTGATGATATACTCTGGTAAGCAACAAAGCCGCAGTTTTTAGTCTGATTGAAGTATTGAATTCCCAATGAAGCATATCCATCTCTACTAACTAATATATCATCTTCAGTAAAAATGAAATAATCATATTCACTCCGGAGCATTTTAAACGCATGATTATAGCCACCAAAAGATCTACCTATATTCTGTCGATTTAATACACGAATTTTACCAAAGCCTAACGATTTACCATCTATAGTATTTAGAAATTGAATCCCTTCTTGCCATCCTGAATCATTATTAACTATAATAATATCAACTACTTCACCTGGCTTGCAAAGACTTTCAGTCTCTAAAGTAAATTTAATTAAATCTATAATCGACTCATTAGTAGTGAAATTTTGACTGTGACTAAAATAACCCATTGGCATACCACATAAACCTGTAACCTCTCGTACCGTTCTTGGTACAAATGTAGTAGTAATAACTTTCGCAACTTTCATATTAATTTCTCTTTATAATTAATCACTATACTTAAAGTAATCATTGAATGAAATTAGGTAAAGCCAGCATCAAATATGATTAATTTCATTTGATAACACGAGTTTTGTATAACAGATAAATCGGATATTTTACTATTAGTTGGTTAGGATAGGGTTAACACAAATTGCTTAGCTCTCTAGCTCTTTTAGCCGCATTGGGGGTGTTGTCTCGCGCGACATCTAAACAGAAAATAACCGACGCCAAAGGTAACATTGTCAACCAGAGTAATTTTCCCCATATAGTGGTGAGTGAGGCAAATTGTTTTGAAAGCGTTATTCGAAAATGCATGGAGAATCTAGCGAAGTTCATCGCTTTTCTGATGAAGTCTGATGGCCTTTGAAAAAAGAAGTCCAAATCATTATTCAAGGCATAAAGAATTGCAAAACGTAGGCCATCTAGATTTCGCATTGGATGAACTGGTTTTCTCATTATTGATGGTACATCTTGGTAATAGATACGCAAGACTTCATTGGAAAATCTAGCTTTATATTTCTTTGCTATCTCACAAAATACGACCGACTCAGGAATATATGAATCCTGGACCGACTCGCTAAATGGATAGAGTTTGAGAGTCGAAGTTCTAATGCAACGTAACTTTTCACTGCGATAAATTGTTGAATAATTAAATGTTCGGTAATCAAAATCTATCGGATCATGCTCGAATTGATTTCCAACACGTATACCTTCTTCGTCCTCGCAAAAGAACAATATCGCAAAATACTCATTCCTCTCAATCACAGGAATCTGCTTCCAGTGGTAATAAGCACGTTCAAGGGCATACGGCTTTATTGCGTCATCCGAATCAACTTCAAGAAAGTACTCCCCACTTGCTTCCCTTACAGCACGGTTGTAAACAAAATGTTTCCCTGCGTGCTCCTGCTTGAAGTAATGAATTGGAAAACTAGCATCAATCTGCCATTCATTTATCAATGATTGAGTATCATCTGTTGATCCATCATCGCCTACTACCCATTCAAAATCGGAGAATGTTTGTGCCTTTAAACTTTCATAAACTCGGCTCAGAGTGTGCGCCCTATTGTAGGTCGCTGTAAAAACTGTAAATATGAAACGAGGCTTAGGCTCCGGATTCGCTATTGTCTCAAAATTATTCAAAGAAACTTACCTCAAAAAAATCATTATGAATTTGGATTTCGAACTAAGGCGTAGCTAGTAAATCCGTAGCGTTAAGCGATATGAATTTAATAAATGAGTCGGCTTGAAGGGTTGCAGAAACATCGCTGAGTTCTGCAGCATGAGCCGCTAATGTCTCGCTTTCGGCGTGATCAGCCTTTAGTTGCCTCCAAATCTTTGCTAAGTCCAAGCGACACTGCAATGCGTTCGGAATTAGTTGATACTTAGGTACCCTGCGGAATCGTAGCTTTAGAGCGAATAAACGTGGAAACCGGTAGCGCAACAATGTGCTCGCAAGTGTCTGTCTTATTTGATTTGCATACGCATCAAAGATTTGCTCTTGTATCACGGTTGGATTGCAACCGTCAAAACGGGCAGCTTCAAAAGCAACCTTGGCCCCCATTATCTTCAACTTTTCGCCTAAACTTGAGCGGAGTAAATCGTCAATTAAGTCTTTGCTGTATCCTGCATATTGAGAAGAACCCTGTTGACGGATATATGTAAAGTAAGAGGGGTCAGATTTTACTTTACCTAATGTGACTGTACGCATAGCCGAATACATTTCACAAAAAATTAGACTTGGATTATGCTCCAACACTTCACTGCTGATCTCGCGTAGAGGTTGAGTACGGTAAACATTGTAGTGAACCGCTAAAGGATTCCTGATTTCATCAATGACGCGCACGGCGACGGACTCATGGTCAAGATCACGACATTGATACCACTGATTAGAAATATATCTGTAACTGAAACTTTTCACTGAACCAACTACATTTGGTATTTCACTTGACTTTACATCTATTGAAAATCCTGGTATGCCGCCGCCAGCGCACACATACTCTGGAGATGCTTTTAAAAATGCCATCGCCTTGTCTATTCCAAAGGGCAATAGAAAGTCATCATTGTCTGACATCATTACATAAGGGGTATCAACCTTTCCAAGTGCATCAGATCGCTTAAAGTAATAATCTCTTATGGTTTGATCCTCATAGCGGTGATATTCATAACTCAAATTCGGAAAGATAGCAGGATTCGAAAGAAGCCGATCTATGGTTGGGTGTACTTCACCATCAGCAATGATAATATGATATGGAAGGTTTGTTCGATTGGCATGCCAAAGCCAACGCAAGGTATGCAAATGCCTTCCTTTAAGCGTTAATACAATGGACAACTCACGGTTCTTCAACATGCTGATAAATAAATTTGCGAGGTTGCACGCTTACTAAGTCCGTGTATTGGCCTGGCTTAAGAGACTAATCGTTTCACCGATCCCTCGTCGAAAATTACCGACAAACGTAAAACCCTCCGCCAAAAACCTGGCGCACGACACTTCGTACGAAAGTTGATTCATTATCTCGCTATCTACAAAAACCACTTCTAATTTGGGTACAAACTCACGCACGATATCTACGACCTGCCTAACAGTCGCGTTATTGGTCAAAACATTATAAATACGTCCATTAAATAGATCTTTGTGAATAATGAATTCCATGGCTCGCGCAGCATCGAAAAGATCAAGATAGGGGCGTTTCTGATCATAGGCCGTGCTCCAAATAGTAATAGGCTGACCCATTACTGCCTGCCAACAAAATTTATTTACTGCTGTGTGAAAACGCATGCCTGGAGAAGCCCCAAAGATAGTGCCAAATCGGCAGCATATAGCCTTAAGACCTTTGTCAGCACAAAGTTGGGTAACCAACTGTTCTTCTCGTAACTTGGTTACAGCATAAGGACTCTGCGGCTGCAACTCGTCGGGCAAACAATCTTCAGAGACTAAGTCATTTTGTGTGCCATATACACTTGTGGAGGAAAGTGCAATCAAACGAGCGCCAGTTTCTACACAGGCTTCTGCCACCTTAACTGTGGCTTGATAATTATTAGCTTCCAATTGAGCTGCCTTGTCAAAACTACCTGCAGCATCGGTAATTGCAGCTAAATGTATTACTACATGAGCGTCTTTAAAAATAGGAACCAGGGGAGTGCAGGTGACATCAGCCTCAATAAAACGATATCTCCCAAGTGCTGGTAAATTAAAGAGCGAGGGAAACCGCTGAGTAAGCAAATTGTCGATCAAAACTATCTCAGCTCCAGGAAACTGAACAGCTAAATGTCTGATGATGTATGAACCAATGTGGCCAATGGCGCCCGTAACGACAATTTTCATGACGCATCCTTTCTACCAAATTTACTTCGCTCAATTAATTCTTGGCGAAAATTAAGATACGCAGAATACTCTCGAATATAGTCCTCAGGTTCATAGACTCGATCGCATAACACGGTCAAAGCAGCATCCTTGGTCTTGTACCTTTGTTCGGCCCAAATGCCAGGTGGAATATAGAGACCTAAGTTTGGATGATCGAGTTCAAACTTAGCAGAGTGTGTGCCATCACTGCATTCAATTTGAACTACACCACGTGGGCAGGTCAGGAACTGGGCGCAAGCTTTGTGCGCATGCTGACCACGAACCGCACCTTCTGGTGCACGCACTACAAAAACACGGGCAATGACAAAAGGTACATTAATTAATCCTTCCATTACAACTAGATCACCGTTATTCTCAAAATGATGCGGTAACTTCACTAAGTAAATTGAAGAAATAGAAGTGTGTGGGTAAAAATTCAATTTAATTTTCAGTGTTGCTTTTCGAGCTTGACACTGCTCCTCCATGTGTGAGATCAGCCAGTAGCAGAGCGATTCCTTCGCTTAGGTTTACTTCGGGACGCCAGCCAGAAGCGGCAATAAATTTAGTTATGTCCGCAGTAAAATCTCTAAATTCAATTGGAGCAACTCCGGATGGGCATTTTTCAAAATTTACCGTGAGAGATTTGCCAGTTATCAACTCTGCTTGACTGGCAACCAATTCGAAAGCACTTTTTACTGTATTGCCAACTCCACTTGCTACGTTGAAGACCTCTCCATTAAGTCCCGGAGTGGCGCCGGCAATCAGCAAGGCATTAACAACATCTGTAATGTATACATAGTCACGCAGATAATTACCTCCACCATAAACCAACAAATCTTTCCCCTGCAATGCATTAGCCGTAATTCTATTTAAAACACCACGATCATTGGCTGAACTACCACTTCTACTGGGGCCATAAACATTTGCCAGTCTTAAAGAAACGCTTTCAATGGTGCCTTGCTGTGTGGCCAAGTCGATTTGTTGCTCGGCAAATAACTTATGTAGGTCATAAATAGTGGTAGGTTTTGGTACTAAGGTCTCAGAAACAGGAAGTCGCGAAGTCAATCCATAAACGGTTGCAGTAGACGCAAAAACCACAAGTGGTTTACGTTGCATTTCCTTCGATACCTTTGTAAGGTGATTTAAAGGTAATAGAGTCGATCTTAGACTTTCTGCAGGATTTTTCGCAGCCTCATAAACACTGGTATTACCAGCCAGGTGGTAAATGATATCTGCTTGCTGAACAATATTAGCCCATGTGTCCTCGTTGCAGACATCAGCCTTAATCGTTTTGGTCTGCCCCGATGAATCCAATTTTGAACGACTAACTTGAACCACTTTGCACGAATGTTTCAGTAGAGCGTCAACAAGGATAGAGCCAATATAACCACTTGCGCCAGTGACAACAGCCGTTTTACCATTTAGGTTTAAATGACTCATTACTTATTTCTTTGAAACAGCAAATGTAAGCTTTGCGTTAATCGCAAGTCTTCAGGAAAATTAGACATTGGTAAAGTGTCCACCCCATCCAATCTGCGTGAGGTGGCTTAACTTTTTAATACCATTCGATAGCCGAGCGTGAGAAAAGTATTCAAAAGAACTTTTAAATTCAAAAACCATTGTGGAATCTTGCTCTCATAATAATTTTGCAGGGTGACGTAAGGCTGAATAGACCCAGCGAATACATCCGACAATAAAATGTACTCTGGCCCAAGCGCCGCGAAATTTGCCAACAGTTCTTGCCAATGTTCAATGTACTGAAGTGATGATGCTGCGTGGATAAGATCATACTTGCCGATAGTTGGTAGGTTTGATTCATATATAACCCCCCGACCTGCCAGAAGATCCAATCCGGCCTTACAAACTTCTGAAACTTCTACAATTTGATATTCGATTCTTTTTTAATCCTCAGGCATACATTCTGCAAGGGTCATGTATCCAATGCCCAGTCCACCACCAAAATCCAGAATCCGTACATTTTTTTCGTATCCAAGGATCATTGCCACTACAAGCGGTAAGTGAGTGCTGCGTTGTTTATGAAACGCTGGGATCGGTTGGTTAGAATCTAGCGCGGTAAGACATTCTGTTCCCGCCTGTAAAGAGCGCGTGCGGTAAACATCACCGCTGAAACCGGCACCTTTCGCATCAACTAGAGCAGATTGAAAGTCAGGATATATTCCTTCCCAAATATTGAATGGGCTACTTTTATTTGAAGTGTTGTTCACGGTTTCAAAAATTCTCACAAAGATCTTGAGGCAACTGACTTAACTTGAGATCTTTTAATTTTGGATAATTTGCATCACGTGATGTGATACTGGGGCATTCAATTGGCCAATCTATACCAACATCTAGGTCATTCCAATACAGGCCTCCCTCATCGTTGGCCTCATAATTCTGGCTAACTTTGTAGTGTAGATCTGCCCAGTCACTCAGCACACAAAAGCCATGCGCAAACCCTGGGGGCATATAAATCTGCTGAGGACCAACATCGTTCAACTCTATGCCAAACCATTGTCCAAAGGTAGAGGAGGCTGGCCGCAGATCAACGCACACATCAAAAACACTACCCCGCATGACTGTAACCATCTGGGCCTGAGGTCGTTTCACTTGGAAATGCATGCCACGTAGAACGCCCTTCTTCGAGCGGGAGTGGTTGTCTTGTACGAAGTTCTCGACAATCCCTGCGTCACGATAACGCGCTAACTGGTAGGTTTCCAGGAAAAACCCGCGATCATCTTCAAAGCATTTAGGAGTAATTACCAACAAACCCTTGAGAGGTGTCGATTTAATTATCATACTTGGGCAGTATTGGAAGTAAAACTATTTATAACTTCAATCACTGATGCAACATCTGCTGACGAGAGTTCGGGATACATTGGTAAAGATAGCACCTCTTCGGCTAGCTGCTCCGTAACGCGCATATTTGATGAGGTTCGGATACGTGCCTTGTAGCCAGGCTGCAAGTGCACTGGCATGGGATAGTGAATACCAGCCTGAATTTTGTGACTGCTCAAGTGATCAATTAATTGTTGACGATCGCCCGTTCGAATGACGTAAAGATGAAACACCTGCTCTGAATTTGGACGGGTCACGGGCAGATGCAGTTTTGGTCCTGCCAAAGCCCTAGAGTACTGTTCAGCGAGCTGTTGGCGCTTAGAGTTGTCGTAGTCAAGATGCCTCAACTTGACTCTGAGAATCGCAGCCTGCAATTCATCAAGACGGGAGTTCCTACCCGCAATATCGCTGATGTAACGTCGTTTCCAGCCGTACTCCCTGAGCATGCGCACTTTGTTGCCTAGTTTGGAGTCGTTGGTAGTCACCAGCCCGGCATCGCCTATGGCGCCCAGATTCTTGGTGGGGTAGCAGCTAAAGCAGCCAATGTGACCGATGCTTCCTAAACGCTTGCCCTTCCATTTGGCGCCATGTGCCTGCGAGACATCTTCGATGAGAAATAACTTGTTCTTCGTACAAAACTGTTCGATGGCATCTAGATCGGCTGCTTGACCGTAAAGGTGTACTGCTATCAAGGCTTTGGTTTTTGGAGTTAACGCTTCCTGCAATTGCGCTGGATTAAGTGTGTAATAGACTGGATCAACGTCTATCAAAACTGGGATTGCACCGGCCGCTTCAATAGCCGCTACTGTAGCTACGGCAGTATGCGACACAGTGATTACTTCATCACCCGGACCAATATCAAGCGCCCGGATGGCGAGTTCCAAGGCATCGGTGCCGTTAGCCACCCCAATCGCCGTTTTGGTACCTATGTAGTCGGCAAATTCGCTCTCCAATGCATCTACTTCAGCACCTAGAATGTAGCGATTGCTGCGCAGTACTTGTAACACTGCTTCCTCAATCTCATCTTGATGGCTTTGAAACTGGGCAGCAGGATTGGCGCAAAGAATCATCACATCACCTTCACTTCTGGCACGTGGACTATCCACTTGCCACCGGCAGCCACATAGTCTTTCTCTTTGGCCATGATCTCCTCCGCATGATTCCATGCTAACAAAACTGCGTAATCAGGCGGATTACTTTTGAAGGTTTCATAAGGTACCACGGGTATGTGCATACCGGGAGATAACTTGCCTTGCTTGATAGGTGTCGTGTCGCAGATGTAGTCGATCAAATCAGGACCGATGCCACAGTAGTTGAGAATAGTCGTACTTTTTGAGGTGGCTGCGTAACCTGCTACCTTTTTGCCCTGTGCTTTCAAGTCTTCAAGTAACGATACCAGCTTTGTTCTGGATTGTTCCACTTTGGCTCTAAACGTGTCAAAGGCGCCTAAACGGTCCAACCCCTGTACTTTTTCTTTGGCGATGAGTTGCCTAACCGTATCTTTCACTGGGTAGGCACCTTGGTGAGCTAGCACATAGCGCATTGAGCCACCATGGGTCTTTTGCGGCAGTACATCGATCAGTTCCATCCCCTGCAATCCAAACAAATATTGGATCGAGAGCGCAGAGAACAGAAATACATGTTCATCATAAATCTGATCGTATGAAGTTTTGGCTACCACATCACCCAGATATGGATCCTCAAACATCACTACCCCGGTAGGTTTAAGTAGTTTCTTAATCCCTTTTACAACGCCCACAATGTCAGGGATATGGCACATGACGTTGGCTGCAAGAAAAGCGTCGGCTTGTCCTTCTTCGCGAACAATGACCTCTGCAAGCTCTTCGGTGAAAAATTCAGAACGTGTGCGAACCCCTTGTTTGTTAGCCTCCTGAGCTACATTCAATGATGGCTCGATACCCAAATGGCGAATTGATTGCTTGGCAAAGTTCTTGAGCATAATGCCATCGTTGCATCCCAGTTCAACGACAAAGGGATCGATCTTTGTAAGATAGTCGGAATGTATGATTTGCTGTGCAAAATCTCTAAAGTGTTGCGCCATAAAACTTGAAGTGCTGGAATAAAACGCATAGTGGTCATGAAACATTTTCTCGGGCGCAGGTTGCTCAATCAGTTGAAACATCATGCTGACTTCAGAGTAACCAATTTCCATGGGAAAGAAGTATTCATTTTTGATGTTTTCGGCATTCAGAAAGCCGTTACCTAATGGCTGCATACCAAAATCAATAACTTTTGTAAGTGGGGCGCCAGAAATCCTGCATAAATTTGTTTTCATCTTTTATCCTAACTATTATGAATATTACTGATTGACTTAGATTGATGGCAATAATTTATCTTGGACATTTTTGTGCTCATTTTGTTTTGCATGAGTCACAATATTTTGATAACTGCCTGCACGCTTGATACCACCGTTACCCACTTCGACTATCTGGGTGCAATTTTTCAAAGTTGTAAGCCTGTGGGCAATGATGAGAATGGTGAGATTCTCACTTAATCCCTCAATGGCCTGGATGACGGCTTGCTCAGTCTCGTTGTCTAACGAACTTGTAGCTTCGTCAAAAATAATGACATCGGCTTGCTTGTATAAAGCGCGGGCAATCCCTATACGCTGGCGTTGACCACCGGAAAG
>Ga0255268_1000055_pt1 | contig 12400 bp, 13 predicted proteins | sample AtltaT_26_FD_183698 | JGI IMG/M metagenome (GOLD analysis project Ga0255268, IMG submission 183698) | Metatranscriptome of freshwater microbial communities from Altamaha River, Georgia, United States - Atl_Yuk_RepB_8h (Metagenome... | ecosystem: Environmental > Aquatic > Freshwater > River...
ATTGGGTTTAATTACTGTGGAGCAGCTTCTGCAGGAGCAGCTTCTTGCTTGGGTAATTGTGCTTCAGCTTGTTCACGAATCTTCTGTGAAAGAGGATTTGCAATTTTTGCTGGTAGTTCTTGTAGACCAGCTAAAACGCAGTTAACTTCATCAACAGAAAGGTCGCTTAGGGTGAATTTCATATCGTTCATGTTCTATGTAAAAAATAGGGTTATTTAATTGGGCAAGCGCCCGTTGCACACTCAGCATCCAGAATTTCATCGAAGCTGTTGGTGTTGTTTAAGTCGACTTCTTGGAGATTCTTTACATACTCCATATAGTCTTCTTCGGTTACGACCTCTTGTGGAAGATACAAATAACCTAAATCTTTAGCAGTTTTGGTTGGGTCTGTTCTATAGATAAAACTTACGCCAACATAGCAATCCCAGTTATCCATTAGCCAATCAATAATTGCTGGTACTTCACTAGGATCGTAACTAATTGTTACTGAAGTATTTTGCTGATTCCAGCTAGTCTGTAGCAATTTGTAACGCTCTAACTGCAATACCGCAGATTCGATGTTAACTTCTTTGCCACCAACTTTATCGAATACTACTCCATCCCACATTACTGGGAACGTAACAAGTACTCCAGAATCATCAACAGGATGATTAATAACACGATAACCCGCTTCACGTAGCTTTTCAACCACAGGGTCATGTTTCGAGAATTGAACATTGTTGAAAATATACTTTCCTAGCGGTTTGTGTACACCTTCGGTAGTATCCATAATCTTGGACAGTGTACCTGACGGCTTAATACAAGTAACATTCTTAGGTGCTGGTAAGCCTAGTTCATGGGCCATACCAATAGCAGCACCTGTAGCTGTACGCTTTAAGTACTCGTAGTCATAGCCAGTCATATCAGGACGTTTAGCGATGCCCGTGAGGCCGACTCCACAAAGACGCAAGAAGTAATTGTTGAGGTGCCAGGATTCTTGCAGTATTCCATCCTGTAAGTTAACACAAGTTTGTCTGTAGTTTGCACGAGCCGCCAATCTGATCGCTTCGTGGAGTCCAGCGGTGTCGCCCTTGAACTTGGCGATATCTGTTTCTGTGAGGTTACAGAAACTTTTATTTCCGAGCAAGATCTCGACACATGGGTTTGCGCCCTTAAACCAAGGGGCTCTGCGTAATGCTTCAACTTCGTTGATAAAACCTGGTTCACTTCCACCTGCCTCCAACATTAGTTGAAAAATCTTTTCTAAGTCACTGCGTAGTGGCTTTTCTTTGAATACTAATGAGTTATTAGACTGTGTACGGTGAGCATTATTATGCAACCACCAATCTTTCTTTGCTACAGCAAACTCTTCCCACTCGGGTTGACCGTAATCAAAAAGCGCGATTTCAGCACTGCGACGACTGGATAAAATAGTGCCAAGATGGTTAACAATGTCAAGAATATCCATCCTAGTAAGTAAACTATCAGCACGACCATTAAGTATATTGGCGATAGCAACATAAGCAGTACTAATTGCACTATCACCTGAACTAATCCAGCCATAGCCCTTTAACCTTTCACCAGCAGGTCGTAACTGACTAAAGTCAAGTACGAGAGTATCAGCAGGGTACTTACCCGCAAGAAGCTTTCCAATAGACTTTGCCCAAGCTTCTGCACTGTCTCCGACCTGAATTGTCCAAGTTTTAGTTTCTGGGTCAAATGTTTCAGTGTTGTACTCATTACCGCCTTTTTCAGTACGTTCGCTACGAATTACGCGAATATTTTTAATAGGCTTAGAGAATCCATTTAATGTGCCTACAATTGGCTTGAATCCGACGCCGCAGCCTTGTAGTAACAACCACAGAACGTCAACTACATCATAAATGGTCTCAACGTGTGTAAAGCTACAGTTAAATTGTGATGCTTCACGATTTTTAGCTACGCTAGTGCCGCCTAGCCAAAGTGTGCGTCCGCTCATTGATACTTTGCGATCTAACATTAATTGTTCTAGATCATAAAGTTCTGCGTATTCTTGATCGTTTAAGTCTCGACCTACTGCTCGTTCCCATAACCACTGTTGATGGTCGATAACACGAGCAACTGTTTCTTGCCAAGTTTCAAATTGTTTTCCGTCGTCTGAAGTTGGTCTATTATATGTACGACGTGTAATTACTTGTGCTCTTGTGCTGACTGCCATGATTTCCTTTATGTGCCGGTACTGCCGAATCCGCCAGTACCACGTTGTGTGTCGTTCCAAATATCTGTAAATTCAGGTAACAAAACTGGCATGATAACCAGCTGAGCAATTCTATCACCACGCTGAATTTTATAAGGGTCTTCTGAAATATTTTTTAACAGAACTTTGATTTCCCCACGGTAGTCCGCATCAATAACGCCTACGCTGTGAGGGATTGTAATTCCCTTTTTTCCTTGAGAGCTTCTGTTAAACACAAAGCCTGCGTAGCCCTCTGGAATTTTTGTCGCTACTCCTGTACCAACAAGTTTTTGTTCGCCAGGATAGATTTCCAAATCTTCAATGCTCATTAAATCTGAACCAGCATCGGTGGGATTAGCACGTTTTGGAAGAAATTGTTTATCTTCAACCAAACAAGGGATTAGTTGTTTGATTTCGCATCCGCGATTGTGATCGTATTTTGGATTAATGTTAAAAAAGCTCATTTTAAATAAATTTCTAGGGTTTCGTCAATTTGTTTGCAGTTTTCAGTACCAATGGCTTCTTCACTATAAGTGACTAAATCCATTAGTTGATAGTTTAGCATTAGTTGATCTTTACACTTGTTTAGCTCTTGGACGTATTTATACTTACCACTAATTGGAATACTCGCAATAATATCCCAAGTACTGCCATATTCATTAACAAGTCCCACAGCTCGCTTAGGTCCAATACCAGGCACCCCAGCAACATTATCACCACTATCGCCTGTAAGACATTTAATACTAATGTAGTCTTCGGGCTGGAAATCATAGTGATCGCCCCAGTTATCAACTGTTGTTTCTTTTCGGGTAACATAACTAAATCTTGAAATATCTGGTTGTACAAGCAAATCCCAGTCACGATCTGAGGAGATCAACCAAATCTGGTCAACAGGCAGTTTAGACTTTTGTTTTACAATATAAGCTGCAATATCATCAGCCTCTACGCCTTGAAACTTGATAACTGGATAGTCTGTATTTTCCTGAATATACTCCAAGGTCTTTTGGAATTCTTCAAAGAATAATTCAAAAGCCGCTTTTTCAGCATCTGTTTGAGTATCAAATTTATCTTTACGATTCTGTTTGTACTCAGGATAGATTGCTTTGCGATAGCTGCTAGAGCCTTGGTCACAAGCAATGATAACTTTCTTGGCTTTGTAACTTTTCTTGAGGCTATCAACTGTGCGTAGATAATCTACTGCAAAATCAGTAGCTCCACTATGTTTATATCGAAATGCTAGGTTGAGCGCATCAACTACCATTAAGGTATTATCAGGCTCAGATACTTGTTGAAAACTTTTGCTCATTTTTAGTAATATTATGTTGTTTAAGTGTATATTATACCCTAAATTGCATCCCAAGTCAAGTTACAAATTTGGGTTGCTCGTTTACTAACCAGTCTTCGAGCAGTGCTACATAGAATTCGTGTCCATCAACAGCAACGAATATGTATCTGTAACTGGCTGTAGGCATATCTAAAAATGCAACAAATATCTTTGATCGGTCAAATTTAAATGCTAATAGCGGTTTTTTATTTACTTGTTGGCCTTGCCGCACTGATTGTTTCCAAAACTCAATTAACTGTGGGTTTTTACCAGTTAATAGAGCACTGGATATATGGTCTTCCGCATAACCTTTTACTTCTACCGCATATAGATTAGTTCGCCCAGGCACATATAAGTCTGCCTTTAGCTGATGTTTAGGGTCAAGGGCTCCTGATCCAGGAACCCTTTCCCAACCTAATCCTGTATGCTTTTTAAGAGCATCACGTACTACAGTTTCAGTGCGAGCACCTTTTGCTCTGCTATCTACCATTTAGGCTTTTGCTTTTGGATTCACAATAACTGGAGCTTCGGTAGCGGCTACTGTATCAGCTACTGCTACTTCTTGTGTTGCAGGAATAGTTTCTGCAGTAGGAGCAACTTCTTCAGCTTCTGCTTTTACTTCTTCGCCAACAAATTCAAGTGTGCAATTAGGATCAACACGAACTGTAATAGTACCTTTGCCTGTTACAGTTAAGCTTGAACGCTCATGATCGCTAAAGTAGTCGCCTACTTTTAGCTCATATGTGCCACCGTTTTCGCGAACAATAGTGGCTACTGCTGAGCCATTAATTTCTTCTAAAATCATATTATACCTCTATTTGTGAGATGTTATTACGTTTCGACACATTTACTTTTTCTAGTAGTGGATGAGTAAATCCGTGTGAAACAAGGAAAGTATTCAGGTGTTCTTCACGCAATAATACTTCTACTAGTTTTTCTTTACCGTCAACATCTAGTGTTTCGACAGTTTCATCTAGTATCAATAGATTAATTCTTGAACTAGACAACGTTTGCATTAGCTTTCTGATAGCTAATAGTGTTGCCACATTTACACGAGCTTTTTCGCCACCTGATAGAGCTAAGATTTCAATGTCTTTGCCATTATCAGTAATAACTACATTTAATTTGTCACTAGCACTAACTTTAAATCCTATTTGGAATCTGCCGTCAGATAGGTCAATTAAATATTTGTTAGTAATTTCTTCTAGATCTTTTACTAAACACTCAATTTTGTAAGCAACTAGACCTGTAGTAGAGAACGTTTTAGTTAATACGTTTACCACAGACATTTTTTCACTTAGTTCATGTAATTTAGAACTATAAGTTTCTAGTTCTGCATTCATTTCGGTTAGTTGACTACTAATAGTATCAACTTTGGAATTATGAGCACTAGCAGCAACATTTTGTTTTTCGGCTTGTGCAATTGCAGTTTTAAGATTTGCTAGGGCAGTTTGCAGAGCGGTAAATTTAGATTCTAATTCGTTTTTATCTAATAGATCTTCTTGTAGCTCAGTATTAATTAGCTGATGATACTTTTCCCACTCTTCGCGAGCTTTATTAGCAGCTTCCCAAGCTGTTGTTTTAGCAGTAAATTCTTGTTTGATTGCATCTATTTCTTTTAATCTAGTTGCAATAATGGCTATTTTTGAACTGGCTTCTTGTTGTATAGCTTGTTGTTCTGCTATAAGCGTAGCCATTTTTTGTTCGTCAATAGGCTGTAAGCAAGTAGGGCAAGTTCCGTGTAGCGCACCAATTTTCTTAATAAATGCGTCTGAGTCTTTTACTGACTTGCTTAACTCAATAGAGCTAGTATTAAGATATTTTACTTCTGGACTTAGTTCACTAACTGTATCTACTGGGGTTTCTGGTATAGGAAATAGTTTAATTCTGGACTGTATTTGTTTATAAGTATTATTTTGAGTAATCTTCTTATTAGTGGATTCTAGTCCACGAATCTTTGAGTCTAACTCATTTACTTCTGCTACTAAACTATCCTCTATTACTGGCACTTCGCAGTAAGCTTTGTGAGATAAATCCATCTTTGAATATTTATCTAGCCAGCTATTTACAGTGTTTACTTGAGACTGTACTGCCGCAATATCTTTGCTTAAGTCTTGGCTTACTTCTTTGAAGATTTCTTGCGCCCTAGTATACTTGCCTAAATTTAAAATTTCAATTAGAAACTTTTTACGAGCAGTATCCGCAGCAGTCAAGAATTCTAAGCTACTAGCATTAGATTGATAAACGATTTGACTAAATGTTTTATGGTCAAACCCTAGAATGTCTTCAATCATTTTATAAGTAGCTGTGGCTGTATGCGCGCTAATGTCTGCCCCATTTTTAAACAGTTTTACTGTTTGACTAGTACCACGACTAGTTTTAATTTGATATTCAGTACCATCTCGCTCAAATTCAAGCTCGATACTGTAGTTTTTATCTTTTACATAGCGGTTTAGAATGTCCGCTTTTTTGATTGATTTGGAGTTTTTATTAAATAAAACTTCTTCAAGGATTAGGGCTATAGAACTCTTTCCATGCCCGTTCTTTCCTACAAGCTGCGTTAGTGGCGCAGCAACGAAATTTATTGTGTTATCTTTTCCATAACTAAACGCATTACTCCAACTCAGCCTTTTGATTGTTATCATATTCTACTAGTCTTTTCTTTAATTCGTGTAATCCGCCAATTAGTTCTCCGTCTAAGAAGATTTGTGGTACACTACGTGCGTTTGGAACTTTAGCGATTAAATCTTTTTTACTATAGCCATTGATACCAAGCATACATTCATTGTAGCTAATTGATCTTTGCTCTAGTAGTCTTTTTGCTTCGGTGCAAGCTGGACAGTTTGTTTGTGACCAAACTTCTGCTTTAAGATGACTCAATTTTTTCTGCATAATTCTGCATTTCCTTTAAAACAGCTTCTACAGTTTCATCTGGAAGTTCTAGGATATAGGTTAAATATTCTTTGACCTCTTCGGTTAGACTCATTTCAGGGTCTAGCATTAGCGCACTGTCTGTATCTCGCTTGATAACTTTACGATCAATTAACTCGGAATCTTCTAGCTCTCCAAGTTCGTGCATATCACCTTCAACTTGGTAAATGGTATGGTCAAAATCTGTCGCTGGTTTAGGGTCAGAGACTCCAACGGTTTTTCTGATAAGCTGAGGTAAGTTGAATTTGAGCCATACGTGATCCATAGCATCAGTATCAAGCAAGATAGCTCCAGTGTCCACGGAACTTCTATGAAAGCTAGTAGTATAAGGACTACCTGGATACAGAATATTAAGTTGCGAGTTTTCATAGCTATGCAAATCCCCTGCTAACACAATATCCCAGCGTTTAAATAATTCTAGATCAACTTCTGGCTTGACGTGGGGTGGGATTTCGCCACGAACATGAGTACAACATATCTTACCATGTGTTAGATGTGGAGCTTTTTCAAATTCTTTTAGTTTATTGTATGGAATAATGTCTATTCCGTCTCGACTGTAAAAATCATCAATAATTTCTACTTTAGGATTTAGTCGATTAGTTGACTTTTTAAGATTTGTTAAGAAAGTAGTGTCTTTCTTAAGCATTTCGTGATTACCTGGATAAATAATTGTTGGCTTATTAAAGCTAGCTACAAAGTCAAAATATAACTCTACTTCATCCATTGTTGGTAGTCGGTCAAAAACATCACCACCAATAATTACTAAATCAGCTTGTTCTTGCATTTGTTGAAATTGCTCAACAAATAAACGAAAACGATTTTTTGCCCACTCAATAGGTACGTTTTTCTGACCTAATTTTATATGTACATCAGCTGTAAATAGTATTTTCATATTTTATAGACAAAATAGCCCGCAAAGTGTTTAATTTTGCGGGCTATAGTTTTAACCTAAGTCTTTAACGGCTTCACGCTCTGCTTCAGAGGCGGCATCACCATTTTCATCTTCATCACTGTTTGTAGTGATTTTAGTTAATAGAGCCAACACTTCATCTTCTGTTGGGCGAACGTATTTTTCATCAATTGATTTAGAAGCGTTAACCAATTCACGTTCTGCATCTGATAGTGGACGAGGCTTGCAACGCAACACTTGCAACTGGTACTCAACATTATAAGCCAATGGGCCTGTTTTTACTCGCTTGAAAACAATATCCCAGCCAGTGTCAAAGTCTGTAGGATCACCTAAGTCTTCGGCTGCTGTCAGAATTTGTTCAAAAAGCTTTTTCTTTAAGTTAAGGGCTTTGACCTTACCATCTTTAGGGTCAATACAATTGACAGTGTATGACCAGCTGCACTTTAGATCTGGGAAAAAGTCAGGCACATGATCTTTTTGTAGATTGTCAAACTTTTCTTTGTCGCGGCTAAATGCCAAGCACTCTACTGGAATGTCCTTGTTATTAGAACCCTTCAACCAGTAAATATAGCGGGGGAGAACTCCACCAACTAAACGTACTACATTCTCACCATCTTTATATTCGTAAGATTCGACTTTGTTTGATTGTGCTTTGCCTTTTGTGTTCTTGAAGCTAATTGCCATTTTTAATTTTCCTCGTACTTGAAGTATATTTTGTTTTGTGTTATAGTGATTAGTGGGTTTGTTTTTATGTTATCTAGATCAATATCTTTAAAGTATGATAGGTCTAAGTATTTTACGTTAAATAGTTTGTATAAACTATAATCTCGTCTACCCGCTAACTGTATATATTGTGATTTATAAATTATATCCGTTATATTATCAGCAAAAAAACCCATCTGGGTTGATTAGATAACTATTACCAATTAAATTACGAATAGGTTTTACTTTTGAATAACTATTTTTAGGTATCTGTTTCTTTGTATAAAACAATCGAAGCTTTTCAACCATTTGTTTAGGATTTCCTAAGGTTTCTGCTTCTAATACTGAAAGGTTAAAGAAAAGTATCATATTCGACAACTTAATATATATTATATCAGATTAACAAGCTATGTGCAAGTTAATTTTTTTATATGGTAGTTATTTGCCAGCCTTTACGCATATATAGGCCAAGACTATCGTTATTTTGTTTTTTATCGGCGTATCCAGCAAAATTAATGTCTACTACTAACGGGTCTAGTTTATCTGGAAACTTTCGCTGTATCCTACCCACGATTTGTTCCAGCAAACTATCATTAGACATTGGTATAGCAAGTATTACACACGAGAGCCTGTTAATAGATATGCCTTCTGAGAAGATTTGACGTGAACCTGCAATGGCTCTTTTTTCTCCTGATAGTATTTGTTCTTTTGCAAGGTCTCTATCCCCTTCGGAACCAGTAACCAACAAACACGTTTCTCCAACATTTTCTTTAACTTTCCTTAAAAATTCAACTCTATCAGCAATAATTAGTACACTGTGCCCGTTTAATATTTCTAGTTGAGCAATTTCACTAATAAATTTTACATACCGTTCGTTTTCGCATAAGTCATTGATTTTTTCTACCCAAGTTGCGCCTGGTTTTAGAGTAATACCTGACTTTACTATTCGTACTAGCGGCTTAAGTGTATTAGCTTCTGGCGGCTTTAATACTATACTACCAAAATAGTCGCCAAAAACAACGTGTTTCCCGTCTTTGCGAATCATTGTACCACTTAACGCAATCCTATATCTAGCATGAAATGCGTCTACAGTACTAGAAAATGTACTGGCAGGGCAGTGGTGAGCTTCATCTAAAATAACTAAACCAAACTCTTTACTTAGTGTTGGTAGATGTTTTACTATGGATTGTATATTTCCTACTACAATGGCTCGGTCTTCGATATCAAAAACTCCGCCACCAATAACACCAGGTTCCATACCGTACAAGTGTTTAACTTCACCAATCCACTGATCTCGTAAACTAGCTGTATGCGTAATTACTAGTGTACGCTGACCAAACTTTCTGGCTAGATACAGAGCAGTAAATGTCTTGCCCCATCCAGGCAGGGCATTGATAAATACTGAATCATGTACTTGGTCGTAAATTACTTGCTGATCTTCACGCAGTGGAAATTTAGGCTCTGGAAAAGGCACTGGTACTAGGGTACGTTTGTCAATTAGTTCATACCCTTGCGGAATATAGTCTTGTCGACCTTGCGGCACACTTATAATACCCTTTGGCAATATTTTGTAATTTTTTATTGTTTCAATTGCAAAAAACTGCTTTGAACCAGTATCTTTCTTGATTTTATAGGTAAGCTCTTTAATTATCTTTTTAGAGTGCTCTACCCCAGGATCATCCATATAAATCCTGTTAGATATAACTGCTTTTGGCATTATATTAATCTCCAACTGTCTTTTCTAGTAACATCACTTAAACCGTATAAAATATGCATTTTATTAATTACTAGAAACACTGCGTATTGATGGAAGTCTTGCGGGTGTTGTAAGCATTTAAATCTTTGAGATAGACTATCTACTTCTAGTATACACCCTATGCCATCGGCAGGTAAAACTTTTTTAATCTTTTTTGTTACGAGTTTGGCGCGTGTATATTTTTTCCACTGAAATACTTTGCCTGCGCTATCAATAAACCATGTAGTTGATTTTGCAAGTTTTATTAAATCAGCTAAAAAATATATTGCTGTTGATATTCTGTGTAATTTTATTTTTGGGTCTTTTTGTAGAGCAAGTCTACGCAGTCCTAATGTTTTTTGTGGCAGGTTACTATCATCCACAATTTTAAATGTTAAGCTAGTACTGTTACTTTCGTCAATATACTCTGTATGAAAAAAGACCAAACCGTCTTTGCGGTTTGGTTCTTTTTCGCTTAACTTAAATACGGGCCAAGTTATCTCCTGTAACGCCGTAAACTTCGTCGAAGTGTCCAAAGCTGTAGTCATCTCCAATATCCTGATCCACACCAATAGGTGTGTTAGGAATTTCACAGCCCCACTGATGTTGCGTATTGCGCTTTAGGATTTCGCAATACTGTTCAACTTGTTCGTCTTTAACCAGCGCCACAATCGAGTCGTGGACAAGCATGAAGATTTGTGCGTCAAGTCCTCGTTCTTTAATTTCATTTGCAGTTCGCATAGCTCCGAGTAAGTTAACGTCACTTGCAAGCGATTGGACTTCTGCATTAATACCACTTCGTACTTCGTGTGCGGCAATTCCCTTGTCACTGGAAAATACATTAGGCAGGCGTCTTTTCCTACCAAAAAAGCTGTAAGTATATCCATTTGCTTCAATAAAAGTTTTACGATCGTCAAGCCACTTTTTCAGCTTGTTGAATTTATTAAAGTAAGCCTTAATATCTTCACGAGCTTGTTCAACTGGATATGGTTGACCAGTAGCTTTACTAACAGTTTGAGACACTTTATTAGCACCTGAGCCGTACAGAATACCGAAACTGATAGCTTTTGCTGACTGACGCATACTACCATACTGCTTTTTAACATCTTCAACAGGACAAGGCAAATTAAACACCATTTTAGCAATCGTTGAGTGAAAGTCACCGCCACTGCTAAAAACTTGTTGAAGATTCTTATCGCCACTTAGAACAGCGGCATAATACATCTCAGCCGTTGTCAAGTCTTGTGATACTATTTTATATCCAGATGGGGCGACCAAACATCCTTTGATAATTGGATTATCTCGCGGAATTTGTTGAGCGTTAAATTTACCAGAGCTAGACAAACGGCCAGATGTGGTAAAAATAAGATTAAAGTTAGTACGAATGCGTCCATCTTTGTCTAGTTCGGGTAGAATTTTGCTGATATAAGTGTTTTGGATTTTACCTAGTTGCCGCACTTTTAGAATAGCGGCAGGTAGTGGGTGTTCTTCTGATAGTTGCTCTAAGACTTCTGCGTCGGTTGAGATTGCTCCTGTTGCGGTCTTTTTTCCAGTAGGTTGTAGACCAAGATAATCGAACAAGACTACACGGAGCTGCATAACACTATTAGGATTAAAAATCTTACCAGTGTCTTTTTCAAATTGTTTAACAGCATCGAATCCATAAACAACTTCTTTAGCCTCAGCAATTTGCTCGTCAAGGTACTTATTAGCAGCGGCCATACGTTCACGACTAATAGGAATACCCACTTCTTCCATATCCATTAGGAATAGCGTACCTGGAATCAGGATTTCTTCATATACCTTACGGAGTTTATCATTCTTCTGAACAATTGGCCAGAATTTTTGGAAAAGGTCGAATGTGACGGCAGTATCAATCGAAGCATAACGACTAATAACATCGAACGGAATAAGGTCATATGTAAAATCATCCTGAAGAATACCATTACTAGCACAGTATTCTTTCTTAAATTCATCTAGCTCTGCATCATAATCGCCATAGTCTGTGTACTTTAGTGCCAACTGCTTCAAACCATGTGAATCAGTTTCATCAAGCACATAATGCATAACCATAGTGTCGTGTACTCGACTACGGTCAAAATCAATATCAAGATGGTATTTAATCATCTTGAAGTCAAATTTCATGTTATGGAATACAGTAGAAAAGTTTTTGGCAATTTTGCGTAGTAGTTCAATACATTCTTCATCTAGGCAGTCGGTCATAATGTACCTGCCTTGATGGGTTTTGTAAGTCAGGGAAATACCTAACACATACCCATCACGAGGGTAAAGTGCTGTGGTTTCTGTGTCCCACGCAACATAGCCCTGAGCATTAGCAAGGATTTCTTCCAGGTATGCTTTAGCTTCAGCCGTATCACTAATACCTTTGTAATCACCTGCCGTCATTGGTTTTAGTTCACCCGCAATATATTTGTGAATTTTATCACAAGCACGCTGAAAGTCTGGTTTACCCTCAGGCTTGAACGCAAGCATAGCAGGGTTGCTAATAGCAATATATTTGTCTGCAACTAACTGGCCAGCCATGTTAGTTACCGAAGTGATTTTAGCATATTCTTTGGCAGCCTCTGCACCTACAAGAATAAC
>Ga0255268_1000057_pt1 | contig 12360 bp, 7 predicted proteins | sample AtltaT_26_FD_183698 | JGI IMG/M metagenome (GOLD analysis project Ga0255268, IMG submission 183698) | Metatranscriptome of freshwater microbial communities from Altamaha River, Georgia, United States - Atl_Yuk_RepB_8h (Metagenome... | ecosystem: Environmental > Aquatic > Freshwater > River...
CAACACCACCGGAAGATAAATGGAAGAACCAAACATCACTCGCCGTGCTGCGGAAGTGTCCATGTTCCTGAAGAGGTTAATGCAAAACCAAAGCATGACCAGGTTAGACAACAGAACAATTACCATACTCACCATTCCAGTCATTCCAAATGCCCATGGTAGTACTCCAATGGGAATCAGCAGTATTGCATACAAAATCGACTGTACGGCTGCGTATTTGGTTTGTCCGCCTGTTGAAGGCAACATTCTGAAACCTGCCTTGGTGTAATCCTCATGTGCTATCCAGGCTATTGCCCAAAAATGGGGAAACTGCCAGAAGAATTGCAGAAGGAACAAAATCCATCCACCGGCTCCGAGTTCAGGATCACCAGCTGCCCATCCAATGAGACAAGGCAAAGCACCAGGCACTGCACCTACCAAAACGGATATGGAATGCACCTTTTTCAAAGGCGTATAAACATACCCATACAGAAACAAGCTAAATCCGGATATCAGTGCGGCTATCCAGTTGAACCAGATTCCGATTATGAACATCCCAAATACAGCTGCAATAACTGCAAAAGTAGACGCTTCATCAACACTCATTCTGCCAGAAGCCACGGGTCTTGATGCTGTCCGCTTCATGAGTGCATCCGTGTCTTTTTCCGCTACCTGGTTGATGGCGTTTGCAGCTCCGGTAACCAATAAACCACCTGCAAAAAGTAAAAGAACTGAAATGATGTCAAACTCGATTCCTGGAACAAGCAGGTAACAAACCACTGAAGAGAAAACCACTGTGAAACTCAAGGTGAATTTCATCAGCTGCTGATAATCTTTCAGCTTTTGCCTTAATCCTGATGCCATGCCCACGTTCCTTTCCTCCATTTGCATCATTTTTTATGTTATGCCTTCCCGACTTTCACCGGGATGGCGTTCAATCAATGCTTTGATTCGTTGGCACCAATTGGCTCGGTCTGTGGGATAAACTCCCTTCCATCCTTACCATAATCATATGCCCACCTGTGTACTTCAGGAATTTCACCAGGCCAGTTGCCGTGTCCCGGATTGATAGGGGTTGTCCACTCGAGCGTATTTGCACCCCATGGGTTTTGCGATTGTACCTTTCTACCCTTGAAAATGGAATAGAAGAAGTTAAACACAAACAGTAACTGAACTGCAAACACAATCATTGCAACTGTACTGATGAACCTGTTCATATCAGCAAACTGATTGAAAGATTGCCAGTTGCTCCAGTCTGTATAACGTCTTGGCATACCTGCAAGGCCTGAATAGTGCATTGGCCAGAAAATCAGGTAAGAACCTACCAACGTTACCCAGAAATGGATGTAAGCCATGGTATTATTGAGGTAACGTCCGTACATTTTGGGGAACCAATGGTAAACACCGGCAAACATTCCAAAGAAGGAGGCTACGCCCATTACAATATGGAAGTGTGCAATTACAAAATAAGTGTCATGCAAATGGATATCCAGTGTTGAATTACCCAGGAATATACCAGTTAAACCACCTGAAATGAACAGGCTCACGAAACCTATCGCAAAAAGCATACCCGGAGTAAAGCGGATATTGCCTTTCCACAATGTGGTCAGCCAGTTGAACACCTTGATGGCAGAAGGTACCGCAATCAGCAGTGTAAGCAATACAAAGAAAGCACCCAGGAACGGATTCAGACCTGTCACAAACATATGGTGTGCCCATACGAGGAAGGCAAGAATACAAATGGCGAACAAGGAACCCACCATCGCCAGGTATCCGAAGATAGGCTTGCGTGAATTAACGGAAAGGATCTCTGAAACCATACCCATGGCTGGTAACAGAATGATGTATACTTCCGGATGTCCCAGGAACCAGAAAAGGTGCTGGAAAAGAATGGCGGAACCTCCTTCGTTTGGAAGTATCTCACCTTTTACAACGATTTCAGAAAGGTAGAAGCTGGTACCGAGGTTACGGTCGAACAACAACAAAACAGCTCCGGAGAGTAATACAGGGAAAGAAAGTACGCCGAGTACAGCAGTGAAGAAAATAGCCCACATGGTGAGTGGCATCCTCGTCATACTCATACCCTTGGTACGCAGGTTGAGAATAGTTGAAATATAGTTAAGTCCACCCAACAAAGAAGAAACAATGAAGAGTGCCATGGATATCAACCAGAAATCCATTCCGAGCTTTGAACCTTCACTGGCCTGTCCAAGTGCACTGAGCGGTGGATAGATGGTCCATCCACCAGATGCAGGTCCGGTTTGAATGAACAGAGAAGCAAACATCACCACACTGGCGAGGAAGAAGAACCAGTAGCTGAGCATATTCAGGAAACCTGACGCCATGTCCCTCGCACCGATTTGCAAAGGAATCAGGATATTGGCGAAAGTTCCGCTAAGTCCGGCAGTCAGTACAAAGAATACCAGAATGGTTCCATGCATGGTTACCAGTGCATAATAAAATTCATTGGAAATCCTTCCACCTGCAGCCCATTTACCAAAGAGGTCTTCGAGGAAAGGGAAGGTCATTTCAGGATACCCCAACTGGAGGCGGAAAAGAACGGAGAAAAGTCCTCCGATAATGGCCCAGATGATACCCGTGATCAGAAACTGCTTACCAATCATTTTGTGATCGGTGCTGAAAACGTACTTCGTCAGAAAAGTCTCCTCATGATGATGATCATGGCCATGCGCCTCATGAGAATCATGCGAATGAACTGAAGCTTCCGCTGCGTGTCCGTGTGTGATTGTTTCGCTGCTCATTGTAATTCTTTTTTTCGTTTTCTTTATTTCAGTTGGGCCAAGGGTTGAGATACTTGTGCCATTGCAGTATCAGCTGCAGCAGGTGCTGGTGCATTTGCCTGTTGAACAGTCTTGTACTGTGGCTGTTTTGATGCCATCCATGCATCAAACTCTTCCTGTGTTTCCACCACTATCACGCCTCTCATAGAGTAGTGACCGCTTCCACACATCTGGTCACAAGAAATTTCATAAACGAAATCCTTGTTTCCTGTAATTTCTTTCATTTGTGCAGTTGTATATTTTGGTGTAAACCAAAGTGTAGTTGGAATACCAGGAACGGCATCCATCTTCAGTCGGAAATGTACAAGTCCTACGTCGTGAATAACATCCTGGGCATTGATAACCAACTGTACTGGCTTACCTACTACAAGGTGCATTTCAGTAGCTTCAACGTCATCATGGCTGGCACCATCTTCCCAGTCAACACCGAGGGCATTGCCATTGGAGGCGTCTGTCAGCCTGTAATTTTTTCTGCCGAGAACATTATCCTTTCCTGGGTAACGCATCATCCAGTTAAACTGCTTACCGGTTATCTCCACTATCTGTGAATCCTTCGGAGCATCACCGGTTATTTTGAACCAGTAAAACAATCCGAAGCCCACAAGAATGGTTAAAAATATCGCCGGAACAACTGTCCACAGCAACTCCAACTTGTTATTGTGGGGGAAGTAATACACAGTTCTCTTTTCATTGAACTGGTACTTATAAGCAAACCAGAAAAGCAGAATCTGAGTCAGCAAAAAGACAACACCAGTTACTGCGATAGTTATGAAAAGCATGAAGTCGATCTTCTCACCATGGTCAGAAGCAGCGGGCTGCGCCAACAATGTCTTGTGGTAAAACAACTCATTGCACCACCAGGCTCCTGCCAATCCAAGCACCAGAAAGATGATGAAAAGGAACGCATTGATCCGGTTATTTTGCCTGAATGATTTTTCTTCTCCCTTCAACACGGATACATATTCACTTGCTTTTGCGATCTGAAATGTGACCACAAATGCCAGCGCCAAGATTGCTAAAATGAAATAACCCGACATGATCTTTACTTATATTTTGTTATTGAATTCATTGTCTCCCAACTCACAAAACCCTTATGTATGGTGGATTGTACTTTCTTTCAGGAAAGGATGGTGAACAGCAACCAAAGGTTTTTTGGTCAACCCCTTGCCTACAAAGAACATGATCAAACCTGCATACAAGGCCAATATACCAAATTCAAACCAACCAAGGCTGTAATGTTCATGCAGTGTTCCTGGCATGACCATCTGATAGAAGTCTGTCCAGTGACCCATAATGATCAGGATAGCCAGCACAGCAATTGTGGTATAATTTCTTTTTGATCCCCTGCGCATCAACAACAGGAACGGTACAGCAAAATTGAGAATCAGGTTCAGGAAGAAAATCACCCTGTATGGTCCCTGCATCCTTGGCTTGAAATAAATTGTTTCCTCTGGAATATTGGCATACCAGATCAACATAAATTGTGAATACCAGAGGTATGTCCAGAATACAGAGAAAGCAAACATGAACTTACCAATATCGTGGAGGTGCTCTTCTGTTACATATTCAAGATAATCCCTGTTTTTAAGGTAGACCACAAAAAGAGCGACCAAAGACATACCTGCAACAAATGAACTGGCGAAAGTATACCAGCTGTACATGGTAGAATACCAGTGTGCATCAATGCTCATCAACCACAACCAGGGTATAGTTGATCCAACAGTAAGACCGAAAGCCACCAGGAATGCAGCACCCCAGGCGGTGTTCCTGATGATGTATTTGCGTCCAGACTCCTGATCCATTGGCTCATCAGCCTCAGACGACAATTTTCTCATTTTGGCACCGATGAACGCCCATAATCCTATTGCCACAACAGACCAAATCATGAAGAAAGCCGGATTCAGGAAACCGCTCTTGCCTTTAAGGATAGGATCATGCTCCACATGTTCTTTGTCCAGCCAGTGGTAGATATCATGCCTGTGACCAAATACAATGGCAATAAAGATGATCAGGGTAAGCAACCCGAAAACAGGTACTACGCTGGATATGGCTTCAGGTACTCTTCTGAATGCCATCTGCCATCCGCCATGTGCAAGCGTAGTGGCACAAATAAAGAACATGCTGGCATTAACAACCAGCAAAAAGAAGACACTGTTTTGCAGCAGCACAGCCCAGAATCTGGTCTGTTCCACCGGCTCCTTGCTCATTCCGAGGAAAATGATACCCAGCACGAGGGCCAATCCACCCACACCGAGGAGGATGTTCGTCCACTTTTTATACCCTGCTGAAATCTCGAATTGTTGCTTGATCATCCCTGATTATTTAGTACGTTGGTTGTAATTATTTTCCCTGTTTTGTCTTGATGTACCTGATTACCTGCCAGCGCTGCTTTGCAGAAAGCTGTGAGGCATAACTTCCCATCAGGTTTTTACCGAATGTGATGGAATAGAACATCTGTCCGTCAGGCATCGATTCATACTTGGCATCACCCACAAGTGCTGCCGGCTTGGAAGGGTAGGGTCCGTCGCCGTCTTTCCAGAGTGGACCATTACCATCGAGTTTGGCACCATGACAAATTCCACAATTAATCAGGTATAAGCGCTCAGTCTCTTTCAACTGATCTGCTGTCAGCGAATCAATGGGGTTAGGAACTGAACGGGAAGCATAGTAGTTGGCAGTATCACCAAGTTTGTCCATTTCCATGTGTACAGGAAATTCTTCACCACGTTTAACTGTTCCTGCCACAGGTCCCTGACTGGTTCTTCCGTCTGCAAAAACCGGATTCACCGAATAGGTCTCATACGCACGGCTGTTAGCCATGTCTGGCATGTATACCTTTCCGGGAGTTCTTTTCACATCGCTGCATCCTGCAACTGCCAGGAGCATTGCAGCCAGTCCACAGAATACAATTGTTGATCTTTTCATCTCTTGTTGTGTTTTATGATCTCTGCCTCTTCCCTTCCTGTTGAATTAAGCAATATTGGGTTCCTTGTACAATTCCTGTTCCTGGTCGTACCTTCCAATCCACCATCCTTCTTCAGCCACCTGGGTATTGACTTCCTGCGCACCCACGCTGTTGAGCAGTGAGGTGAGTTCCTCCTCATTAGTCTTTTCACCACATTCAATCACCATTACAAAAAGGTCGTCTGTTGCCCTTGGGTGGAAAGTGTGTTTTTTCACAAAAGGAGCAAGCTGACAGATATAACAGAAAGTAAGCACCATGCCCACTGCTGCGCAAAGAACAGTTAACTCGAAAGTAATCGGAATCCAGGCTGGCAGGGCAAAGTTGGGTTTACCACCAATGTTCACCGGCCAATCTTTCGTAAATACCCAGGTCATGAAAGTTACAGCTGTTGTGGTTCCAATCATGCCAAACAGAAAACCCGCAGTATGTATACTGGTATCTCTCAATCCCATGGCTTTGTCCAAACCATGAACCGGAAATGGCGTATAGATGTCATGGAATTTATAACCTGCCTTCCTTACCTTGGCAACTGCAGGGAACAAAACCTTTTCATCCTCAAAACAGCCAACAACAAATTTTTTCAAAGCCATCTTATCTTTTTTACGGGTTGATAGATTAATGATGTACCACTTTCACTGCACCTTCCTCATGATGATCATGCATCTCATGTGCAAACTCATCGACCTGCTTCTCTTCAAGTGTGCTCATGTCATTCTTGTAGCTTTCTCCTGTAGTCTTCAGTACATATTTGATTTCTGCAATCGCAATGACAGGGAAGTATTTGGAGAACAGGAAGAAACAGGTGAAGAACAATCCGAAAGTACCAAGGTAAAAACCAACTTCCCAGATAGTAGGTCTGTAATAAATTGACCAGGATGAAGGCAGATAATCACGGTACAATGAAGAAACGATGATTACAAAACGCTCAAACCACATACCAATGTTAACCACAATACTCATGATGAAAGTAAACAACACATTTCTCCTGAGCTTCCTTGACCAGAATAGCTGGGGTGATATTACGTTACAGGTCATCATCAGCCAATAGCTCCAGCCATATGGACCAGCTATCCTGTATTTGAAGAAGATATCCTGCTCAAATGGTACCTGTGAATACCAGGCCATGAATAACTCTGTGAGATAAGCACAACCCACAATTGAACCAGTGAGAACAATTACCTTGTTCATGGCTTCAATATGACCCAATGTGATGTAATCCTGGAGGTTCATCACCTTCCTGAGGATCAGCATCAGCGTCTGTACCATCGCAAAACCAGAGAAGATGGCACCAGCAACGAAATAGGGGGGGAATATGGTTGTGTGCCAGCCGGGTACTACCGAAGTGGCAAAGTCGAAAGATACGATGGTGTGAACCGACAATACAAGCGGCGTAGACAAACCTGCCAATACAAGTGATAAGCTTTCATGACGCTGCCAGTGCTTGGTGCTGCCAGACCAGCCAAATGATGCGATACCGTAAAGGTGTTTGCGCAGTTTTGTCTTGGCACGGTCACGTACAGTTGCCAGATCTGGTAAAAGTCCTGAATACCAGAACAAAAGTGATACAGTGAAATAAGTTGAAATCGCGAATACGTCCCACAACAACGGAGAGTTAAAGTTTGGCCACAAAGGTCCGCGTGTGTTGGGATAAGGCAGCGTAAAGAAGGCCATCCATACACGACCCATGTGGAAGATAGGGAACTGACCTGCGCACATTACAGCAAAGATGGTCATCGCCTCAGCAGCGCGGTTTACACCGGTTCTCCAACCCTGGCGGAAAAGGAGAAGGATCGCTGAAATCAATGTACCGGCGTGACCAATACCAACCCACCATACGAAGTTGGTGATGTCCCAGCCCCATCCGATTGTGCGGTTTACATTCCACTGGCCGATACCGTAAACCACCTCACGGTAAACAGAATAAACTCCGAAAAGGAGCAAGGCAACCGATACATAAAAACCAATGTACCACAAACGGGTAGGTTTGGCTTCGATGGTGTGGACGATGTCTTGTGTGACCTGACCATAGGTCTTGTCACCATTCACCAATGGTTCTCTTAACTGTGATTCGTACTTAGTTACACTCATGTGTTGGTCGTTTATGCGATTTCCCTACAATCTTTACAATCAATGTGCTGCTTCTGTCTTCTTTCCTTCAGCGTGTTCTGCGGCAGGTGCAGCTGCATGGTGTGCTTCTTCAACAACTCCCACGTGCCTGTCTGTATTCCTGATCTTGGCAAGATAGTTCACACCAGGAAGTACATGTATCTGCTCGAGTGAATAGAATACCCTGTTGGTTTGCTCTTCGGTACGTATTTTGGTAACCGGACTGTTCTTGTCATTGACATTGCCAAAGACAATGGCGTTGGTCGGACAAGCCTGCTGACAAGCAGTCTTGATATCCCATTTGCCATCAGCACCAGTTTCAAGCGGCCTGTTTTCTTTCTTCGCCTTGAGCTTGCCTTCCTGCAGACGCTGCACACAGAAAGAACATTTCTCAATGACACCACGTGACCTTACAGTTACATCAGGATTCAATACCATCCTGGTCAGGTCGTCATTCATCATCATCACTGAATCATCCAGAATGGCTTTCTGGTTGTCAGCGAAACTATCTGCACCCATGTAATCAGACCAGTTGAACCTCCTCACTTTGTAAGGACAGTTATTGGCACAATAACGTGTTCCGATACACCTGTTGTAAGTCATTTGATTGAGGCCTTCACTGCTGTGGTTGGTGGCGTTAACCGGACAAACATTCTCACATGGAGCGTTGTCGCAATGCTGACACAACATTGGCATGAACACCACATTCAGGTCATCGAGGTCATCATTTCCCGAATCATCGCGGAAAGTGGCAAAATAACGGTCGATACGGAGCCAGTGCATTTCATGCGCACGAAGTACTTCAGATTTACCTACAACAGCAACGTTGTTTTCAGAAGTACAGGCCACAGTACAGGCACCGCAACCGATACAAGAGTTAAGATCGATACTCATTCCCCACTTGGCACCAGGATAAGGATGAGAAGGGTACAATGTACCTTCTGCAGCAAAATCGCCGGTATTCTTGGCATAATCTTCTACCAACTTATGGCGCTCATCTGCAAGTATGGTCGGATTCTTTTTGAATGTATCCAGCGAATACTCACGTACTACCTCATCACGTCCCTCGTACTGATTGTGTGTCTGTGTATACGCAAGCTTGAATGTAGTAGCTGTTTTCTCTACAGTCACCCCTGCAGCTGCATAACTGAATGTTGCACCATTGTAGGATACCAGCGGAAATGCGTTTTGTCCTACGCCAGCTGCAGCCCTTCCGGCCTTTTCAGACCTTCCGTAACCCAATGCCACGGCAATCACATCCTTGTGCATGCCAGGAATAACAAGAACAGGCAGGCTCATTTCCTTCTGTCCTATTTTTATTTTGATAACAGGTTTGGTAACCTCTACTTCGTAGTTATCATCAACCACAATACCCAATTCCTTGGCAGTGGCAAACGAAATGATAGCGTAGTTGTCCCATGTTGCCTTGGTAATCGGATCAGGCATTTCCTGCAACCATGGGTTATTGGCTTCTTTACCCGCACCTATGGCCACTTTCGGATACACTACGATTTGTTTTCCTGCTACTGCTTTTAAAGCCGCAAGCGCCGAAGCTGCCCCTGCTACCGCAGCAGCATTGAAAGAACCTGCGCTCACCGGAGCTGCAGTTTCCACCACACCATCCTGAAGGGCTTTGTCCCAAGCTGCCTGTGTACCGAATTTATTCAGCCAGTAAGCCTTGAAGAAAGTACCATAAGCATTGGTATCACCACTCCATTTCAACAATGAAGTCTGGAATGCCCTGGTTTTGAAAAGTGGAGATATGGTAGGCTGAATGAAACTGAGGTATCCGGTCTTGATTTCGGCATCACCCCAGCTTTCGAGAAAATGATTATCAGGAATCTGGAACTTACACAAAACTGAAGTTTCGTCTTCCCTGTCGTTGAAGGAAACTGAAACAGCCACTTTGGCGAGTCCTGATGCAAATTTTTGCGTATCGAAATAGTCGTAGGCCGGATTCACACCCTGAATCAACAGTGTGCCCACCTTGCCCTCGTTCATGTCCTGCACCAACTGTACCATCGCTGCATCATCTCCCTGACGGGTATTGAGTGAAGCACTCCAATCGATGGTATTTCCATAAGCACCGAGGAGATTATTGATGGCATTCACTATAATTTGTACCTGTGTATCGTTGCTTCCACTAACAACAAGAGAAGCTGCACCTGAAGCTTTCAGAGAAGCTGCAGCCATGTTGATTCCTTTCTTCAAACGCTCATCACTGAAAGCAGGTACGGAAACTGATCCGCCCAAAGCCGCATAAAGTGCGAGCGCTACAGCACCTTCTTCTGAAGGAAGGTGAACAAAGCGGTCGTCAGCATTGGCACCGGTGAGGCTGAGCATACTCTCAAACTGAATGTGCTTGCTCATTTCCGGATTCTTCTGGTCAATCTTGCGACCAGCAGCGTACTGTCTGGCATATTCTACCGGACTCAACCATGTTCCAAGAAAATCAGCACCAAGGCTAACAATGGTCTTTGCTTTGCTGAAGTCATAAGATGGAACTGCCCTTTTCCCAAAGGTTGCCGCATTTGCATTCAGCAAACCACATGCAGAAATTGCGTCATACTGCACATGACGGGAACCGGGGTATTTGGATAAAAACTGATCAATAACCTGTTTAGTGGTAACAGAGCTGATGCTGCCGGTGAGCAAAACAACAGCACCTGTTGCTTTGGACATTGCATCAGCAACGAGCTTATCAAATGCATCGAAAGTACTTACTTCCTTTCCGGCTGCCAGCGGATAACGAAGGCGGGCCGTATCATACAAACCAAGTACGGATGCCTGCACGCGTGCAGAAGTTCCGCCCTTTGTAATGGATGACAAATCATTACCCTCAATCTTAATGGGTCTGCCATCCCTCACTTTCGCAACAACGGGCACAGCGTCACCATCAAGTACGTAGGTGGTCGCATAATAATTGGGAATGCCGGGAGTAATGGAATCAGGCTTATTGAGATATGGAATGCTCTTTTTTACAGGCATCTCACAGCTGGCTGCTGCAGCCGCAGCGGCAGTGCTGAAACCAAGGTACTTAAGGAAATCACGGCGGGGAGCTGTCGCTCCCAGCAGGTCCTGACTATCCGTTGCTAGGTCCTCGCCGAACTCGTCCTGTACCCTTTCCTGGTAATTATCACTGCTCTTCAGTTCACCAAAACTCTGCCAGTATTTTTTTTGCTTCATAACAGTTGTTGTGCTTAATGAGAGATGTTTCTGTTTGGTATTAATAATGGCATTTTTGACATTCAGTTCCGCCAATCTTCTCAACAGTCACACTGTCGAGTTTCTTGTTCTTCATGTCTTCATGGAACTTCTCGTAAATGCTGTAGAATTTGTTATCAGTAAACTGCACCTTGGTTTCCCTGTGACAGTTCACGCACCAGCCCATGCTCAGGTCAGAAAACTGATAAACCTCATCCATCTTCTGGATTTCACCATGACAGGTCTGACACTGCTGCTTTCCGGCATTCACGTGCTGCGCATGGTTGAAATAAACGTGGTCTGGCAGGTTATGAATCCTGATCCATTCAATGGGTTTACCCTCTCCGCTATATTGCTTGGTATCCGGATTCCATCCGGCGAACTTGTACAATTTCTGAATCTCTGCAGTACCATCCACCTCTGATCCGTCTTCACGGTACAACTTAGGTCCTTTGGCATATTCGTTGATACCCATGTGGCAGTTCATACAAACATTCACAGAAGGAATGTTGGCATGCTTGCTCTCCTGCGCACCGCCGTGGCAATACAAACAATTGATCTGGTTGATGCCGGCATGAACGGTATGAGAATAATAAATAGGTTGCTCAGGCTGATAATTTTGTGAACGGCCAAGCCCCTGCGCTCCCTGGAAGGTCAGGTAACCACCACCCAGGAAAAGCAAAATGGCAAAAATGGCAATGTAGGCTTTGTTGCGGTAGAAAGGAATAGGCTCAGCAGAGGCCGTACCTTCTGCTTCATCAGACATTTTGCGGAGATTGCTGTTGACCTGAAGCAGGATCAGGGCAATAACAGCCAGGATCAATGTCAGAATTCCATAAAGCAGGCTCGCATCATCGTCGTTTCCTGTTGTGGTTCCGCCGGCAGCAGGAGCAGCAGCTCCTTCCTCTTTCTTGGCTCCTCCCGTATTGATGTAACCGAGAATTGCATCAATGTCTGCGTCCTTCAATTCAGGAAATGCAGTCATCTGCACCTTGTTGTACTCATTGTACACCTCAACCGCCCTGGGATAACCTTTCTTGATGACCGCAGCACTGTTACGTACCCAGTCGTACAGCATGGCCTTGTCGTCCCAGCGGTCTTCAACACCCTTCAGGGCCGGGCCGACCAGTTTCTTGTCGATTGCGTGACAGGAAGCACACTTGTTATTAAATAATGCCTTGCCATCCTGCGCCTGAAGCGTGAACGACTGGGCCATTATTACGAGTAAAACAAGTGCTGAAATGTACTTTTGAAAAACAGTTCTTTTCTGGTTCATACCCTCAGTGGATTGTGGTTGAAATGGAC
>Ga0255268_1000063_pt1 | contig 12224 bp, 10 predicted proteins | sample AtltaT_26_FD_183698 | JGI IMG/M metagenome (GOLD analysis project Ga0255268, IMG submission 183698) | Metatranscriptome of freshwater microbial communities from Altamaha River, Georgia, United States - Atl_Yuk_RepB_8h (Metagenome... | ecosystem: Environmental > Aquatic > Freshwater > River...
AGAATTATCTAAAAAAGGAGTTTTTTGCGTGGAACATTTTAAAATTCTAGCAGAATAGTTTTGATCTATGCATGAAATTGCATATTCAGATGTTTCTGTTCCCATAACGTTAACACCAGGCAACTTTTTCAAAAATGCATCTAATAAAAAAGCTTTCTCACAATTTAAAATTAATATATTTGAATTATTTGTTAGTTTGAAATAGTCAATCATACGTCCTGCTACCGCTAACCAACGGCCATCATTTATATAGCCTCCATAACCATTCTCACGACGACCATCAAAAAACTCCTCCCCCCTCTCAAGTGCGCTTATTTTATTTATAATTCCCCTTTTACCGACTCTTCTGACTTGCGTTTGAGAAAGATTTTGTTCACTTACCAAATCAATTTCCATGCAATAGTTTCCTTCACATAAATGAATCAACAGCAGTTTCTAATTCTTCGAAAGAACTAATCACAGCATCAGCTTTACCTAAATAACTCTTCTCTAATGTATTAGTTATTGCGATACACCGAACATGCGCATTACGCGCAGCCTCAACACCTAGTATTGAATTTTCCACTATCAAACAATCTTCCTTACTTGCATTCAATTTAGACATAGCCAAAATGTAACCCTCAGGGTCTGGCTTACCTTTGCCAAACATGTCACCAGTAATTATCAGTCTAAATTTGTCAAAAATTGTTTTATATCTATCTTCAAAAAATGCAAGCTGCCTCTCTACACTTGAAGTTACAATTCCAATTAAATATCCATTCGAATGCAGTTTTGTTATTACTGACTCAACGCCTGGGTATAGCTTTAAATTCAAACTATTAGAATTAAAATAACTGATTTTTTTATCAATTAATTTTTTTATATATATATCATCATGACTTTTCGTTGGATTTAATTTCCTTGCAATTGTATACAAGCTTTCTCCCTCTAAAAGAAAATATTCATCTCGATTAATAGCAGGCAATAATGGAAATAAGGCATTCTGCCAAGCATTCCAATGTGCATGCATGGTATCAGCAAGCGTTCCGTCGAAATCAAATAGAATTACTTTCAAAGCAAATTCACCGCATTTATAGCACCCTTCATCCATTGGCCCATATAGTCATAATGAGGTGAGGTCACTATGTTACCATCAATGACAACAGGTTCTTTAGTATAAATAGCTCCAGCATTATTTATATCATCCATGATACTGTAGTAACCCGCAATTTTTTTATTCAAAATAATTTTGGCCGATATAAGCAACTGTGCTCCATGGCATGTGCTAGCAATAATTTTTTCTTTAGAATTCCACTTTTGAATGAACTCAATAACAATCTGCTCTTGACGTAGTTTTTCGAGCGCCTTAACACCGCCAGGCAGGACCAGCAGATCATATTCATTTAAATATCTATTAAAATTATCAGGAATAGATAGATCAGACACTAATGCCGTGCACGTCATCGTACAACCAAGGATTCCAGATATTTTACCAATCGAATTCGCCATTACTACGACATCTTCTACACTATCACATTCTTCAGTCAACCTGTAGTATGGATAAATTAGCTCTTGATCTTGAAAGCCTGACCAAGTTATTATCAAAGATTTCATCATTATTCTCCTAGGATCAAAGCAGAAGTCATCTCAGAATCTATAACTTCTTGTGGTAAAAAAGGAAAGCTGTTTTCAAGTGTTGTTTGAATGATTTTACCGCTGGAATCTCGTTTATTCATCGATCTAGGCGCCTGCATCTGATCTGGATTCATCATCACCTCAATCAAAATAGGTTTATTATCATTAAATATACTATTTTTTTTCTGTTTCAGTTGTGAATGATTCTCTATTTTCATATAACTCAATCCGAATGAGGAGGCAATCTTTTCGAAATCAGGAAAACTTAATCCAGTCTCTTTTGTGCAACCAAATAATCTACCATCAAAACCAAATTCTTGCGTTTGCTTTATTGTTAAATAACCTTGATTGTTTAACAGAATGATTTTTATATTGTAGTTAAAATTGCTTATGGTAGCTAGTTCTTGCATATTCATCATGAATCCACCATCACCAACAATTGCAATGACCGCTTGACCACTCTCTGCTCCGCCAATAGCTGCCGGTAAGCCCCAGCCCATTGCTGCGTGCCCAGAATTTGTATATAAACGCTGACCAGCTTTCACACGAAATGCTTGGTGAGTGTTCTGAAAAGCGAAACCCATATCCGTAACTACAACACATTCATCAGGAGCAATTTCCGATAACTCATTAATAAAATAATAAGAATTTACATAATTAATCTCTGCCTCGTATTCCGGGAGGCACACAGGATATCGATGTTTCCATTCTAGGCATTTATCAAGCCAAGATTTTCTTTTAATGTAACCTTTCTCTACGCTAACAATTTTTATAACCTCTTCCAAGAATATTTTTGCATCACAATGAACAGGCATATCTATGTTGATAGTATCTTTATGTAATTCGTGATTATCTATATCAACAACAACTTTAAAGGCGTTTTTCGCGTAATCCTCAGCATTATATCCTGTTTGAGCGAGAGATAGTCTAGTACCAATTGCCAGGTAAAAATCACAAGTTTGAACTGCAAAATTAGCACCTCTTTGAGCGTAAGTTCCGGGGTGTCCAATATAATGTTTGTCTTCGTATTCAAATATATCATTACCATTTCTAGCACTTACAACTGGTATACCATACTCAGTAACAAAATGCTTCAACAGATCAATCGCACCTGCCAGCCTCACTCCTTGACCGATGTGTATAAGAGGTCTTTTCGCATCAAAAAATTTTTTTCACAATATTATTTAATATACCACTGTTAATATCCATTAAAGGCTGCGGCACCATATCACAATTTACTCTTAATTCAGACATCTTCACATTTGCATTTTGTATATCAGCCGGTATATCAAGCCACACTGGTCCAGGTCTTCCAGATTTAGCTAGCCCAATAGCCTTTTCCAAATGATAAGCGATATCAAGCGGCTCCGTAACCATCACTGCATACTTAGTGCACGGAGCTACCAAATCTACGATATTGATTTCCTGAATTCCCCTTGTCCTCACCCCTTTATAATTTCTATTTGTTTGATTTAAAAAAACTTGCCCCGACAAAACAATAACCGGTACATGATCTGTCCACGCTCCGACAACACCAGTAATCGAGTTTGTGCCACCAGGGCCTGAAGTAACAATTGCCACACCCATCCTTGATGTTGCCCTAGCATAAGATTCTGCCGCCATGACCGCAGCTTGCTCATGATGGCATGCAATAAATTTGATATTATTGGCTCTGTATAATGCATCAAATAGAAATATTGCTCCACCACCCAATACACCAAAAACAACAGAAACGTCATTTTTCTCAAGTATTCTCATAACAACATCTGAACATTTTAGTTGGTCTGTCATTTCATGCTTTCACTATAGATTTATTAATATACAACCTTGTTAAATCACGGCTTTTATTCAGGCGATATTTATACCTAAAAACAGCTCGCAATCATGATCAAAAACCCGGGCATCTAATTCATTAACCGAATAAATTGGCTCTAAATACGGTTTTCTTATGTTACTTGATTTTAAAATTGCTAATCCTAGAGGTACAATGATATCAAATGATTTAGAAGGTCTTATTATTTTTCTGTTATAGAAAGCTATTTCTATCCCTTCAAAAGATTGCGTTGAAAACCCATTCTTGCTTGTGTTTTTTACATGGTCGACAATCATTTCACTTGCATAATAGCTCTCTGGTTTTTCATATCCAGTGTTTTCACGGCCATAATTATCTTTCGCACGTACCAAATCATTTTTACATTTTGGCGTCTCTATTTCAATCATGTAAATAGGCTTATCATATACGTTAATTGATTTGTGAAAAACTCCTTTTTCTATTAAAGCGGAGTCACCACGTCGCATATACTCAACACCACCCAAGGTTTCGATTTGCAACTCCCCACTCAATAGTATCAAAACAGTGTCTTTATTGGGGTGACAATGTAAAGATGTTGATGAATTTACTTCTAGACAAAGTAACCACGCAGAAAAATCTAGTTGCTCGTATAATACGTATTCGTAACCCCAAGGCTTACTCACCACTTTGTTTAAATAATCGAACGATGTAGTTTCCTCGTTAACGTCGTTTTTCTTGTGTAACGCCAATAAATCAATATCATTTTGCGTACACTGGAAACTTATTTTTCGCATACAATTGGTAGTATCTAATTTTAGCCTGTTGAAGCCGGCATAACAAGTTATGATCAAATCAATTAAGATAGAACTGCTCGATCACTGATACCATATATTTTAACTGATCTTCGTTTAAGTATTGATGCGCAGGAAGTGTTAGTATTTTTTTTGCCTGTAGTTCTGAAACAGGAAAGCTGCCTTCTAAATACCCAAGACCCACAGCTGCTTGCTGAAGATGCAGGGGAATAGGGTAGTGAATCTTAGCCTCAATTTCTCGGTCAACTAGAAATCGTAATAAATCATCACGCTGCTCTGCAAGGACCATATACAGAGCAAATGTCTCAGTATGCCCCGACAAGCGTCGCGGTAATTCGATGTGTTGTGCTAATTGACAAAGACGGGAGTCTAGATAGGCTGCATTATGGTTTCGTCTAGCAATAACACGCGATAAATCCTCAAGTCCATGGCTTGCCACAATGGCTTGCAACGGTTGCAAGCGCATATTCACCCCCCAGAATTCAATGTGATCTCTGTCGACCATTCCATGATTTCTATATTTACGCATCCATGCAGCAAGATCATCGTCATTGGTAACAACCATGCCGCCGTCGCCCATAACATTAAGCGATTTTAACGGGTGCATACTGAATGCATTAACCAACCCAAATGAACCCGGACTCTTGTTATCTACCACACCACCGATCCCCATACAAGCATCTTCAATAACTGGAATGTTGTAACGTGCTGCAATATTCATTATTGAACACATATCAGGGGAGGATCCACCCCAATGCACAGGCACTATTGCTTTCGTATGTTTCGTAATAACGGACTCGACCTTGCTGGCATCAATCTGATAGCGATCATCGCAGTCAACAAATACCGGCTTGGCTCCAACCGCAACTATCGCCCCAACTGTGGCATAAAAAGTATTACAAACAGTAATAACTTCGTCACCCGGACCAATTCCCACGGACTTGTATGCAAGCATCAATGCATCGGTGCCGTTGTTTGTAGCAATACAGTGCTTCACACCAACATAATCTGCGAACTTACGCTCGAACGCCTCCATAACTGGGCCTAAAGTAAACTCAGTTGAGCAAATCAATGACTGCCAGTCGCGGAAGATGGCGCTAGTATCTGCAAATTGCATTGGCAGATAATTGTATGGAACTCGCATCAAGAATAGAACCTAGAGAACAGATCTGCTACATAGAGTTGCTGCTCATCAGTCATAGTTGGATATAGCGGCAAACTAAGGATACGTCCACTTAGCCTCATAGTTTCAGGAAAATCGTCCGGCGAGTAACCTAACTCACGAGCTGCTGGCTGAAGATGTATAGGCGTCGGGTAGTGAACAAGTGCTTCTACACCATGAGCGCGGAGAAATGCCTGCAGTTCGTCTCGGCGGTCCGCCTGCACAACATAAGTCTGATAGACATGCCGCTCATCTCGCCCCTCTTTTGGGACTTCCACAAAATCTTGAAGCAAGTCATTGTAGCGTAGAGCAAGCCGGCGACGTTCATTATTGGATTTTTCGAGCTCACGAAGTTGGATACGAAGCAGCGCGGCCTGCACTTCATCAAGACGGCAATTGAAGCTCCAAAATTCACACCGATCACGGGTACTTAATCCATGATTCTTGCTGATCGAAAGTTGTTTCACCAAATTCGGATCCTGAAACGTCATAATGCCAGCATCACCAATAGCATGCAGATTCTTTAGCGGATGCAAACTGAAACTCGCGGCATCCCCCCAAGCGCCAACCCTTTTTCCTTCAAGACTCGCACCAACAGACTGCGCAGCATCCTCTAGAACGAAAAGCCTGTTGTGTCTCGCGATTTCATTGATCTCACGCATACGGGCCGGACGGCCAGCAAGATGCACCGGAACGATGGCTTTTGTACGTGGCGTGATAGATTGCTCAATCTTATCCGGATCGATATTTAGATCACTCCGCACATCTACGAATACAGGACGTGCGCCTGCAAGTGCGATTGTCGATGCCGAAGCAATAAACGAGTTGGGGGCAGTTATCACCTCATCGCCCGGCCCAACACCAATCGCCCGTAGAGTAAGATGCAATGAGCAAGTTCCATTTGAGATGCCGGTTGCAAATGGGGCTCCGCAGTATCTCGCGAACTCCTGCTCGAACGACGCGCATTCTGGCCCTTGAATGTAGCGTCCACTGTCTAACACTCTTTCGAATGCGGCGATCATTTCAACGCGAGTCGACTCATGCACTTGATTGAACGCTGTGTATGGGACTTTCATTACAAATCTTGCCTTTAAGCTTCGATCAAGCCTATCATTATATGTAGCAACCTCTTGCGCCAAGAGCCACAAGACTATTTACGGCACTCGTTTACGGCAGCAGTAGATGTTGATCTCACTCTCACTCCGTCAACCAGCCACACCTAGCGTTAGATATCGTAATCCTGCATCGCGACATGCGACATAATCCAAAACACGGTAAGGGTCGATTACGATCTTACCTCGTAGGTTGCTGGCAATGTCCCGCGGCGCCACCGCGCTAAATTGCTTCCACGGAGTCAGAACCACCAGCACATCAGCGGCCGCACATGCTTCCAATTCCGACTTTGCCCGAACGCAACTTTTATTGAGCGTAGCGGTTTTTGACACAACCGGATCAAAAACCTGAACCTTGCGGTCTCCGATGTTACCTATCAGGGCAATTGCAGGCGAGTTCTTAATGGAGTCAGTGTTTTGCTTGTATGCCAGGCCCCATACCGCAATGATCGGATCATCAAGCCTAGAAAATACTTCCGACTGTAAAACACGTAGAGGCCAATCGCGACGATGTGCGCTGTTGGCGATCCATGCTCGTACGACGCCAGCGTCGGTTCCAAGTTGGTCTGCAAAGGTACAGACAGTGGTCAGGTCACGTTCCAGGTTTCCACCGGCAATACCCAACCCAGGCGCCAAGTAAGAGTGGTGCCCAATTCGCTTGTCGAGCTTAAGTGCAGGTACGATTTCGGACCAGTCTGCACCGATCTTTTCACACAACTCTGCTAAGGTGTTAGCTGTGCTGACTGAAGCCACCAAGCACATGTTGATGGAAATCTTGGCCAGCTCCGCGCTCTCATATCGCATCGGCAGTATGGGGCAACCGTGCGCTTCAAGGAATGAGCGGACACTTCGGGGCAACGGATGGGCTGGGTCGGCGCAGCCCAAGATGAAACGCTCAGGATACAGTGCTCGCTCGACAGCGCGGCCGAAAATTAGCGTTTCAACCTGATAGTAGAGGATGCGACCATCACGTTGTTTGCTACGGGTGAATCCGGGTGGCACCTGAGACAAAACAATGATGACCGTCTTAGGTCGTGTTGCGGCCAACACCCCTTCGAGAAGCGTATTGATGGTTGTCAGGTCGCTTTGGCCAGTATCGTTGGTAGCCACGTCGGGTGCCACATAAACCACTTCGCAATCCCGCAGACTCTCTATTTCAGCTGAGAATGTTATGCGTTGCCGATTCTTGCTTAGCAGGTCGTCAAGTTGCGGCTCTGATACCGGCAATTTGCCGATGTTGAGGTCGGCAATTCGTGCTCGGTCTGGATCGAAGCAGACGGTATTGAATCCTTTTTCAGCAGCGGAGACGCCCGACACCAAACCTAAGTGGGTCATCCCGGCAAATCCAATTACCGGTAAAGTCATTATTCCTCAAACTCCTTAAGTTGGTGCTGATAAACCAATGAAAGACCTTCGCGCCAACTCTTGAAACGGAAGCCAGGAAACGCCCTCATTAATGCACTGTTGTCAAACGGACGATAGCCGTTATGCGGCATGAGGCCTTGACGCGGGGTCACTTTGATTGGGACTGGAGGAAAAAAGACGCTCGCCGCGTCCTCGGCTAGTTCACGGAATGAGACCACCTCTCCTGATGCGGCATTGGCAATCCCGCTGCTACGGTGAAGAATGATGAGACGCACAAGTTCCGCAATATCTTCCACATCGACGTGATCCCGCCGCTCCTCGCCTTCGCCGAATAAGAGGATTTCTTTGCCCGCGGCAGCTAAGCGACGGAACCGGTTAGGTCCATAACCGTTGTGAGGGTCATCGTATCCGTAAACTAACGTCGGACGAACTATAGCCAGGTTTCCATGATAGTTTTGTCGCAGTGCCACTTCGCGCGTCAAGTGCATGACGCCGTGTATCGTACCTGGTTCGGCACAAGAGTCTTCCGTCAGTGGTTGTCTTGAATCTCTATAGACAGCGTCCGAGCTTATATAGATAACGTGGGCCACCAACTTTTGTTGGAGGGCTGTACATACACTCTGAACCATCCGCGTGTTATCGAGCAACATGGCCAGGTCTTTGCAAGGAGCCTTGGCGGAAACGAATACCAAGGTGTCGGCGGTATCAAGGTTCTCTGCAAGTTTCTCACCAGCATTGTCAGCCAGCAAGTCAACATCAGCATGGCCGAGGGCTAGCGTCTCGATACCATCAATGACAAGTCGACGTTTAATAGCGCCACCGATAAAACCAGTTGCACCCAAAATCACAACGCGATCGGGCCTTCTTGGGTCTGGATACTGATGAGCCAGCATAGCTATCGTCCGGCACCGCACATTAATTCATCACCCAGGGATCTGAGTGTGTTGTTGATCCAAATATCGTTGTCGATATTACCGAGACCTGTTCCGCAAAGATCAAGAAAGTGTCGGTATTCCTTGATCCAGGTAGGATCAGACTGAACTAGAGTGATGGACTCTTCGTCGGGGCGTCCACTTGGAAGCCTACGGTCGCGGATAGTAAATGTGCTTGGACCCCATTTACAAAGAGAATTGATATGGGCACTACCGTTTTCAGCAAAAACATCAGCGTAAAAATGGTTACGCCAGGACAAAAGCGTGACCTCAAGCTGAAGTACTGGATCACCCGCCATTTGGGCCACATTGCCAAATGACACCTGGTCAAAAGCGCGATTTTCAAAGCAATTAGCAGTATGTATGCAGAAACTGTCGGCAGGCTTGCCAATCCAGAACAACGCTGTATCTAGTAAATGTGAACCGAGGTCAGGTAGCACGCCAGCACCTTGGTCCCGCCAAGCCGAATCTTTTACCAAACGGGCAGTTCCATTCCCGTAAAACATTCGAATACTGTAGATACGCCCCAAACGACCCGACGATATAACTTCGCGCATTTGCATAAAGTGGGGTTCAAAACGGTGATTGTATGCGGTGTAACATACGGTTCTGTTTTTCTCGGCGAGTTCCTTCAATCGGATTAAATCATCTGTGTTTGCCGCAAACAGCGGCTTCTCGACCAGTATGTGCTTACGATTGGTGAGTAGGTAATGACAGATCTCTATCTTGGGCTCATCAGGTATACATAGCAAGGCCACATCGTAACTGTCGAGTGGGACGTCCTGAATGCGTTTATATCGGGCATCATCATGAAAGGGATCTACTGTGGCCACTACATCTGTGCCAGCGACGGCTCTTCTCTTCTGACCTTGGACACCGAGACCAACAACAACCACTCTCACAGCAACCTCATTACTAAGCCAGATTTTCGTAACGGACTTGAGCTTCAAGTTTGTCGATTTTTTTCAGGACATGCTCTGGGGTTACCGGCCAATTGCCATCATGTTCACACTCGACGCCTGCAGCTATGTTACCTAATATAGCAGCGATAACATCGTTTCCAGTGACCACTAGTGCCAAGGTTGAGTAGGCCAGCAATGCATCGCCAGCACCTACGGCATCTACAACACGCTCAGCAAAGCTATCGACGACGAAGAAATCACGATAGTCTTCGCTATGGTTTCGATAAGTAATGATGCCACGCTCGCCGCACTTGAGTATTAGCGACTTGCAGTTGGACTTTTTGTGCAATTCCAGCGCAAGCGGTCTTAATACCGAATCTTGATCTCCTAAGGCGAAGCGGGCTTCCCGTTCGTTTGGGGTGATGAGGTCAAAACCCTGAAATTCAAGAATATTGCCCCAACGGCTCGCAACCTGACTGTCAGCTACACGAAAAGTGCCCTTAGGGATGGCGGCTGCAAGCTGCGGAATGGTGCCGCGGTTGAAAATGCCGTGCCGGAAATCACAAAATGCAACGGCCTGAGCCGGGGTGCCCGTGATTTGCTGCTTTAATTGCTCAACAATTTTGCCGGAGACGGATCGGTTATCGAGCGTGTCAATTTTCAGCAGCCGATAGTCTGAGGCAACAATGGCGTTCTTGTTGGTGGTCGGACGGGTCTCGTCGATGATAGGCATACAATTTACGTCGAACGTGGAGAGATCATCCAGCACGAAGCTACGCAAATGGTCATTACCAAGCACTGTCGAGAAAGTAACTTCCGCGCCTGCAGCACGTAGGTGCTTGGCCACAATACCGGCACCACCCACATAGTCGACCTGTTTTTCAAAACGGACACTCATTGTCGGTGTTTTGGTCATTCCACCGATCATGCTGCAATAAGTATAACTATCAACTATGGTATCGCCGACAACGTGCACCTTGACACCCTTCATGCAGCGGATAGCGTTGCGCAAGTCGTCGAACGAGACGTGCTCTGCCTCCATTAATGTCATGAGATTTTCCACGGCAATGGAGGGGGGGGCAAGTTCGATTAGGGCAGAGGATGAGTAAACGATATCCCCAGGGGTGAATATCATCTCTCCGCCGTAACTCTCGAGAACTTTAATTTCTTCCTGTGTCTTAGGATGCACGGCGCCAGCGGTGTATTCGTAGCCCTTTGCAAAATAGTCTGGCTGAATAATGCTCAAGTTGCGAAGCGGTGTCGGTTCGGCATCGACTACCACGTAGTCAACCATCTCAAGCGCCGCGAGATTGATGGCACGCAAGTCCTGTGGAACATAAGGGCGCATGTTGCCCTTTTGGATGTGCTCGTCGGCAGTAAGGCTTGCCACCAAGATGTCCGCCTTGGTCTTAGCGTAGAGCAAATGACGAACATGGCCTGGATGAACAACATCAAAAGTACCGTGACACATGATAATTTTATGTTCACGCGGCCTTTGTCCGATCAACTCAATCAATTGGTCGGCAGTCTTGATCTTATGTGAGTATAATTTCTTGCTTGCATTATCCATAATTAGTGCACTTTGGTTGTCATAAAATCGAACCAAGTTTTGGTTGCGTTGGCAATTGATTCTGAGTCCCATAGCGGTGCATTGCGCCAATATTCAATGTTGTCGACAATGGTTGCTACACCCTCCTCAAAACTTACATGCGGCTTCCAATGCAACTCATTCATGATGCGAGTAATGTCGGCCCATGTGCAGTCCGGCTCTCCGGGACGCTTGGGGATATAGGTTCTTTCACCGCCCAACAAGTCAACAAGACGATTAATTGATTGTGGTTTGCCAGCACCCAGGTTGTAGGTCCGTCCAACGTATTCAGTTTCAGCAGCTGCGAAGAACGCCTTGACAACATCAGTCACATATAGAAAGTCTCTAGTCTGCGTTCCATCCCCCACCACAGTGAATTTTTTTCCGGCGAGCTTTTGCTTTAGAAAAACTCCGAAAACTGCGCCATAAGCACCTGAAGTTCGCGAACGAGTCCCAAAGGCATTAAAAATCCGAATTGAATTGACGGGCAGCTTGTAAACTTTGTGCCAATGAAATGCGGCTTGCTCCCCTTGATATTTAGACAAGGCATACGGGTACTTCGTGTCGATCGGATGATCTTCGCGTGTCGGAGTTTTCGCCAGGCCGTAGCAGGATGAGGAAGCAGCATAGACAAACTTCTGCACGCCTGCATGTCGCGCACATTCAAGCATATGCACAGTACCTTGAACATTAGACGACATGTACTCCATCGGTTGCTCGATCGAAGGAACGATATCGCCGATACCCGCAAAATGGAAAACGTAACGTGCGGAGCGGAACAAGACGTCCTCTGGGACGTAACTACGAACATCTCGCCGTTCTAAAAAAAAACTCGGATTGCTTCGATGCGAAGCAAGGTTTTCTTCACGACCACCGAGCATATTATCGATCACGCGCACCTCGTAACCTTGCTCAATGAGCAGATCCACCATGTGACTACCTATG
>Ga0255268_1000096_pt1 | contig 10791 bp, 10 predicted proteins | sample AtltaT_26_FD_183698 | JGI IMG/M metagenome (GOLD analysis project Ga0255268, IMG submission 183698) | Metatranscriptome of freshwater microbial communities from Altamaha River, Georgia, United States - Atl_Yuk_RepB_8h (Metagenome... | ecosystem: Environmental > Aquatic > Freshwater > River...
CCTCAACGTCAAGGCCTTTGCACGGGATGGCATGCGTGCGCAAGGTGAAGCAAATTGGGTGGATTTTGAGCGCTTATCAGACTTGGCTTGGTCTGGCGAAGGGCAAAATGCGCTCAGTTCGCAGGTTTCTTGGTCGATCACTGGAGAAATGGTCCCCGTTACAGGCGGGGATGCGCAAATCTGCTTGCATTTGTCGGCAGAGGTCAGTTTGCCTATGCAGTGTCAGCGATGCATGGGGCCCGTGGTGGTCGACGTGTTTTCAGATCAATCCTTCCGATTTGTGGCCGATGAAGCCACGGCTGAGGCCGAAGACGATGAATCAGAAGAGGATTTGCTGGTTTTGACCCCTGAACTGGACGTTCTGGCCTTGATTGAGGATGAATTGATCATGTCGGTGCCCATCGTCCCCAAACATGAGATTTGCCCGGATTCAGTGACGCTTTCGGCTGCCGATGAGGCTTTTGAGGAGGCTTTGGCAGCCAAACCCAATCCATTTGCGGCCTTGGCCCAGTTGAAACAAAAACCACACTGAGGCTCTAGGATGGCTCGAAAGATTGGGCTATAATCAGCGGCTTCGCGTCTTTCGGTGATGCGAGTTCACCACTTAACCCAAAGCTGCGTTGCAAAAATTACGCTGCTTACAACGCTTCTAAGGAGCCATCATGGCTGTTCAACAAAACAAAAAGTCACCTTCTAAACGTGGCATGCACCGTTCGCACAATGCTTTGAATGTGCCTGGTATTGCTGTCGAGCCCACAACCGGCGAAACACATTTGCGTCACCACATCAGCCCCAACGGGTTTTACCGTGGTCGCCAAGTATTGAAGAACAAGTCAGAAGCCTTTGTTTTTGTGCAATCAAAAAGCATGTCCTCCAAAGAAACCTTCACGCTGGCTGTCGACTGCATGGGCGGGGATCATGGCCCCCGCATCACTTTGCCGGCGTGCCGTCACTTTCTCGCAAAACATCCTTCAGCCCGGCTTTTGTTGGTGGGGCAGCCAGGGGCTTTGGCCGAATTTCAGCACGAGCGTGTTGACATCGTAGCGGCCTCCGAAGTGGTGGGAATGGACGACCCCGTTGAGGTGGCGTTGCGGCGCAAAAAAGATTCGTCAATGCGCGTGGCCATCGAGCAAGTCAAGTCTGGCGCCGCTGACGCTGCCGTGTCGGCGGGTAATACGGGTGCTTTGATGGCCATCGCCCGCTATGTTCTGAAAACAATGGACGGCATCGACAGACCGGCCATCGCTGGGCAAATGCCCAATTTCAAAGGTGGTGGCACCACCATGTTGGATTTGGGTGCCAATGTCGATTGTGCGCCCGAGCATCTGCTGCAGTTTGCAGTCATGGGTTCTGCCTTGGTGTCTGTCCTGCAGGACAATGAAAGCCCCAGTGTGGGCTTGTTGAACATAGGCGAAGAAGCCATTAAAGGCAACGAAATCATCAAAAAAACAGGTGAACTGCTCCGATCTGCAGGTAACTCCGGCGATTTGAACTTTTATGGCAACGTCGAAGGAAATGATATTTTCAAGGGTACCGTCGACATCGTGGTGTGTGATGGGTTTGTAGGGAATGTGGCTCTAAAAACCAGCGAAGGCTTGGCCACCATGATGGGTGGTTTCTTGAAATCTGAGTTTTCTCGCAATATCTTCACCAAAATTGCCGCTATTTTTGCTTATCCTGTTCTAAATTCGTTTAAAAACAGGGTTGACCATCGTCGCTACAACGGCGCCGCCTTGTTGGGCTTGCGTGGATTGGTTTTCAAAAGTCATGGCTCAGCCGACGAGTTGGCTTTCGAAACGGCACTCAACCGAGCGTATGATGCGGCTAGACATCAACTGCTCAGCCGTGTTGCGGCCCGAATTGCTCACGCAGCCCCTTTGTTGGCGCTGCAAGGCACCTCATCTGAGGATTCGGCGCACTCGGCCGCTACCGAATGACCATCTATTCACGCATATCAGGCACAGGCAGCTTCCTGCCCCCAAGGCGATTGACCAATGCCGATTTGGTGGCCGAATTGGCCGCTCAAGGCATTGAAAGCTCAGACGAGTGGATCGTTGAGCGAACAGGCATCCGAGCTCGGCATTTTGTTGACGCTGGCGTTGGCAGCAGTGATCTGGGTGCGGAGGCCGCACGCAGAGCCATGGCGGCGGCGGGTTGTCAAGCGTCAGACATCGATTTGATCATCGTCGCCACCTCCACGCCAGACATGGTGTTTCCTTCTACGGCCGCGTTGCTTCAAAACAAATTAGGCATTGCAGGCTGCCCCGTGTTTGATGTTCAAGCGGTTTGCAGTGGCTTTATCTATGCCATGACCGTGGCCGATGCCATGATTCAAACTGGTACGGCCAAACGTGCCTTGGTCATTGGTGCCGAAGTCTTCAGCCGCATTCTGGATTTCAAAGACCGCACCACCTGTGTCTTGTTCGGGGACGGCGCCGGTGCCGTTGTGTTGGAAGCCTCTGAGACACCTGGCATCTTGGCCACAGACATCCATGCCGATGGTCAATATTCCGATATTTTGTGCGTCCCTGGCCACGTGTCGGGTGGCGCCATTTTGGGTGATCCTGTTTTGAAGATGGACGGTCAAGCGGTCTTCAAGTTGGCCGTTGGCGTGCTGGAAGAAACCGCGCGTACCTCCCTTGTCAAAGCGGGTCTGAACGATTCGGACATTGACTGGCTCATTCCGCACCAAGCCAACATTCGCATCATGCAAAGCACGGCTCGCAAACTGAAGATGCCGATGGACAAAGTCATTGTCACGGTCGATCAGCACGGCAATACGTCTGCTGCATCCATTCCGCTGGCGCTGGACCATGGGGTTCGTTCTGGACAAATTTCCAAAGGTCAAACCTTGATGCTGGAAGGCGTGGGTGGTGGTTTTACCTGGGGATCTGTCCTCTTAAAATATTGATAAATCTGTAAAGACATCATGAGTGCTTTTGCTTTCGTTTTCCCGGGTCAAGGCTCACAGTCCGTGGGCATGTTGGACGCATGGGGCGATCATCCCGTTGTGAAGGAAACCCTGCAAGAGGCGTCCGATGCCATGGGCGAGGATTTGGGTGCGCTGATTCACAACGGTCCCAAGGAAGCTCTGGGCCTGACCACCAACACACAGCCGGTGATGTTGGTTTCTGCCATTGCAGCTTACCGTGCCTGGTTGGCCGAAGGTGGCGCCAAACCGCTTGCTGTGGCGGGTCATTCTTTGGGTGAGTATTCTGCATGGGTCGCTTCTGGCGTTTTGACCTTGGCACAAGCCGCACCTTTGGTGCGATTCAGGGCGGCTGCCATGCAGGATGCCGTGGCCGTTGGTGCAGGTGCGATGGCGGCGGTCTTGGGCTTGGAAGCTGCCAAGGTCATTGAAGCTTGCGCTCAAGCCCAAGCCACTTTCCCTGTAGGCAGTGGCGAAGTGGTTGAAGCCGTGAACTTCAACGATCCCGGTCAAACGGTGATTGCGGGCAGCAAGGCTGCTGTCGAAAAAGCGTGTGAAGTTTTGAAAACGATGGGTGCCAAACGCGCACTCAATTTGCCTGTGTCTGCCCCTTTCCACTCCAGCCTGATGAAGCCTGCAGCTGAAAAGCTGAAAGAAAAGCTGGCGGCAACCACATTTTCTGCACCTCAAATTCCGGTCATCAACAACATTGATGTCACGGTGGAATCCGATGCAGATCGAATTCGCGATGCGCTGTATCGACAAGCGTTTGGACCTGTTCGTTGGGTCGAATGCATTCGAGCCATCAAGGCCAAAGGCATTACCACCGTGGTGGAGTGCGGTCCTGGCAAGGTTTTGGCGGGCTTGGTCAAGCGCATTGACCCTGACATGACGGGCTTGCCCTTGTTCGATCCAGCCTCTTTGGCAGAAGTCAAAGGAGCTTTGGCATGAGCACCACCACCACAGAATTCAAAGGCCAAGTGGCATTGGTCACGGGTGCTTCTCGCGGCATTGGTGCGGCCATTGCTTTGGAATTGGCCCAACAAGGCTTGAAAGTGATTGGTACGGCCACCTCAGACGAGGGCGCCGCGCGCATTTCTGCTGCATTGGCGGCCTTTCCTGGCTGCCGTGGGGCCAATTTGAATGTGAATGACGCCGCAGCAGGCGAAGCCCTGATCGACGACATCGTCAAATCCCAAGGTGGGCTGCATGTGTTGGTCAACAATGCGGGCATCACCCGTGACACATTGGCCATGCGCATGAAGGATGACGATTGGGATGCCGTGTTAGACACCAATTTGAAGGCCGTTTTTCGCATGAGCCGTGCGGCCATTCGCCCCATGATGAAGCAGCGATATGGCCGAATCATCAGCATTACCAGCGTGGTGGGGGCCTCTGGTAACCCTGGACAAGCCAATTACGCGGCTGCCAAAGCTGGCGTGGCAGGCATGACGCGCGCTTTGGCGCGAGAGTTGGGCAGCCGAAACATCACGGTCAATTGCGTGGCGCCAGGCTTTATTGCCACCGACATGACGGCTGCGCTGCCAGAAGCACAGCATCAAGCCCTGATGGCTCAAATTCCATTGGGTAAACTAGGGGCGCCTGAGGACATTGCGCATGCGGTGTCTTATTTGGCCAGCCCCCAGGCAGCTTACGTTACGGGTCAGGAACTGCATGTCAATGGCGGCATGCACATGTCCTGATAAAATCTATTTTTTCCACAACCCTCAGAGGGAACCATGAGCGATATCGAAGCACGTGTCAAAAAAATCATTGCTGAACAACTCGGCGTTGAAGAGTCACAAGTCACACCAGAGAAAGCATTCGTTGCCGACCTGGGCGCAGACTCACTGGACACAGTTGAGCTGGTAATGGCCTTAGAAGACGAATTTGGCATTGAAATTCCAGACGAAGACGCAGAAAAGATCACCACCGTGAAAGCGGCGATCGATTACGCCCAAAGCAAAAAGGCTTGATCTGAGATGACCCGTCGTCGCGTCGTTGTCACGGGCCTGGGTTGTATCAGCCCCGTTGGAAACACGGTGGCAGACGCATGGGCCAATCTCTTGGCAGGCCAATCAGGGATTGGTCTGATCACGCAATTTGACACCTCTGCTTTTTCTTGCCGCATCGCAGGTGAAGTAAAGGGTTTCAATTTGGAACAGTACATCAGCGCCAAAGAAGCGCGCACGATGGACACCTTCATTCATTACGGCATTGCTGCGGCGGTACAAGCTGTAGAAGATGCGGGCTTGCCTACGGGCGATGCCCTGGACGATGAATTGGCCACCCGCATTGCTTGCGTGATTGGCTCTGGCATTGGTGGTTTGCCCATGATTGAGCAAACCCATGTCGAGTACACCGCTCGAGGTCCGCGCCGAATTTCTCCATTTTTTGTGCCAGCTTCGATCATCAACATGATTGCTGGCCATGTCTCCATGCGTTTTGGTTTCAAAGGCCCCAATTTGGCTGTTGTGACCGCATGCACCACCGGTCTCCACTGCATTGGCGAAGCCAGTCGCATGATTGAGTATGGTGACGCAGACGTTGTGGTTGCAGGTGGTTCTGAGGCCACCATTTCACCCTTGGGCCTCGGTGGCTTTGCGGCCATGCGTGCATTGTCTACCCGCAATGACGATCCTGCAGCGGCCTCCCGGCCATGGGACAAAGACCGCGACGGTTTTGTCTTGGGCGAAGGCGCGGGTGTCATGGTCCTAGAAGAATATGAGCATGCCAAAGCCCGTGGCGCCAAAATTTATGCTGAAGTTTCAGGCTATGGCATGAGTGCTGATGCGGGCCACATGACCGCTCCTAGCATGGATGGCCCCCGCCGTGCCATGGTTTCGGCCATGCGCAATGCCGGCATCAATGCAGATCAAGTCAATTACTTGAACGCACACGGAACTTCGACACCTTTGGGTGATGTGAATGAAACCAACGCCATCAAGGCGGCTTTGGGTGATCATGCCAAGAAAACTGTGGTCAGTTCGACCAAGTCCATGACAGGTCACCTGTTGGGCGGTGCGGGTGGCATTGAAAGTATTTTCACGGTGTTGGCATTGCATCATCAAAAAGTACCCCCCACCATCAATCTCGACAACCAAGATCCTGAATGTGATTTGGATTACTGCGCCAACACCGCGCGCGATGTCAAGATTGACTATGCACTGAAAAACAACTTTGGTTTCGGCGGCACCAACGGCAGTTTGGTTTTCCGTCGGATTTAATGCAGCTCAATTCCAACGCCCCATCGGTTGACTTTCCGGTGGGGCGTTTTTTCATGGGCATTTACTGGGTCTCTGCCCTGTCCGTCGTCACAGCGTGTGCTTTTGCCTGGGGTTTTTTGTTTGGCGACTTTCAAGGTTGGCGCTTCAATTCATTGTTGCTTGTTTGGGCTTTCGCCACTTGCTTGTCACTGTGGACCGTGAGGCATGGTCAGTCGCCCTGCTGGTTGTCATGGGATGGCAACTCATGGCATGAGTTGCCCATCAACCCGCCCGTCTACTCGTCAGACAATGTGCTGGCGTGTGGCATTTCGGTTCACCTTGATCTGCAGCAGTCCATGTTGGTGTCTCTTCACAACTTGAATGGTTTTCGCAAATGGTTTTGGGTTAGCCAACAGTCATTTCCTGAGCGTTGGCATGGTTTTCGTTGCGCTGTATATTCGCGTTCCGAATGAAGTCTCTTTCGTTGAAAAATTTGGAGCCATCGTTTTCTATGAAATCATTGAATGCAAAACCATCAGGCGCTGGTGCGTTGTTTTTTTTGGCATGCGTCTGCGTTGTCAGTTTGCAAATGCCCTTGGTGGCCTCGGCGCAACCCACGGTCAGAGGCTTGCCAGACTTTACGGAGTTGGTTGAGCAGGTTGGGCCTTCGGTGGTCAATATTCGCACCCTTGAAAAAGTCCGTGCGCCATCTCAAAGCGGCGGCATGGACGATGAAACCCAGGATTTGTTGCGTCGCTTTTTTGGCATTCCCATCCCCAATGTGCCCAATGCACCCAACTCGCCTAGGCAGGCGCCCAGACAAGGTCGTACGCCCGTGCCTGAAGAATCACAACCAAGGGGCGTGGGCTCAGGTTTTGTTCTGACGTCCGATGGGTTCATCATGACCAATGCCCATGTCGTCGATGGCGCCGATGAGGTGTTGGTGACCTTGACAGACAAGCGAGAGTTCAAGGCCAAACTGATTGGTGCAGACAAGCGCACCGACGTTGCGGTGGTGAAAATTCAGGCGACAGGTTTGCCAGCTGTCAAAGTGGGGGATGTGTCGCGCCTTAAAGTAGGCGAGTGGGTGATGGCCATTGGTTCCCCATTTGGGCTCGACAACTCAGTGACGGCTGGCATTGTGAGTGCCAAGCAGCGTGATACGGGTGACTACTTGCCTTTCATTCAAACCGATGTGGCGATCAACCCGGGTAATTCAGGGGGCCCCTTGATCAACATGCGTGGCGAAGTGATTGGCATCAACAGTCAAATCTATTCCCGCTCAGGTGGTTTCATGGGCATTTCATTTGCCATCCCGATGGACGAGGCCATGCGGGTCAGTGAGCAGTTGCGGTCTAACGGGCGTGTCACGCGTGGCCGCATTGGTGTGCAAATTGAGCCTGTTACCAAGGAGTTGGCAGAGTCGATCGGATTGGGCAAGGCGCAAGGCGCGCTGATCAATCGCATTGAACCCGGTGCGCCCGCAGACAAAGCAGGTTTGGAAGCGGGCGATGTGATTCTCAAAATCGATGGCAAGCAAATCGAGAAGTCTGCAGACCTGCCTCGCTTGGTGGGCAACACAAAACCTGGTACCAAAAGTACGTTGACGGTGTTCAGACGTGGGGCAACCAAAGAGTTGAGCATCGTGATCGCTGAACTTGAGCCGGAGAAAGTGGCCAAACGCAGTTCAGAAACTGAAGAGAAGCCCAAAGCCACCGCATCAACGCAGGGCTTGGGTTTGGTTGTGACGGAACTGACCGATGCTCAGAAAGCAGAATTCAAAATCAAAGGTGGTGTTCGCGTTGAAAGTGTTCAAGATCAGGCCGCCAGAGCGGGGTTGAGAGAGGGTGATGTGATTTTGGCCATTGGCAATTTCGAAGTGACGCAGATGAAAGAATTTGAGGCTGCTGTTGCCAAAATCGACAAGAACGCTGCCGTCAGTGTGCTGTTTCGAAGGGGAGAGCTCACGCGGTTTGCCTTGATTCGGCCACTTCGCTGATCTTTTGAATGTCAAGAGTCCCTTTAGAACCACAGGGTTTTCCAGAATTTGAAAATATTTTTTAAGTTCGCATTCACTAACTTTTGAAGACTCTGTTTGTCAAAAATGGTTAAAATCTGAGCACTTGAATCAACATTCATGGCTAAAAAAGCAGGAGTGTGTTCACGATGTGGGATGTCCCACATCAGTCCACCGGTGATCCACAGAACACCCACAAGTTATTCATCACGGCCCATGCCAAATTGTGAATAACTTGTTGATAAGTTTTCTGTTGCGAGCTTGCAACGACCTGCAATGTGCGATTTTGAGGCTGTACGTGTCTGGCTTTTTGCCTACAATGAAGTCCCAACTATCGCAGTTGCCATTGATTGTTGGTTCAGGGCGCGTCCTCATTCGACGCGCCCTTTTTTCTTGTCTAGTCCTTTGAATCTCAAACACTTGTAGCTGGTCCTTGATGAATCACATCAGAAATTTCTCCATCATTGCGCACATCGATCATGGCAAATCGACACTTGCCGATCGACTGATTCAACGTTGCGGTGGTTTGCAAGAACGCGAAATGGAAGCTCAAGTTCTCGACTCCATGGACATCGAAAAAGAACGTGGCATTACCATCAAGGCGCAGACCGCATCGTTGCAATACAAAGCCAAAGACGGTCAAATTTACAACCTCAATTTGATTGATACGCCGGGTCACGTTGACTTCTCATATGAGGTTTCACGCTCCTTGTCGGCCTGTGAAGGGGCCTTGTTGGTGGTCGATGCAAGCCAAGGCGTGGAAGCGCAAACGGTCGCCAATTGTTACACCGCACTCGACCTGGGTGTGGAAGTGGTGCCTGTACTGAACAAGATGGATTTGCCCCAAGCAGATCCAGACAACGCGAAAGCGGAAGTCGAAGATGTGATTGGCATTGACGCCAGCGAGGCCATTCCGTGCTCTGCCAAAACGGGCATGGGCATCGAAGACATTCTGGAAGCCATCGTCGCCAAAATCCCAGCGCCTAAAGGCAATCCCAACGCGCCACTGCGCGCCATGATCGTCGACAGTTGGTTTGACACCTACGTCGGCGTGGTGATGCTGGTGCGTGTGGTCGATGGCCGCTTGGGCAAGGGTGAACGTTTCAAGATGATGGCCACAGGGGCTGTGTATAACGCTGACACCATGGGTGTTTTCACACCTGCCAACGAACCGCGTGACAGCCTCGAAGCAGGCCAAGTGGGTTACATCATCGCTGGCATCAAAGAATTGCAAGCGGCCAAAGTGGGCGACACCATCACACTTGAAAAGAAGCTGCCCAACAATTTAGGACCTGCTGAACAAGCGCTTCCTGGCTTCAAAGAAATTCAGCCGCAAGTGTTTGCGGGTTTGTACCCCACCGAAGCCAATCAATACGACTCTTTGCGTGACGCTTTAGAGAAACTCAAACTCAACGATGCCTCTTTGCATTACGAGGCCGAAGTTTCTCAGGCCTTGGGATTCGGTTTTCGATGTGGCTTCCTGGGTTTGTTGCACATGGAAATTGTGCAAGAGCGATTGGAGCGGGAGTTTGACCAAGATTTGATCACCACAGCGCCCAGCGTGGTGTACGAAGTGGTCAAGGGCGATGGCGAAGTCATCATGGTCGAGAATCCCGCCAAAATGCCCGATCAGGGCAAGATGCAAGAGATCCGAGAACCAATCGTCACAGTGCATTTGTACATGCCCCAAGACTACGTGGGCCCGGTCATGACATTGGCCAATCAAAAACGGGGTGTTCAAATCAACATGGCTTATCACGGTCGCCAAGTCATGTTGACCTATGAAATGCCGCTGGGCGAGATCGTTTTGGACTTTTTTGACAAGTTGAAGTCTGTTTCGCGGGGTTATGCCTCGATGGACTATGAGTTCAAAGAGTACCGCGCATCGGATGTGGTGAAGGTCGATATCCTGCTGAACGGTGACAAGGTTGACGCTTTGTCGATCATTGTGCACCGCACCCAAGCCGCCTACCGAGGCCGAGCCGTGGTCGCCAAAATGCGTGAAATCATCAGCCGGCAAATGTTCGATGTGGCCATCCAGGCGGCCATTGGTGCCAACATCATTGCCCGTGAAACGGTCAAGGCGCTGCGCAAAAACGTGCTGGCCAAGTGTTATGGTGGCGACATCACCCGCAAACGCAAATTGCTAGAGAAGCAAAAGGCGGGTAAAAAGCGGATGAAACAAATTGGTTCGGTTGAGGTGCCTCAAGAGGCGTTCTTGGCCATCTTGCAGGTAGAAGATTGATGGAAGTTCTGACTGGATTTTTGCTGGCAGCTTTTTGTGGCTACGCCGGCTCTTGGTATTTTGGGTTGATCGAAGGCAATTTTGCCTTGCTCATGCTGATGGCGGTGGTCATCTCAGGCAGCTATTGGCTGGCTGAAAAATTCTATTTTTGGCCTCAGCGACTCAAAGCTGTCGAGCAACTTGAACGTGAAAACGCAAAGCGCCATCAAGAATTGACCAAGATGGGGATTGACCGTGTGGACACAGACACCGGAGATGCGCGAGACAGGTTGCTCATGCAGCCTTGGTGGCTCGATTGGACGGCCGGCCTGTTTCCTGTCATTTTGGTGGTGTTTGTTTTGCGCTCCTTTTTATTTGAGCCATTCAAAATTCCATCGGGCTCCATGATCCCCAC
>Ga0255268_1000107_pt1 | contig 10417 bp, 8 predicted proteins | sample AtltaT_26_FD_183698 | JGI IMG/M metagenome (GOLD analysis project Ga0255268, IMG submission 183698) | Metatranscriptome of freshwater microbial communities from Altamaha River, Georgia, United States - Atl_Yuk_RepB_8h (Metagenome... | ecosystem: Environmental > Aquatic > Freshwater > River...
GCCATCACTGTGATTCCTGGAACGAGACAGTGCAGGGTCCTTGAACAATGAAATGGTATGAAAGGCGCGATATAGCCATCGAGAGGTGGAATTTTGGGACGTCGATAACGATAATCGAGGGAATTCGCATGAGAAACAAGCACTCTGTCGGCCATCTTGCTGCAAGGAAAAGCCCAGTAGGTTTCGGCGCTTTAATGCTTCCTAGGTCGATTGCGGGCTACGCTGCCGCTTTCATGATTGCCCTTTCTTACGGTGCTCAGGTCCAGGCTCAGCAAGCCGCTGGTGGTGACGCCAAAGCAGGGGCAGACAAACGCAGTCAATGCATCGGCTGCCACGGGATCCCGGGCTACAAAGCCTCTTTTCCCCGCGTTTATAACGTCCCTATGATTGCAGGCCAAAATGCGAAGTACATCGAAGCAGCGCTGACGGCTTATCGTAAGGGTGATCGTCCTCACCCAACCATGAGGGGAATTGCGGGTAGTCTTAGCGACGCCGACATCGCTGACCTTGCAGCCTACTACGCAAGCCGCTAGTCGTAGCCGCCAGTTAATCGGGGAGCATTCTCGTGAAATCAACCATGATTGTTAAAAAATCGATCCAGTTTCTTGTTCTTACCGCATTAGCCGGTATGGCATTTTCGGCCCAGGCCAAGGATATTGCTGCAGGAAAAGCAAAAGCTGATGCGGCCTGCGCGGCGTGCCACGGCAAAGATGGCATTAGTACGATTGATCCCAGCTATCCGAAGCTTGCTGGCCAGCACGCTGACTATCTCTTGTTGGCGCTTAGCGAATACAAAAGTGGTGCGAGAAAAAATGCGATTATGGGATCGCAAGCGACTGCGCTCAGCAAAGCGGACATGGAAAACCTGGCGGCGTATTACGCAAGTCTGAAGGGCACGATGTCTACAAAGCGCTAAGTTGAACGATGGCGTTTCAAAGCAAATCGTCGATACAAACGTAAAAGAGACTTTCCCCGGCCTTAATGTGGCCACGTTCGTGTTCAAGCACAGCGATAACAGGATACTTCGTCAGCGAACTCAATACGCCTGAGCCCTGATTTTGGCTAACAGTTAGTTGGGGCATTCCGCTCTGATCCATATCGAGCCTGGCGCGCTGGAATTCGGTGCGGCCAGGCTTTTTTCGAATGGCTTGCGCGGCCACCGCTGATCGGAGTGGCCAGGGATGGGTCGGCAAGCCCAGTAAGCGGTCTATTGCAGGCACCACGAAGTACCAAAATGTCATGGCCACCGCAACCGGATTACCTGGTAATCCAAGGTAGAGCGCCTTGCCAACCCGACCCAAGGCCAGAGGCCTACCTGGACGCATCGCGACGGTGCAAAAATGAACTTGCCCTAATCTCGCCATAAGACTGCGGGTGAAGTCTGCTTCACCGACCGAAACGCCACCCGACGAGATAATCATGTCTTGCGAGTGGCTAAGCTCGCGCAGCGTCTGCTCAAGACGATTTGGGTCATCGGGAATGATCCCGGCATCGTGAATGGCGATTGAAGGCCATTTAGCCAAGAACGCCTTCAACATGAAACGGTTACTGTCAAAGAGTTGTCCTTGTGCTCGCTCTTCGGAGGCCATTGGATCAAGTACTTCATCGCCGGTTGACAAAATTGCAATCCGTAAAGGACCACGCACTCGGGCTTGTGCGATTCCCAGCGATGCCATTAGCCCCATGTGAATGGCCGAAAGGCGTGTTCCCGACTCGATCACCCGATCGCCAAAAGCGATGTCCTCACCAGCCAAACGTACATGCTGTCCGCATTGTTGCCCTGCGGGAATCACAACGCGGTCGTCTCGCAGGCTGCAAAGCTCTTGCGGCACCACGACATTGAAACCTTCGGGAAGTACCGCCCCAGTCATGACCCTTAGCGCATGTGGATGTTCTGGTGGCGATGAGGGGCTAGGGTGGCCGGCCAAAATCCGATCGCCGACTGGCAATTGCACCTGAACATCAGATCTTAAATCTCTGAATCTTATGGCAAATCCATCCATCGCACTGTTTTGATGCGATGGCACGTTGTAGGGTGCGGTCAGGCTTTGCGTTAGCACTTGCCCATTCAAATCGGCAAGGGAAAGCCACTGAGACCGCTCTAGAGGACGCAGTCGATCGAGTAAAACCTTACGTAGCGCTTCGATGGGAATCATAGGAATCGATTCCTGAGCTTGGCTCAGATCGGCGCTTGGCTCCCTAACCTGGACAGACTCGAGTATGTGAATATCTTGCGCTAAGCCCTCGATGTCGAGATGGGGTGAACCCAGAATGCGCTCTGCCTCGATTAACTCCTCGGGCGTATTGATGTTACGGAAGGCTAAAGGCTCGATGAATTCGCAAGAAACATATTTAAGTGATTGATACCATTGATCAATCTTTCTAAAACCACGCTTTAAAAAATGTTCAAGCGAAGCAAGCAGAGCAGGGCGCATCAGTAAAAATACCGGCTGTTCAGCTTCAGGACTTCGTGCAACAACCAGCTCGGAATCTTCCTTGGCGCTAGCTAACATGCTTTGAGCTAAATCTTCAGGAAAAAACGGGCAATCGCAGGGAACTGTGAGCAGCCATTGCGCGGTTATCGCGCGCTCCGAGCGATGGGCGAGTTCGTGGAGGGCTGCGTGCATACCTGCAAGTGGGCCAGCGAAGCCTTCGAGTTTGTCACCAAGTACTTGATGACCCATGGCAGCAAAGACTTCGTGTCTTCGATTGCAATTGATCAATACCTCGTCGACCTGTGGCTGTAAGCGCTGCAAGGTCCACGCAATCAGCGGCTTACCTGCGCAAGGTATAAGGGCCTTATCAACAGGTTCTGGGCCACTCGCCACCATCTGCATGCGCCGACTCAAGCCTCCAGCCAGCACCAAGCCGGTTATCCTGGCTCTTGGGCTAAGGCCATCCGCTGAAGCTATCACTCGCATGCTTGCTTAGCTTTCGAAGTCTACGCGCTCGGGGTGGCTGTAGACGAGAAAGTGCTTGCCCTGGCAACGACCGATAAGGCAGATACCAAGTTCTTGCGCCAACTCGTAGCCCATGGCTGTGATGCCAGACCGCGATAGAAGAATTGCAATGCCCATTTGTGCACACTTGATCACCATTTCTGAGGTCAGCCTGCCCGTGGTGTAAAAAATCTTATCCTCAGGACCTTGCGCTTCAATCGACATCCAACCGGTGATCGCATCAACTGCGTTATGGCGACCAACATCTTCAATGAAGTATAGAAAACCTCCATCCGACCCCGGCTTGTTATCAGCAAGCGCACAAGCGTGGACACCGCCAGCTTCCTGGTACACGGCCTGATGATGTCGTGCCTGCGCAATGACGCGGTGAATCTGTGATTTACTGATTGAAGCTTCGTTGAAGGATCCGAGGCTTTCAGCGTCTGATCGTACGGTTGCCATTAAGTCGCTGTACATGGTCCCCTGACCGCATCCAGTGGTCACGGTTTTGCGATCCATTCGTTCCTTGAAACGGGCAAGACGCTCTGGCTGCTCCCACCATGACTTTCCCGCTTGGGCCAGAGTCCGACTGGTCACGGCGGCAGCACTTGTGTCCCAGTCGACTTGAATACTTGAAACATCGCTCGCCTGCTCAATGATCCGTTGATTCAATAACCATCCCAACGTAAGTAATTCCGGAGCGCGGCCCAAGGTCATCAGCGTAACCATCTCTCGCTTATCGAAGTAAATACACAATGGATGTTCACCAGCGATCATGACCTCGCGCGTCAGGGCGTGTTCATCTTTTGCCGTGATTGCGGTGGTTGCAGGCAGGCTTGACTGGCTTAGCGCTATCATCCGCCGATGTAACTCATCTCGATCTTTTGACGCTTGCGAAGACTGCTCGTTGCTTCGGTCCTAAGTTCGGAGTAGCGGTCAAGCCGCTGATGCCAAAACGCAGCAATCGATGCAGCAAGATCGCCGTCGGGAGTACCGCCTCTGAGCAGACTTCGTAAATCCCAGCCCTCGCTGGCGAAAAGGCAGCTGTAAAGTCTTCCATCTGTTGACAGGCGCGCCCTCGTGCAACTTTGACAAAAAGGCTCACTGACTGAAGCGATGAGTCCAAACTCCAAACTACCATCGTCAAAGGCCCAACGCCGCGCAACCTCTCCAGCATAGTTTTCGGCAAGCTGATGAATGCGGTACTGACTTTCAACAAGTTTTAGAATTTCTGAGCTTGAAAAAACCGAAGTCATGGTCCATCCGTTACTCGAGCCAACGTCCATAAATTCGATGAAGCGCAGAATGTGTCCCGAGTGGCGGAAATACTCAATCATTGGGAGGATTTGATGCTCGTTCACACCACGTTGAACCACCATGTTGACTTTTATGTCAGTAAAGCCAGCCTCGTTGGCTGCGTTTAACCCATCCAAGACATCCGCCACTGGAAACTCGACGTCATTCATTTTCCTAAACACCCGATCATCGATAGCGTCCAGGCTCACCGTCAATCGACTCAAGCCCGCCTCACGTAAGTTGCGTGCTTTCCTGCGCAGCAAGGCGCCATTGGTGGTAAGCGTGAGATCGAGTGGCTTTCCAGATGGGGTGCCTAAGCTTGCCAGCATCTCGATCAAACGCTCAAGGTGTTTCCGTAGCAGAGGCTCACCACCCGTAATACGTACTTTTTCTGTGCCGAGCATCAAAAAAACGCGGACAAGTCGATGAATTTCCTCAAACGACAGCAGCGAAGATTGCGGCAAGAATACGTAGTCTCGATCAAAAACTGACTTCGGCATGCAATAAGAGCACCTGAAGTTGCAGCGATCGGTCACTGAGACCCTTAGGTCATGAAGCCTACGTCCGAGTTGATCCCTCAAAAGACTGCTCACAAGTCCCGGCTCAGGCGCTGGCATGGGCCGCGCCTGATACCGTTGATCGACCAATCGAATCGTCTTTTCGCTCATTACCTAAGTCGCTGGAGCGATGATGCTGAGGCCTGAGGCCTACTCTTTTCGGGATGTCTCTACCATTTGTAGGGGCTCTTCTTCCATTTTTGCGAGCGGCTTGCGCTTTCGAACAACTCTTGGTTTCACTTGAACCGCACCCGAGTCGGCATCAACCTGCTTGGAAGTCTCGATCAGCTCGAGCCCCGCCTTTTCGATGCTAAGTCGAATATCCTCGGGAGAGGGCGCAGGCGCTTGTGACTCAGGAGAGGGTACTGGCGCTTGTAACTCGGGAGAGGGTGCAGGCGCTTGAGGCTCGAGCGAAGCGTTGGCACTGACCTCTCGCGTTTCAGGCTTGGCTTCTTGCGTGTCAGTCATTGGAGTTGGACTGCTCGGTAGCAAGGCCGCGACCGCTTCAATAGGCTGAGTCACTTCGATGGATCGAACCTCCACGTCAGCCTGATTTGCCGCCACAGGCTCCGTTGCTTCAGCTGCCTTAGATTCGGCAACCACCGTCTCAATGGCCGCCTTAGACAGCTCATCGAGCGGCTCCACTCGAGGCTCGTTTGGCACATTGGCGCTGCCGGGCTCGCGTCCAGCTTGTAATGATTCGCCAATCTCAATACCGAGACCGCCGTCCTCAGCGCCCGTCGCTCGGCGCGTGCGTCGACGACGACGCTTGGGTCGGTCTGAACTGTCCTGGTTGTCTTCCTCGTCTGCAGCAGACTCATTGGTAGGTACGACTGCCGGCGTGGCCGCAGCTTGAGTCGCGCCTGGGTCAGTCGCCGCGAGTGGCAGCAGTGGCTGCAGGTCTTGTTGGCCGTCCTCTTGGTCGCTTCGTTTGCGTTTGTCACGGCGCTCACCACGATCACCTCGCTCACCACGTTCGCTTCGTTCGCTTCGTTCGCTTCGTTCGCTTCGTTCGCTTCGTTCGCTTCGTTCGGTTCGTGACGAACGCTCGCGCGTATCGCTTGCTTCAGCTCGCACATCGCCACGTTCTTGCCGATCCGTCCTTTCGCCGCGTTGATCAGAGCGCTCGCCTCTGTCATCTCTGTCTTGTCGATCAGTTCTGGGTTGACCACGATCGCTGCGGTCTTGGCGCACACTTCGATCGCCACGATCTTGGCGCTCGCCACGTTCACCGCGATCTGAACGCTGACCACCCCGTTCACGGCGGTCACGCCCTCTGCGCTCACGCCCATCCGTGCGCGCTTCAGCTGAATCGGGTGTGCCACTAGCTGTTCCGGAAACCGCGCTACCGGTTTGAACCGAGGCTGCTGTGGCAGCCGCTGCATTTGGACTTACCTGTTCAGCCCTAGCTTCATTAGCTGGTTTGCGTCTAAACCATCCCAAAACCTTGCCCAGGAAACCCTCACTTGAGGGGACAGAGGCAGGTGCCGGACTAGCGGGAGCACCTGCCGATGTCGCCTGCGCTTGATGGCTTGGGTTGTTGGCTGCATCCATACGGCCCGATGCAGGTCCCGTCGAAGGGGTAGGTCTAGCCACTGGACCCTGACGATCTGACGGGCTACTTGGGGCAGGCGCCGTTGGTGTAATGCCTTTGACTGCAGCTTCTTGAGGCTTGCGGTGGCCATCAAATTTTGAATCCAGAAAGCTCGTATCCTCCTGGGGCCCATCGGCAAGCGCGTAGCTCACTCGATACGAACCCAGTCGCTCATCGTCATGCTTGAGGCGATCAAGCTTGTAGTGCGGCGTTTCCAGATACTTGTTGGGAATAAGAATGATCTCAACCCTCAAGCGAGCCTCCATTTTGTGGATCTCAGCTCGCTTTTCGTTGAGCAAGTAGGTCGCAACTTCGACAGGCACTTGGGCGTGAACCGCTGCGCTGCCTTCTTTCATCGACTCTTCTTGAATCACTCGCAGCACATGCAGCGCAGAGGACTCCACATCCCGAATGACACCGGTCCCATTGCAACGCGGGCATGTCATGTGCGAGCCCTCATTGAGGGCAGGGCGCAGGCGTTGGCGCGACAACTCCATCAGCCCAAATCGACTGATTTTCCCCATTTGGACTCGCGCCCGGTCATAGTGAAGGGCATCTTTGAGTCGGGACTCAACCTCGCGTTGATTTTTGCTCGACTCCATGTCGATGAAGTCGATAACGATCAATCCGCCTAAGTCGCGCAAGCGCATCTGACGGGCAGCCTCATCAGCCGCCTCGATGTTGGTGCGCATGGCGGTTTCTTCGATATCGCTTCCACGAGTTGCACGCGCTGAATTCACGTCGATGGCGACCAGCGCTTCTGTGTGGTCAATGACAATTGCACCACCCGAGGGCAGCGGAACCACCCTTGAGTGGGCGGTTTCGATCTGATGCTCAATTTGAAAGCGTGAAAACAAGGGCACATCGTCGCTGTAACGCTTCACGCGCCCCATGTTATCGGGCATCACCACCGACATGAAGGCTTTGGCCTGCTCGTAAATATCTTCGGTATCAATCAGGATCTCACCAATGTCGGGCGAGAAGTAATCGCGGATGGCTCGAATCACCAGGCTCGATTCGAGATAAATCAGCATTGGGGCCCGATTGTCGTTAGCCGCCGACTCGATCGCTCGCCACAGTTGAAGTAAATAATTAAGATCCCACTGTAACTCTTCGGCACTTCTTCCGATACCTGCCGTGCGTGCGATTAAGCTCATGCCCGAAGGGATCTGAAGCTTTTCCATCGTCTCACGTAATTCCTGACGATCTTCACCTTCGATACGCCGCGACACACCACCACCTCTCGGGTTGTTGGGCATCAAGACAAGATAGCGCCCAGCAAGTGATATCAGGGTTGTGAGTGCGGCACCTTTGTTGCCGCGTTCCTCCTTCTCGACCTGGACAATGAGTTCTTGACCTTCGGCGATCACATCTTGAATCCGCGCGCGACCCGACTCGCTACCTTGCTTGAAGTAGGAGCGAGAAATCTCTTTAAAAGGGAGAAAACCGTGGCGGTCTTCGCCATAGTTCACAAAGCAGGCTTCGAGACTAGGCTCTACGCGAGTGACCACGGCCTTGTAAATATTACTCTTGCGAGACTCTCGTCCAGCGCTTTCGATATCAATGTCGATCAGCTTTTGACCGTCGACAATTGCAACCCTGAGCTCTTCGGCATGGGTTGCGTTAAACAACATTCGCTTCATTTGCACTCCTTCGCACCGGCGTGGCTTGCGTTGCCAGCCCAATGGAACGAGAGCAGTCGCTCTTCCCGGCGCGACCGGGTGTGTTCGCAGCGCTTAATTCACCTTCATAAGCCGTCTATAAGCCTCAGTAAAAGCCATTGCTGCAAAGAATCCTTTTCATCGTAAGGATCGAGAAACTGTCTCGCTCGCCAGGCACCCCGGACCATCCGGAGCCGCGCATCATTCGTTTGTCTGGATGACGCGCTAGGCGCCGATTTCGGGCGGCAAAGGCCGCATATTTCGGGGCTTTAAGGCACAATGCGAGCCTCTTGCGCGACTTCGGACTGGTGTTGACGACATCAAACTGCATACATCGCAGGCGTTAACTCGAGTCCGGATCTTTACTCAGACAAACCAGTATAACCCACATGACATGGCATAACGCGCAGCATAGTGTTGTCGACCCCGAGTACGCCGGGCAACGGCTCGACAACTATTTGATCGCTAGGCTCAAGTCACTGCCAAAAACCAGGATCTATCGCATGATTCGCAGTGGGGAGGTTCGCTTAAATGGCAAACGAGTAGATGCTCAACATCGACTCGAGGGAGGGGAGGATTTGCGCATACCACCCTTGAGGGACCTAAGCCAGTCAAAGTTACACGGGATCGAAGCCTCGCAAAAGACCCTTGGAAAGCCTGCTTCAACGATGGAAAGCCCATCGTTTGCTGTCTTGTTCGAAGACGAGTCGCTCCTGGTCATTGATAAGCCCGCAGGTGTAGCGGTTCACGGCGGTAGCGGGATAAGCCGAGGACTCATCGAGTGGCTTCGTTTACAACGACCTGAACTTGCCTTCCTTGAACTTGGACATCGACTCGATCGTGAGACCTCGGGCGTTTTAGTGCTCGCCAAACGGCGCAACGCCTTGCTGCAACTCCATCGCGCCTTTCGAGAGCGCGTCAGTGAAAAGCACTATATCGCCGTGGTAAGCGGACGAGTACCGAAGCGTGATCGCGTGTTACGCCATCGCCTTCAACGCTACACGGGCGCTGCCGGAGAGCGGGTTGTTCGTGTTGAAAAAGAAGGCGTGGAAGCCGTGTCAGTTATCCGTGGCCTGGGCAGCCTCGAGCGGGACACACCGAGCCAGATTTCGACGGTTTTGGTTCGTATTGAAACTGGGCGCACCCACCAAATCCGCGTTCACTTAGCCCACGAAGGCTTCCCTATTCTTGGAGATGAGCGCTATGGCGATTTCGCGCTGAATCGCCATCTACGAACCCAAGGACTGAGAAGAATGCTATTACATGCCTGGCGACTCGAGCTCGCCTGGCCTCAGGCAAGCGGTGGACGCTTGTGTTTTTGTGCACCAGTCCCGCTAAGCTTTAAGTCATGGGCAAGCGGCATTGAATCTTAGGCAAAGCATACAAAAGGAATCGATGTGGCATTGGATCTTGTAGTCTTTGACTGGGACGGAACCTTGATGGATTCAACAGGCGCGATAGCCCATAGCATCCAGTCGGCAGCGCGTGATCTCGGGCTTGAGGTGCCGGATAGGAAGAAGGCAGCATGGGTCATTGGCCTTGGTCTACGCGATAGTCTTAAACACGCCGTACCCGATTTGCCTCAGCAAGACGTAGCGGCGTTCGTCGATCGATATCGCCACCATTACCTTCATAGCGAACCAGCGCTTGGTGCGTTTGAAGGCGTTGTACCCATGCTTGAGCAACTTCAAAGTCTTGGGGTACCGATGGCGATTGCAACGGGGAAGTCGCGGATGGGCCTCAATCGCGTGCTAGAACAAACCGGGTGGCGACGATTTTTTACTGAAACACGCACCGCAGACGAAGGGCACCCCAAACCCCATCCCTGGATGCTGCTCGATTTGCTGAGCTCGCTCGACATTCACCCTTCACGCGCGATGATGATTGGTGACACAACCCATGACCTTGAAATGGCTGCAGCTGCGGGTACTCGGGCAGTCGCAGTAAGCTATGGCGCTCATAGTGCGGAAGATCTCGCGCTTGCTCAGCCCGAAGCGATTTTTGCTGACACGCCCACCTTAGCCCAATGGTTGAACACCCAGGTTAACCCATGACTGACTCGATTACCTCGACATGGAAAACGGTTTGGACCGACGCCGGAAGCGCACATGACTTGCAAGATGGCGGCACCGGCCTCAGAACCTTGATACCTGGACCTGGCGGCGAGGTTTCAGCCTTCGTCGTGCAGTTTCAGGGCAGGGCCCATGCCTACTTGAACCGCTGCGCCCATGTGCCGGTAGAGCTTGACTGGCTGGAGGGCGCATTTTTTGATGATACCGGCCAGTATCTTGTGTGCGCGACCCACGGTGCTATGTACGAACCCCAAAGCGGCCTGTGTGTTGACGGACCTTGCAAAGGGCGGTCCTTGGA
>Ga0255268_1000108_pt1 | contig 10305 bp, 7 predicted proteins | sample AtltaT_26_FD_183698 | JGI IMG/M metagenome (GOLD analysis project Ga0255268, IMG submission 183698) | Metatranscriptome of freshwater microbial communities from Altamaha River, Georgia, United States - Atl_Yuk_RepB_8h (Metagenome... | ecosystem: Environmental > Aquatic > Freshwater > River...
CGGCAAAGCGCAGGATCATCTCTTTCGCTTCCAGGTTGGCCACGACTCGCTTGAGCAGTCCGTCGACGATGAAGTAGTGCTCCATGTCGCGCACGCCCTGGTGCAGCAAATACTCGCCCTTGTTGCAATCCACCACGGTGAGCATGCCTTCGATCTCGGTCAGAGAAGCCTCATCAAGCCCGGCCAGCAAAGGGGTCTGGCGCACTTGCAAGCGGATGACCTTGCGTTCGGGGTGCTGATCCAGCGCGACCGAGCGCATGCCGTTGCGGCCACGCCCGCCACGGCCTGATACTGACGCCTGCGTTGCGGCGCCCGACAGGTCGGCAAAGCCCGACAAATCTTGGGGGTAATCGGGATCGGAAATGTTCATCTGCCAGAGGGAAATGGGGGTGAATTTTAAAAAATTGACCTTGATCAATGGCTAAATCAGGGGTCAACTTCTACGATTGCTGCAGTTTACTTTGACCACAAAGGGCTTTGCCCATACTTGACCGAGGGACACTCCAAATGACTGATGCAAATCAAGGGGCCGAAATCGACAGCTTTCATTTGCTGATCGAAGGACTGAAACTGAACGGCATTGAGACGATTTATGCCCTGCCCGGCATTCCCATCACCGACCTGTGTCGCAAAGCCCAGGCTGCAGGAATGCGGGTCATTTCGTTCCGTCACGAACAGCACGCCGGTAACGCGGCCGCTATCGCCGGTTTTTTGACCCAGAAACCCGGGGTTTGTCTGACGGTGTCGGCACCCGGCTTTTTGAACGGCCTGACTGCTTTGGCCAATGCTACCACCAACTGTTTTCCGATGATCCTGATTTCGGGCTCTTCCGAGCGCGAGATCGTCGACCTGCAACAGGGCGACTACGAGGAGATGGATCAACTGGCGATTGCCAAGCCCCTGTGCAAGGCCGCCTACCGCGTGCTCGAAGCCGAGGACATCGGCGTGGGCATCGCCCGTGCGATCCGCTCGGCGGTTTCCGGGCGTCCTGGTGGCGTCTACCTGGACCTGCCGGCCAAGCTCTTTACCCAGAGCCTGCCTGCAGAAGAGGGGCGCAAGTCACTGATCAAGGTGGTTGACCCCGCACCGCGCCAGATCCCCGCCCCTGAGGCCGTGGCCCGTGCACTTGATTTGCTCAAGGGCGCCAAAAAGCCCCTGATCCTGTTGGGCAAAGGGGCCGCCTACGCCCGAGCCGAAAAGGAAATCCAGCAACTGGTCGAGAAGTCGGGCATTCCCTACCTGCCGATGTCGATGGCCAAGGGCATTTTGCCCGACACCCACGAGCAATCGGCGGCAGCAGCCCGCTCTTATGTGCTGCCCGAAGCCGATGTGGTGCTGCTGATCGGTGCCCGCCTGAACTGGTTGCTTTCGCACGGCAAGGGTAAGACCTGGGGCGGCAAGACCTCCAAAACCTGGGGTGGCCAGCAATACATCCAGATTGACATATCGCCGATCGAAGCCGACAGCAACGTGCCCATCGCAGCCCCGCTGGTGGGTGACGTCGGCTCCTGCGTATCGGCCCTGCTGGCCGGCATGGGCGGCAACTGGGCCAAGCCGCCCGCCGACTGGATCAACGCCATCACCGAGCGCAAGACCAAAAACGTCGCCAAGATGGCCGAGACACTGGGCAAGAACCCCAGCCCGATGAACTTCCACAGCGCATTGGCTGTGGTGCGCGATGTGATGCGCGAAAAGCCCGATACCGTACTGGTCAACGAAGGCGCTAACGCGCTGGACTTCACCCGCAGCATCGTCGATATGTACAAGCCGCGCAAACGACTCGATGTCGGCACTTGGGGCATCATGGGCATCGGCATGGGCTTTTCGGTCGCCGCAGCGGTCGAAACGGGCGAGCAAGTGCTGTCCATTGAGGGCGACAGCGCATTTGGCTTCTCCGGCATGGAAGTCGAAACCATCTGCCGCTACAACCTGCCGGTCTGTATCGTGGTCATGAACAACAACGGTGTGTACAAAGGGACCGATGTCAACCCCACCGGCGGTGCCGATGTCGCCCCCACCGTGTTTGTGAAAGACGCCCGTTACGACCAGATGATGGCGGCTTTTGGCGGTGTCGGCGTGTACGCCACCACCCCGGCCGAACTGCGCAAAGGCATCGACGAAGCCTTCCGCAGCCGCCGTCCGACCCTGATCAACGCCGTCATCGATGAAACCGCCGGTACCGAGAGCGGTCGCATCACCTCCCTCAACCCCACCGCGGCCAAGAAAACCGCCTGAACCATTTCAACCCAAGGAGAGACGCCAAATGGCAAACCAAAACCTGCCCTTGAAAGGCATCAAGATCATCGACTTCACCCACGTGCAAGCCGGCCCTGCCTGTACCCAGCTGTTGGCCTGGTTTGGCGCTGACGTGATCAAAGTTGAGCGCCCCGGTGCCGGTGACGTGACCCGCAGCCAGCTGCGCGACATCCCAGATGCCGACGCCCTGTACTTCACCATGCTCAACAGCAACAAGCGTTCGCTCACCCTGGACACCAAAAACCCGGCGGGCAAGGAAGTGCTGGAAAAGCTGATCAAAGAATCCGACGTCATGGTTGAGAACTTCGGCCCCGGAGCCCTGGATCGCATGGGCTTCACCTGGGAATACATCCAGAAGCTCAACCCCGGCATGATCCTGGCCTCGGTCAAAGGTTTCAGCGAAGGCCACCACTACGAAGACCTGAAGGTTTACGAGAACGTGGCTCAGTGCGCTGGCGGTGCCGCGTCGACCACGGGCTGGTGGAAGGGCGGCAACACCGAGCCGACCATCTCTGCCGCTGCGCTGGGTGACTCCAACACCGGCATGCACCTGGCCATTGGCATTTTGACGGCCATCATTGGCCGTCAAAAGTCTGGTAAGGGTCAAAAAGTGGCGGTCTCGATGCAAGACGCCGTGCTCAACCTGTGCCGTGTCAAGATGCGTGACCAGCAGCGCCTGGAGCGCGTGGGCTACCTCGAAGAGTACCCCCAATACCCGCACGAGTCGTTTGGCGACACCGTGCCCCGTGGCGGCAACGCCGGTGGCGGCGGCCAGCCCGGCTGGATCTTGAAGTGCAAGGGCTGGGAGACCGACCCCAACGCTTACATCTATTTCACCATCCAGGGCCACGCCTGGGAGCCGATTTGCGATGCCTTGGGCAAGCCCGAGTGGAAAACCGACCCCAACTACAACACCCCGCGTGGCCGTCAGCCGCACATCATGGACATCTTCCGCACCATCGAAGAGTTCATCGCTGACAAGACCAAGTACGAGGCCGTTGACATCTTCCGCAAGTACGACATCCCCTGCGCTCCGGTGCTGTCCATGAAAGAACTGCTGCGCGACGAGTCGCTGCGCAAGAGCGGCTCGATCGTGGAAGTGCCTCACAAGGTGCGTGGCAGCTACTTCACCGTGGGCAGCCCGATCAAGTTCTCGGACATGAAACCCGAGATCACGGCCTCTCCGCTGCTGGGCGAGCACACCGACGAGGTGCTGGCCGAGCTCGGCTACTCGGCTGACCAGATCAAGGCCATGCACGCCAGCAAGGCCGTCTGATGACCCGGCTCCGCGCCTGTCCAAGCGGTCAGGTGCGGGGTGCTGGCCAGTGCCTGATGGCCCGTGGCCGGACTCGACAGCAGGTTGGGTCCGGCTTTTTTTTCAGGGTAACCCCCCCGAAAACCCGTTTTTGGACGGACCGGCCAAGGCATTGGACAATAGCGGCATCAGAAAACTACCCCAAAAGGCTCCACCATGACCCAAGCGCTCAAAGGCGTCCGCATCCTTGATTTCACCCACGTTCAGTCGGGACCGACCTGCACCCAGTTGCTGGCCTGGTTTGGTGCCGACGTGATCAAGGTCGAGCGGGCCAAGGTGGGCGATGCCACCCGAGGGCAGTTGCGTGACATTCCTGGTGTCGACAGCTTGTACTTCACGATGCTCAACCACAACAAGCGTTCGATCACGCTCGACACCAAAAAGCCCGCTGGGCGTGCGGTGCTCGACCGCCTGATCAAAGAGTGTGACGTACTGGTCGAAAATTTTGCGCCGGGCGCCCTGGACCGCATGGGCATCACCTGGGAGCACATCCAGTCGATCAACCCGCGCATGATCCTGGCCTCTGTCAAGGGCTTTGGCCCCGGTCCCTACGAAGATTGCAAGGTCTACGAAAACGTCGCTCAATGCACGGGCGGCGCGGCTTCGACCACCGGCGACGAAGACGGCATCCCGATGATTTCGGGTGCCCAGATCGGTGACAGCGGCACCGGCCTGCACCTGGCTTTGGGCATCGTCACCGCGCTCTATCAACGCACCCTGACCGGGCGCGGCCAACGCGTGTTGGCCCCCATGCAAGACGCCGTGCTCAACCTGTGTCGCGTCAAATTGCGCGACCAGCAACGACTCGAGCGCAACGGCGTGCTCAACGAATACCCCCAGTACCCTGACGGCAAGTTTGGCGATACCGTGCCGCGCGCGGGCAATGCCTCGGGCGGTGGTCAGCCGGGCTCGATCCTCAAGTGCAAGGGGTGGGAAACCGACTCCAACGCCTACATCTACTTCATCGTGCAAGAAGCCGTTTGGGCGTCGATCTGCAAGGTGATCGGGGAAGAGGGTTGGATCACCGATGAGGCCTTTGCTACCGCACCGGCCCGTTTGTTGCACCTCAAGCCGATTTTTGCCCGCATCGAAAAGTGGACCATGACCAAGACCAAGTACGAGGCCATGGAAATCCTGAACCAGTACGACATCCCCTGCGGGCCGATTTTGTCCATGAAAGAAATCGTCGAAGACGAGTCGCTGCGTCAGTCGGGAACCATCGTCGAGGTCGATCACCCGACCCGGGGCAAGTACCTGACCGTTGGTAATCCGATCAAGCTGTCAGACAGCCCGACCGAGGTGCAACGCTCACCGCTGCTGGGTGAGCACACCGAAGAAATTTTGAGTCAATTGGGCTTTGGCCCGCAAGAGATCGAGGGCCTTCGCACCGAGGGCGTCATCTGAGAATGCCATGAACCATCCTGTCATCCCCATCGCCGTGCAAGGCGCCACGCGTGAACGCAAACGCCAAGCCCCCAAAGGCCGCCGTGCGACCCCCCAGGGTCTGCAACAGGTGCGCGAATTGTTGGGCTCAGCCTCGCGACAGCGCGATCTGTTGATCGAGCACCTGCACAAAATCCAGGACCGTTTCGGTCACCTGTCGGCGGATCATCTGGCGGCCCTGGCCGAAGAGATGAAGTTGCCCCAGACGGCGGTGTATGAGGTGGCGACTTTTTATCACCACTTTGACGTGGTCAAAGAGGGTCAGGCAGCCCCCGCCCCCCTGACGGTGCGGGTCTGCGACGGCCTGTCGTGCGAGATGGGGGGCGCCAAGGCGCTGCTGGACCGATTGCCCCGGCTGCTCGGGCGCGACGTGCGCGTGATTCCCGCCCCCTGCGTGGGGCGTTGTGAACAAGCCCCGGCAGTGGTGGTCGGGCAGCACCCTGTGGCCCACGCCACGGTCGAGCGCGTGACCCAGGCCGTTCAAAGCGGGCAGACCCGACACGATCCCGAACCCTACATCGACATGGACGCTTATGTTGCCCAAGGGGGGTATGAACTCCTCAAGTCGTGCGTGTCCGGGCAACGCGATGTCGAATCGGTGCTCAAGACCATGGAAGGCTCGGGCCTGCGGGGCCTGGGCGGTGCCGGCTTCCCGGCCGGGCGCAAGTGGCGCATCGTGCGTTCCGAGCAAGGCCCGCGCCTGATGGCCGTGAACATCGACGAGGGCGAGCCTGGCACTTTCAAGGACCGGCACTATCTGGAGCGTGACCCGCATCGCTTTTTGGAGGGCATGCTGATCGCCGCCTGGGCGGTCGGCATCGAGCGTGTCTACATCTACCTGCGCGACGAATACCACGGTTGCCGCGCCCTGTTGCAAACCGAAATCGACCGCCTGTTGGCCCATCCGCCTGTTCCCCACATGCCGCCCATCGAGCTGCGTCGGGGCGCCGGGGCCTACATTTGTGGCGAAGAGTCGGCCATGATCGAGTCGATCGAGGGGAAGCGCGGCATGCCGCGCCTGCGCCCGCCCTATGTGGCGCAGGTGGGCCTGTTTGGCCGGCCGACGCTCGAACACAATTTCGAGACCCTGTATTGGGTGCGTGAGATCCTGGAAAAAGGCGGCGAATGGTTTGCCTCGCATGGGGCCAATGGCCGCAAGGGGTTGCGCTCGTTCTCGGTCTCGGGGCGAGTCAAAAACCCGGGCGTCAAGCTGGCACCGGCGGGCATCACGATCCAGCAACTGATCGACGAGTATTGTGGTGGCATGCAAGACGGGCATCGCTTTTACGGCTACCTGCCGGGCGGGGCATCGGGCGGTATCTTGCCGGCCAGCATGAATGACATTGCGCTCGACTTTGACACCCTGCAACCCTACGGTTGCTTCATCGGCTCTGCGGCGGTGATCGTCTTGTCGGATCAGGACAGCGCCACGGCGGCCGCACGCAACATGATGAAATTTTTCCAGCACGAGTCCTGCGGGCAGTGCACGCCGTGCCGGGTCGGCACCGCCAAGGCCGTCGCGCTGATGGAGCGTCCCCGATGGGACCTGGATTTGTTGGCTGATTTGTCGCGCGTGATGCGCGACGCCTCGATTTGTGGCCTGGGACAGGCCGCGCCCAACCCGATGGATTGCGTGGTCAAGTATTTCCCGCAAGAGTTGGCCTGATCGCAACGGAGCATTGATGAGCAACGCTGTCTCAACCCCCCAAACCCAAGTGGTCCGCTTCCAACTCAATGGCCAGGATGTGCAGGCCCGAGCAGGCGAAACCCTGCTCAAAGTCGCCCAGCGCGCTGGCATCGAGATCCCGCACCTGTGCTACAAGGACGGTCTTGAGACCGCCGGCAATTGCCGCGCCTGTGTGGTCGAAGTCGCCGGCGAGCGCGTGCTGGCCCCCTCGTGCTGCCGCACCCCGACCGAAGGCATGAAGGTCACCACCGACAGCGAGCGTGCGGTGGGTGCCCAAAAGATGGTGCTTGAATTGCTGCTGTCTGACATGCCCGAAAAGGAATACACCCGGCACAACGAGGTCGATCAATGGGCCGAACATTTGGGCGTGGGCAAGCCGCGCTTTGAGTCGCGTCACCAACCCGCCTCAGACCTCTCCCATCCTGGCATTGCCGTCAACCTGGATGCCTGCATCCAGTGCACGCGCTGCCTGCGCGCCTGCCGTGAAGAGCAGGTCAACGACGTGATCGGCCTGGCCATGCGCGGCGACCACGCCAAGATTGTCTTTGACATGGACGATCCCATGGGCAACTCGACCTGTGTGGCTTGCGGCGAATGCGTGCAGGCCTGTCCGACCGGCGCCTTGATGCCCGCGCGTGACGTGGCCCTGGCCGAGCCCGATCGCCAGGTGGATTCGGTCTGTCCGTTTTGCGGCGTGGGCTGTCAGCTCACCTTCAATGTACGCGAAGACAAAATCACCTTTGTCGAGGGGCGCGACGGCCCCGCCAACCATGGCCGCCTGTGCGTCAAAGGCCGCTATGGCTTTGACTATGTCCACCACCCGCACCGCTTGACCCGGCCGCTGATCCGCCGTGCCGATGCCCCCAAATCGGGGGACTTCACCATGGACCCCGACCGCATCATGGACGTGTTCCGCGAAGCCAGTTGGGAAGAGGCGCTCGAACTCGCCGGTGGGGGCCTGCGCAACATCCGGGACACCCATGGCAAGCACGCGCTGGCGGGTTTTGGTTCGGCCAAGGGCAGCAACGAAGAAGCCTACCTGTTCCAAAAGCTGGTTCGCACCGGCTTTGGCACCAACAACGTCGACCACTGCACCCGGCTGTGCCCCCTCTTCGGTGTCGGCGCTGCTCGAAGGCATAGGCTCGGGCGCGGTGTCCAATCCGGTGATGGACGTGACCAAGGCCGAGGTGGTGGTGATCATCGGGGCCAACCCGACAGTGAATCACCCGGTGGCGGCGACTTGGATCAAAAACGCCGTGCAGCAAGGCACCAAGTTGATCGTGCTCGACCCGCGCCGCACCGATCTGGCGCGCTACGCGCACCGCTTCTTACAGTTCAAGCCCGACACCGATGTGCCGCTGCTCAACGCGATGATGAACGTCATCGTGACCGAGGGCTTGGTGGACCAGTCCTTCATCGACAGCCGCACCATCGGCTATGAAGAGTTGCGCCAAAACGTGGCCAAATACACCCCCGAAGCGATGGCCCCGATCTGCGGCATTGACGCCGAGACCATCCGCTATGTGGCGCGCTTGTATGCACAGTCCAAGGGCTCGATGATTTTGTGGGGCATGGGCGTGTCGCAACACGTGCATGGCACCGACAACGCCCGCTGCCTGATTTCGCTCTCGCTCATGACAGGACAGATCGGTCGTCCCGGCACTGGTTTGCACCCCTTGCGGGGTCAGAACAACGTACAAGGCGCATCGGATGCGGGCCTGATCCCGATGATGTTCCCCGACTATCAGCACGTGACCCGGCCTGAGGTGCGCGCCGAATTTGAGCGCGCCTGGCACCTGGCGCCCGGCACGCTGGACGACAAACCCGGTCTGACTGTGGTCGAGGTGATGAAGGCCATCGACAAGGGTCAGATCAAAGGCATGTACGTGATGGGCGAGAACCCCGCCATGTCTGACCCTGACGCCAACCACGCCCGCCATGCCCTGGCCTCGCTCGACCTGCTGGTGGTGCAAGACATCTTCTTGACCGAGACCGCCTATCTGGCCGACGTGATCCTGCCCGCCAGCGCCTTCCCCGAAAAAGACGGCACCTTCACCAACACCGACCGCTTGGTGCAAATGGGACGCAAGGCGATTGAGCCGCCTGGAGATGCCCGCCAGGACCTGTGGATCATCGAGCAGATCGCCCGGCGCCTGGGGCTGGACTGGAACTATGGCCATGTGTCCGAGGTGTTTGACGAGATGCGCCACACCATGCCCAGCATCGGCGGCATCACCTGGGACCGATTGCAGCGCGAACACGCCGTGACCTATCCCTGCCGTGCCGAGGGTGACCCTGGCGAACCGGTGGTGTTTGTCGAAGACTTCCCGCGCGAGGACGGCAAAGCCCGCTTTGTGCCCGCCGACATCATTCCCGCCGACGAGAAGCCCGATGCCGATTACCCGATGGTGTTGATCACCGGCCGGCAGCTGGAACACTGGCACACCGGCAGCATGACGCGCCGTGCCAGTGTGCTCGATGCCATCGAGCCCGATCCCGTGGCGCTGGTGCATCCGCTTGACCTGGCCGAGATGGGGGTCAAGCCCGGTGATGCGATCACCCTGCAGTCGCGTCGCGGTCAGGTGGCACTGTATGCCCGCGCCGACGACGGCTCGCCGCGCGGTGCGATATTTGTGCCGTTTTGTTACTACGAGGCGGCCATCAATCGCCTCACCAATTCGGCGCTCGACCCATTTGGCAAGATCCCCGAGTTCAAGTACTGCGCGATCCGCATCACCCCGGGTGGTCAGGTCACGCCCGCCAGCAGTTACGGCGGTGGCCAGGCCTTGGCCAAGATCCAGGCCGAGATGGCCTGAAGCGCTCCATCCCATGCGGCGTTCGCTCTGACACCGGAGTGACCCCGCGTGACGGACGGGCGGCTATGATCAGCCCCCATGCACATCGACGGTTTTTTGGTTTTGGCAGCCGTGGGCGGCTTTGCCGGCTTCATGGCCGGTTTGCTTGGCATCGGCGGTGGGCTGCTGATGGTGCCCTTCATATCGTATTACCTGGCCGAGCAGGGCGTGGGCCCCGAGCTGGGCGTCAAGATGGCGATTGCGACCGCCATGGCCACCATCCTCATCACCTCGATCTCCAGCGTGCGCGCCCACCATCGCTTGGGCAAGGTGCGCTGGCCGGTCGCCATGTCGCTGGTGCCGGGCGTGCTGTTGGGCTCCTGGGTCGCCAGCGTTTGGATTTTTTCCAGCATCAAGGGCGGCACGTTGGCCGTGGTATTTAGTTTGTTTGTCGGCTTTTTGGCTTCGCAGATGTACTTCGATCGCAAGCCCAAACCTTCGCGCCAGTTACCCGGTTCTTTGGGTCTGGGTGCCGTGGGCTCGGCCATCGGGCTGGTCTCTGGCATGGTGGGGGCGGGCGGGGCGTTCATCACCGTGCCTTTTTTGATGTGGTGCAACGTCCCCATTCATCAGGCCGTGGCCACCAGCGCGGCGTTGGGGTTTCCGATTGCCTTGTTCAACGCACTGGGCTATGTCTACAGCGGCTGGGGAGTGAGTGGATTGCCAGACGCGTCCCTGGGCTATGTGTGGTTGCCGGCATGGCTGGCCATGACGAGTTGCAGCATGCTCACGGCCCCATGGGGCGCACG
>Ga0255268_1000120_pt1 | contig 10138 bp, 9 predicted proteins | sample AtltaT_26_FD_183698 | JGI IMG/M metagenome (GOLD analysis project Ga0255268, IMG submission 183698) | Metatranscriptome of freshwater microbial communities from Altamaha River, Georgia, United States - Atl_Yuk_RepB_8h (Metagenome... | ecosystem: Environmental > Aquatic > Freshwater > River...
GCGGCGTCGGGCGTGAACCGCCCCGACGTGCTGCAGCGCCAGGGCAACTACCCGGTTCCGCCGGGGGCCTCGGACATCCCCGGCCTCGAGGTGGCGGGCGAGATCGTCGACGGCGATCCGGCCGCGCTGGCGGCCGAGGGCTTCCAGCTCGGCGACCGCGTCTGCGCGCTGGTCGCCGGCGGCGGCTATGCCGAATACTGCGTCGCCCCGGTGGCGCAGTGTCTGCCCCTGCCCAAGGGCTGGAGCGAGCTCGAGGCCGCCGGCCTGCCCGAGACCTTCTTCACGGTCTGGAGCAATGTGTTCGAGCGCGGCCACCTGCAGCCGGGCGAGACCCTGCTGGTGCAGGGCGGCTCGAGCGGCATCGGCGTGACCGCGATCCAGCTGGCCAAGGCGCGCGGCGCGACCGTGATCGTCACGGTCGGGAGCGCCGAGAAGGCCCAGGCCTGCCTGGCGCTCGGCGCCGACCATGCGATCAACTACCGCGAGCAGGACTTCGTCGCCGAGGTCGCGCACATCACTGCGGGTCGCGGCGTCGACGTCATCCTCGACATGGTCGCGGGTCCCTATGTTGCGCGCGAGCTCGATTGCCTGGCCGAGGACGGACGCTTGGTCATCATCGCGGTGCAGGGCGGGGTCAGGGCCGAGGTCAATGCCGGCAAGGTGCTGCGCCGCCGACTCACCATCACGGGCTCGACCTTGCGTCCGCGCCCGCTGGCGTTCAAGGCGGCGGTCGCGCGCTCGCTGCGCCACGCGGTCTGGCCGCTGATCGAGTCGGGCCAGATCAAACCGGTGATCCATTCCGTGTATCCCGCGGCCCAGGCCGCGCAGGCGCACGCGCTGATGGAATCCAACCAGCATATCGGCAAGATCCTGCTCGACTGGGCAGCCGAATAAAGCCTGCTAGAAGACTCCCATATGACGAAGAAACTCATAGTCGGCAACTGGAAGATGAACGGCAGCCTGGCGGCCAACGCGGCTCTGCTCGATTCGCTGCTGGCCGGAATGGGTGCGAGCCCTGCGGCGGCGGAAGCCGCCGTCTGCGCCAGTGCGCCCTATCTGGCGCAACTGCAATCCCGGCTGCAGGGCAGTGCGCTGGACTGGGGTGCGCAGGACTGTTCCGCGCATGAAGCCGGCGCCTACACCGGCGAGGTCAGCGCCGAGATGCTGCGCGATCTCGGCTGCCGCTACGTCATCGTCGGCCATTCCGAGCGCCGCCAGTATCACGGCGAAAGCGACGACCTGGTCGCAACCAAGGCGCAGCGCGCGCTGGCGTGCGGCATCACGCCTATCGTCTGCGTCGGCGAGACGCTGGCCGACCGCGAGGCGGGTCGCACCGATTTCGTCGTCAAGCGCCAGCTCTCGGCCGTCATCCATGCCATCGGGCATTGTGCCAGCGAGATCGTCGTCGCCTACGAACCGGTCTGGGCCATCGGCACCGGACGGACGGCGACGCCGGAGCAGGCGCAGGCCGTGCATGCCGTGCTGCGCGCGCAGCTGCGCGCCGCGTCCGCCAGGTCGCAGCGCAACCGCATCCTCTATGGTGGCAGCATGAACGCCGGCAATGCGGTCGAGCTGCTGGCCCAGCCCGACATCGACGGCGGCCTGATTGGTGGCGCCTCGCTCAAGGCGGCAGAATTCCTGAAAATCATCGCCAGCTGCCCCCCGGCTGGCAACTGAAGCTAAATCATGACCATACTCTTCAACCTGATCCTCATCGTCCAAGTCCTGTCCGCCCTGGCCATGATCGGACTGATCCTGATGCAGCACGGCAAGGGCGCCGACGCCGGTGCCGCATTCGGTGGCGGCGGCTCGGCCAGCCTGTTCGGTGCCTCGGGCAGTGCCAACTTCCTCTCGCGCACGACAGCGGCGCTGGCGACCGTGTTCTTTGTCTGCACGCTGGCGCTGGCCTATTTCGGCAATGCGCGTCCCGCCAGTTCGGGCAGCAGCGTGCTCGAGACCGCGGCGCCTGCGGCCGCCCCAGCAGTGCCTGAGAAGCCTGCTGCCGGGCAGATTCCGGGACAGTAAGTCAAAAAATGGCCCGCAGTGAGAAATTCGCGCGGGCCGGTCGGAAAAGCTGATTTTTCCCGCTACAATTCGTTTCATTGATGCAGCGCGGCACCCACGGTGAAGCACAAAGACAAGCAGCATCAAGACCCATGCCGACGTGGTGAAATTGGTAGACACGCTATCTTGAGGGGGTAGTGGCGAAAGCTGTGCGAGTTCGAGTCTCGCCGTCGGCACCAAGTATCATAAAAGGGCGCGCAATGCGTCCGCGGAACAAGCAAATGGACATTGCACAATACCTCCCGGTACTCTTGTTTGTTTTGGTGGGTCTGGCGGTAGGTGTCCTGCCGCAAGTCCTGGGCTACATCCTTGGCCCCAATCGCCCTGATGCGGCGAAAAACTCCCCTTATGAATGCGGCTTCGAGGCTTTCGAAGACGCTCGCATGAAGTTCGATGTGCGCTACTACCTGGTCGCCATCCTCTTCATCCTGTTCGACCTGGAAATCGCGTTCCTCGTGCCCTGGGCGGTCGCTCTGACCGACATCGGTTCGACGGGTTTCTGGGCTGGTGTGGTGTTCTTGATCGACCTGCTCGTAGGCTTCGTCTACGCCTGGAAGATCGGTGCGCTGGACTGGGAATAAGGTGCGCGATAGCGCTCTGGAGTAGAAATGATTGAAGGCGTCTTCAAGGAAGGCTTCATCACCACCAGCTATGACTCGGTGGTGAACTGGGCCAAGACCGGTTCGCTCTGGCCCATGACCTTCGGTCTGGCCTGCTGTGCCGTCGAAATGATGCATGCGGCGACTGCCCGCTACGACATCTCGCGCTTCGGCGCCGAGGTGTTCCGCGCCAGTCCGCGCCAGTCCGACCTCATGATCGTGGCCGGTACGCTGTGCAACAAGATGGCCCCCGCGCTGCGCAAGGTCTATGACCAGATGGCAGAACCGCGCTGGGTGATCTCGATGGGTTCCTGTGCCAACGGTGGTGGCTACTACCACTACAGCTACTCGGTGGTACGCGGCTGCGATCGCATCGTGCCGGTCGACGTCTATGTGCCAGGCTGTCCGCCGACGGCCGAAGCGCTGATCTACGGCATCATCCAGCTGCAGCAGAAGATCCGCCGCACCAACACCATTGCGCGCGCCTGAGCGCCGGAGATCCCCGATGACGAACGCAACCGCACAAGCTGTGGCGATCGCCCCTGAGGCGCTGCAGCAAACCGTCGCCGAGGTGCTCGGCGCCAAGGCCAGACAATTCAAGATCGAGCATGGTGAGGTCACCGTGGTCGTCGACCCGGCCGACTATCTCGAGGCCATGCAGTTGCTGCGCGACGCGCCGGGCTGCCGCTTCGACCAGCTGCTCGACCTCTGCGGCCTCGACTATTCCGCCTACCGCGACGGCGCCTGGGAAGGCCAGCGCTTCGCGGTCGTCGTGCATCTGATCTCGGTCGAGCTCAACCAGCGCCTGCGCGTGCGCGCCTTCTGCGCCGACGACGATTTTCCGATCTTGCCCACCGTCTCGGGCATCTGGACCGTGGCCAACTGGTACGAGCGCGAGGCATTCGACCTCTACGGCATCGTGTTCGACGGCCACGATGACCTGCGCCGCATCCTGACCGACTATGGTTTCATCGGTCATCCCTTCCGCAAGGACTTCCCCATGACCGGCCATGTCGAGATGCGCTACGACGCCGAGCGTCAGCGCGTGGTCTACGAGCCGGTTTCCATCGAGCTGCGCGAGAACACGCCGCGCATCATCCGCGAAGAGAACTACGGAGGCCTGCACTGAAGGGCTGCGGCTCCTTGGGCGAAATCATGGCTGAAATCAAGAACTACACCCTCAACTTCGGTCCGCAGCACCCGGCCGCGCACGGCGTGCTGCGCCTGGTGCTTGAGCTCGACGGCGAGGTGGTGCAGCGCGCCGACCCGCACATCGGCCTGCTGCACCGCGCGACCGAGAAGCTGGCCGAGACCAAGACCTACATCCAGTCGTTGCCCTACATGGACCGTCTCGACTACGTGTCCATGATGTGCAACGAGCATGCCTACTGCCTGGCGATCGAGAAGATGCTCGGCATTGAGGTGCCGATCCGCGCCCAGTACATCCGCGTGATGTTCAGCGAGATCACCCGCATGCTCAACCACCTGATGTGGCTGGGCTCGCACGGCAACGACATCGGCAGCTCGACCATCCTGATCTACGCCTTCCGCGAGCGCGAGGACCTGTTCGACATGTACGAGGCGGTCTCGGGCGCGCGCATGCACGCAGCCTATTTCCGTCCGGGCGGCGTCTACCGCGACCTGCCCGACACCATGCCGCAGTACAAGGCGAGCAAGGTGCGCAATGCGCGCGGCGTGGCCGAGCTCAACCAGAACCGCCAGGGTTCGCTGCTCGACTTCATCGACGACTTCACCCAGCGCTTCCCCAAGTACCTGGCCGAATACCACACGCTGCTGACCGACAACCGGATCTGGAAGCAGCGTACCGTGGGTGTCGGCGTCGTCAGCCCTGAGCGTGCGCTCAACATGGGCCTGACCGGTCCGATGATCCGCGGCTCCGGCTTTGCCTGGGACCTGCGCAAGAAGCAGCCCTACGACGCCTACGACAAGGTCGAGTTCGACATCCCGGTCGGCAAGACCGGCGACACCTACGACCGCTACCTGGTGCGCATGGAGGAGCTCAAGCAGTCCAATCGCATCATCAAGCAGTGCGTCGACTGGCTGCGCGCCAATCCGGGTCCGGTCATCAGCGACAACCACAAGGTGGCACCGCCCTCGCGCGAGGCGATGAAGTCGAACATGGAAGAGCTGATCCACCACTTCAAGCTCTTCACCGAAGGTTTCCACGTTCCCGAGTGCGAAGCCTATGCCGCAGTCGAGCACCCGAAGGGCGAGTTCGGCATCTACCTGGTCAGCGACGGCGCCAACAAGCCGTACCGCCTGAAGATCCGTGCGCCGGGCTTCGCCCATCTGTCGGCGCTCGACGAAATGGCCAGGGGCCACATGCTGGCCGACGCGGTCGCCATCATCGGCACCATGGATATCGTGTTTGGAGAAATTGACCGATGAGCTCCATCAAGCAAGGCGTGCAGGCGCAGTCCTTCTCAGAAGCGACGCTGGCCCGTTTCGCACGCGAAGTGGCCAAGTACCCGGCCGAGCAGAAGCAGTCGGCCGTGATGGCCATCCTGGCCATCGTGCAGCAGGAACAGGGCTGGCTCAGCCCCGAGGCCGAGCAGGGCATCGCCGACTACCTCGGCATGCCGGCGATGGCCGTGCACGAGGTCACGACCTTCTACAACATGTACAACCAGCAGCCGGTGGGCAAGTACAAGCTCAATGTCTGCACCAACCTGCCTTGCGTGCTGCGCGACGGGCAGAAGGCGCTGGCCCACCTCGAACAGAAACTGGGCATCAAGATGGGCATGACGACCGCTGACGGCCTGTTCACGCTGCAGCAGACCGAGTGCCTGGGCGCCTGCGCCGACTCGCCCGTGATGCTGGTCAACGACCGCCACATGTGCAGCTTCATGAGCAACAGCCGCCTCGATCAGCTGATCGAAGAACTGCGCGCCGCGGAGGGCAAGGCATGAACGCGATTCAAGTGCTGGACAAATTCGCCGCCTCGGGCGTCGAGACCTGCTTCCACGACCGCCACATCGACCCGCAGATCTATGCCGGCCTGAACGGCAGCAACTGGTCGATCAAGGACTACGAGGCGCGTGGCGGCTATGCCGCGCTGCGCAAGATCCTGGGCCAGGACGGCGGCGCCGGCCTGAGCCAGGACCAGGTCATCGCGACAGTCAAGGAATCCGGACTGCGCGGCCGTGGCGGCGCGGGCTTCCCGACCGGCCTGAAGTGGAGCTTCATGCCGCGCCAGTTCCCGGGCGTCAAGCACCTGGTGTGCAACTCGGACGAAGGCGAGCCGGGCACCTGCAAGGATCGCGAGATCCTGATGCACAACCCCCACATCGTGATCGAGGGCATGATCATCGCCGCCTACGCGATGGGCATCCCGCTCGGGTATAACTACATCCACGGCGAGATCTTCCAGGTCTACGAGCGCTTCGAGGCTGCCCTCGACGAGGCGCGCGCTGCCGGCTACCTGGGTGACAACATCATGGGCAGCAGCTTCAGCTTCCAGCTGCACGCTGCCCACGGCTTCGGCGCCTACATCTGTGGCGAGGAAACCGCGCTGCTCGAGTCGCTCGAGGGCAAGAAGGGCCAGCCGCGCTTCAAGCCGCCGTTCCCGGCCAGCTTCGGCCTCTACGGCAAGCCGACCACCATCAACAACACCGAGACCTTCGCGGCGGTGCCCTGGATCATCCGCAACGGCGGCCAGGCCTACCTCGAGTGCGGCAAGCCCAACAACGGCGGCACCAAGATTTTCTCGGTCAGCGGCGACGTCGAGCTGCCGGGCAACTACGAGATCCCGCTCGGCACCCCGTTCAGTAAGCTGCTCGAGCTCGCCGGTGGCGTGCGCAAGGGGCGCAAGCTCAAGGCCGTGATTCCGGGCGGCTCCTCGTCCCCGGTGCTGCCGGCCGATGTCATCATGAACTGCACGATGGACTACGACTCCATCTCCAAGGCCGGCTCGATGCTGGGCTCGGGCGCGGTCATCGTGATGGACGACAGCCGCTGCATGATCAAGTCGCTGCAGCGCCTGTCCTACTTCTACATGCACGAGTCCTGCGGCCAGTGCACGCCCTGCCGCGAAGGCACGGGCTGGCTGTGGCGCATGGTCGACCGCATCGAGCGCGGCGAGGGCAAGCCCAGCGATCTGGCCCTGCTCGACAACGTGGCCGAGAACATCATGGGTCGCACCATCTGCGCCCTCGGTGACGCGGCAGCCATGCCGGTGCGCGGCATGATCAAACATTTCCGGCACGAGTTCGAGCACCACATCGAACACAAGACCTGCATGGTCCCGGCATACGTCTGAGGTCTTTGAACCATGGTTGAAATCGAACTCGACGGCAAGAAAGTGCAAGTGCCTCCCGGCAGCATGGTCATGCATGCAGCCGAAAAGGTGGGCACCTATATCCCGCACTTCTGCTATCACAAGAAACTCTCCATCGCGGCGAGCTGCCGCATGTGCCTGGTCGACGTCGAGAAGGCGCCCAAGGCCATGCCGGCCTGCGCCACGCCCGTGACCATGGGCATGGTCGTGCGCACCCAGTCTGACAAGGCCATCAAGGCCCAGAAGTCGGTCATGGAGTTCCTGCTGATCAACCACCCGCTCGATTGCCCGATCTGCGACCAGGGCGGTGAGTGCCAGTTGCAGGACATCGCGGTCGGCTACGGCGGTGGCGAATCGCGCTACGAGGAAGAAAAGCGCGTCGTCGCCCCCAAGGACGTCGGTTCGCTGATCTCGATGCAGGAGATGAGCCGCTGCATCCAGTGCACGCGCTGCGTGCGCTTCGGCCAGGAGATCGCCGGCCAGATGGAGCTAGGCATGTCGCATCGCGGCGAGCACGCCGAGATCGAGACCTTCGTCGGCATGAGCGTCGACTCCGAGCTGTCGGGCAACATGATCGACATCTGTCCGGTCGGCGCGTTGACCAGCAAGCCCTTCCGCTATCAAGCCCGCAGCTGGGAACTGGGTCGCCGCAAGAGCGTCAGCCCGCACGACTCGACCGGTGCCAACCTGATCGTCCAGGTCAAGAACAACCAGGTGCTGCGCGTCGTTCCGTTCGAGAACGAGGAAGTCAACGAGTGCTGGATCGCCGACCGTGACCGCTTCTCCTACGAGGCGCTCAACGGCGAGGATCGCCTGACCAAGCCCATGCTCAAGCAGGGCGGCGTCTGGAAGGAAGTCGACTGGCAGACCGCGCTCGAGTATGTCGCTAACGGCCTCAAGAACATCAAGGCCGAGCAGGGCGCCCAGGCCATCGGCCTGCTGGCGAGCCCGCACAGCACGGTCGAGGAACTGGCCCTGGCCGGCGCCCTGGTGCGCGGCCTCGGCAGCCAGAACCTCGACAGCCGACTGCGTGCCGCCGACTTCGGCAACGCTGCAGCAGAGGGCGACGCCCGCTGGCTCGGCCTGCCGATCGCCGAACTGAGCAACCTGCAGCGCGTGCTGGTGGTCGGCTCCAACCTGCGCAAGGATCACCCGCTGTTTGCAGCACGCATCCGCCAGGCCGCCCGCAAGGGTGCGCAGGTCAACGCGCTGAACGCTTGCGAGCAGGACTGGGCGCTGCCGATCGCCAACACCCTGGTGGCTGACGCCGGCAACTGGACCAGCGCACTGGCTGGCATCGCCGCCGCAGTCGCCGAGTTCAAGGGCGTGCCGGCTCCGGCTGCGGCACAGGCTGACGATGTCGCACGTGCCATCGCCGCCTCGCTGCTCGGTGGCGACAAGAAGGCCGTGCTGCTCGGCAACGGCGCCGCCCACCATGGGCAGGCCTCCAGCCTGCTGGCCCTGGCACAGTGGATCGCTGCGCACACCGGCGCCTCGTTCGGCTACCTGACTGAAGCCGCCAACACCGTCGGTGCACAGCTGGTGCGCGCGCTGCCAGGCAAGGACGGCCTCAACGCCGCCCAGATGCTGGCCGGTGGCGTCAAGGCCGCGCTGCTACTCAACGTCGAGCCCGGTGCCGACACGGCAGCCGACGGCAAGGCTCTCGCGAACGCCGAGATGGTCGTGACCCTGAGCCCGTTCAAGACCAACCTCGAGATCAGCGACGTGCTGCTGCCGATCGCGCCCTTCAGCGAGACCTCGGGTTCCTTCGTCAACGCCGAAGGCCGCCTGCAGGGCTTCCACGCCGTCGTCAAGCCACTCGGCGAGACCCGTCCGGCCTGGAAGGTGCTGCGCGTGCTCGGCAATCTGCTCGGCCTCGGCGGCTTCGGCCAGGAATCGTCGCAGGACGTGCTGGCCCAGGCATTGCCGGGCGTGACCAGCGGCTCCTTCGTCTCGGCAACGCGACTGAACAATCGCAGTGCCGCCGCGATCGACACTGCAGCCCTTGCTGGCGAGCCCTGCGTGGCAGCGATTTACCAACTGGACGCGCTGGTGCGTCGGGCCGGTTCCCTGCAACTGACGGCTGACGGCCGTGCAGCCTCGGAGGTGGGCGCATGATTGACGCTTTTTACAATGGCGGCCTGAATCTGGTCGCAGCCGAATGGTGGACTGCCATCGCCTGGCCGGTTCTCTGGATCCTGCTCAAGATCGTCGCGGTGCTGGCACCGCTGATGGGCGCGGTCGCCTACATGACGCTGTGGGAGCGCAAGCTGCTCGGCTTCATGCAGGTCCGCATCGGCCCCAACCGGGTCGGCCCCAAGGGCCTGCTGCAGCCGATTGCCGACGCGGTCAAGCTGCTGTCGAAAGAACTGATTAACCCGTCGGCCGCTGCCATGGGCCTGTTCCGTCTCGGCCCGGTGATGGCGATCATGCCGGCGCTGGCCGCCTGGGTCGTGATTCCCTTCGGCCCCGAAGCCGTGCTGTCCAACGTGAACGCCGGCCTGCTGGTGATCCTCGCGATCACCTCGATCGAGGTCTACGGCGTGATCATCGCCGGCTGGGCTTCCAACTCCAAGTACGCCTTCCTCGGCGCGCTGCGTGCCTCGGCCCAGATGGTGAGCTACGAGATCGCGATCGGCTTCTGCTTCCTGATCGTCGTCATGACCGCCGGCAGCCTGAACCTGGCTGAGATCGTCGCCTCGCAGTCGCGCGGCTTCGCTGCCGACCTGGGCCTGGGCTTCATGTCGTGGAACTGGCTGCCGCTGCTGCCGGTGTTCTTCGTCTACCTGATCTCGGGCGTGGCCGAGACCAACCGCCATCCCTTCGACGTGGTCGAGGGCGAGGCCGAGATCGTCGCCGGTCACATGGTCGAGTATTCGGGCATGGGCTTCGCGATCTTCTTCCTGGCCGAGTACGCCAGCATGTGGCTGGTCTCGATGCTCGCCGTGCTGATGTTCCTGGGTGGCTGGCTGTCGCCGATCGCTGCGCTCGACTTCATCCCGGGCTGGATCTGGCTGGGCCTCAAGTCCTTCCTGATCATGTCGGCCTTCATCTGGATCCGCGCCACCTTCCCGCGCTACCGCTACGACCAGATCATGCGTCTGGGCTGGAAGATCTTCATTCCCGTGACCCTGGTCTGGTTGCTGCTGGTCGGCTTCCTGATGCAGTCTTCCTGGAA
>Ga0255268_1000131_pt1 | contig 10022 bp, 10 predicted proteins | sample AtltaT_26_FD_183698 | JGI IMG/M metagenome (GOLD analysis project Ga0255268, IMG submission 183698) | Metatranscriptome of freshwater microbial communities from Altamaha River, Georgia, United States - Atl_Yuk_RepB_8h (Metagenome... | ecosystem: Environmental > Aquatic > Freshwater > River...
GCCTCGCCGATGTCTGGAACCTCGTTTTCGTTTGAGCCCGTGCAATTGCCGGCGCAGGCTGTTGCCTTGCGCGAAGAAGTGCGGCGATTTGTTGCAGACCATGTTCAGGCTGGTGCTTTCGACCCACGGTTAAATGCCTGGGGTACCAGGCACCCAGCTTTTTCAAAGGCCTGCGGCGAGAAGGGCTACATCGGCATGTGTTGGCCCAAACGATATGGGGGACATGAAAGGTCGGCGCTTGAACGCTTTGTGGTGATTGAAGAACTACTGGCCGCCGGTGCACCTGTGGGCTGTCATTGGGTTGCCGATCGGCAAAGTGGTACGCAAATTCTGCGACATGGTACTGAGGAAGCCAAATCCTTGATCATTCCGAAGATTGTCAAGGGCGAGTGTTATTTCAGTATCGGTATGAGTGAGCCCGACTCAGGTTCGGACTTGGCTGCTGTACGAAGCCGAGCACAACGTGTTGATGGGGGCTGGGAGATCACAGGATCAAAGGTCTGGACAAGCGCAGCCCACATGGCTCACTACCTCATCTTATTGGCAAGAACCGAAGCACTTGACCAAGATCGACATGCGGGACTTACCCAGTTCATTATCGATACATCAAAGCCAGGCTTTAGCACAAGACCGATCCATAATTTATACGGAGGTCATGATTTCAATGAAGTGATCTTGCAAGACTATTTCGTCTCAGACGCTATGGTTCTTGGCGAGGTAGGTCAGGGCTGGCGTTTAGTGACCGGCGAGCTTGCCTTTGAGCGCTCTGGTCCCGATCGCTTTATGAGTACTTTTCAGCTCCTGCTCGACTCGATTCGTCAGCTATCGAAAGTAGATCATTCAGATCGCCATAGTCTTCAGGAATTGGGCCGATTGATCGTACACCTTGCGAGCCTGAGGCGCATGTCAAGTTCAATAGCAGGAAAGCTTGAGCGCGGGGAGAATCCAGCTATTGAAGCAGCCTTGGTCAAAGACTTGGGCACAGCCTTCGAACGCGAAGTACCCGAGGTGTTCAGGCGGCTTTTTGGTATCGAGCCATCGATGGGGCCAAGTGCTGCCTATGATGAGAACTTAGGTATGACGATTCTGCGCTCGCCATCATTCACCTTGCGCGGCGGTACACGGGAAATATTGCGCGGGATGATTGCTCGTGGCCTTGGCTTGCGTTAAGGAGGCTCTTCATGCTGGACACCATCGACCGTATCGCTGCTGATTACTTAAAGCCGGCCGCTATTCATGCCGCTGAAGAAGGTGTTTTTCAGCTGTCGCTCTGGGAAGCTTTGGGCGATGTTGGACTTACAACGGCGATGTTGCCAGAATCTGCAGGTGGTTTAGCGCTTGGGTTGCATGAGGTCTGCGACATGCTGTCACGTTGCGCCTACCACGCCATGCCTATACCCATTGCCGAAACCGCATTGGCCATTGCCTTGGTGTCTGCGAGCAATCCGCAGTGGACAGGGCCCCTGGCCGATGCGCTCATTCACACATACAGCAAGGAACAACATCGCTTGGTCCTAAGTGCGTCGCTACAAAAAGAAGAGCTAATGGCTTTAAGAGTTGGCTGGGCCGGCCAGGCTCAGGCTTTGGTCCTTGTGGATGAACAAGGAACTGTTTCATGGTGTGACCGACCTCGGCAAGCATGGCAGGTCGTGGCTGCAAGGCGCAATCTTGCTGGTGAGCCAAGGGAGGATGTTCGCATTCACGCTGAGCATATCAGCACGAGAAGCCACGGTATGGGTCTTCATCATCGCTTTGAACAAATGGGTGCGTTGGTGAGGGCTGCCCAGATCAACGGCGCAATAGAACGAACGCTACAGTTATCGATCCAATACGCTAATGAGCGCAAGCAGTTTGGACGAGCGATTGGTAAGTTTCAGGCGGTGCAGCATATGCTTGCGGTGCTTGCTTCGCATGCTGCGGCGTCGCAAGCAGCTTATCAGGCTGCACTTGATGCAATCGCTGGTCATGGCTGGGGCGAACACGCCGCATGGTCGGTGGCGATCGCCAAGGCTCGTGCGAGTGAGGCTGCAGGTCTTTGTGCTGATCTTGCCCACCAAGTCCACGGTGCGATGGGCTTTACTCGCGAACATAGCTTGCATCGCTTTACTCGCAGGCTTTACGCATGGCGTGATGAATTTGGGAACGAGGCCTATTGGCAGTCCCGCGTTGGCGCTTGGACGCTTGAACTTGGCGCTGAGGCCTTATGGGATCACCTGGTTCGTCAGTAATGGTTGGCTTCCGATCTGCTAAAGCATGCGTTCTAATAAAGGTAGCAAGCTCTCAGCCGTGGGTATGCTTCGAGGATTCGTAGGAATCCATCGGTCATGCATGCATAGCCTTGCGAGTTCGGGGAGCTGATCAGCACGAATGCCATAGTGCCCGAGGCGACTTGGCAGGTTCAAGTCTAAGACGAGTCTTTCGATGTAGCCTGCTGCGTCGCCATCATCTGCGCCCAAGGCCTTGGCTACCTCTACTTGGGCTGCTGCATTGACGACCGAATTAAATCGTAGAACACTTGCAAGCGTAATGCATGATGTAATGCCGTGCGGAATCTTAGCCCAAGACCCAAGTAGATGCCCGATAGCATGGCTTGCGCCTTTGCTCACACCCGACTGCGAGCCGACCATCGATAGCCACATGCCGATCTGACAATCAAAACGTGCTTGCAGATCCGAGGGGTCGCGAAACGAGCGTAAAAGTGCCTGCGGCAATAAACGCATTGCTTGCAGATCGGCTGCCTGTGAAAAGGGCTGTGCATGGATCGATAAATACCCTTCAACAGCATGATCGATCGCTCTTACCCCAGAGGAAAGCCAAAGCGGCATCGGCGTTGCTAAGGTCAACGCGGGATCAAGAATGACATGTGAGGGTACTGCATAAGGATGCTGAACGCTCTCTTTAATGCCAGTTTCGCTATTGGTCATGCCTGCGTAAGCGGTAAACTCTCCCGCAGAGAGGGTAGTGGGCAGCGCAATCATTCTTGCTTTAGGCGCTTTAAGGCCGGGCGCCGGCTTTCCAGCGACCGAGCGCAGCCGATCCATCCCTTTGATGCTGTCGATATCGTTAGAGAGGCACAACTGAACGATCTTGCCTGCATCGGTTTGCGAGCCTCCACCAAGCGTTATGAGAACTTCTGCCTGTGCGCTCTTCGCCGCTTGTGCTGCTGCGAAAACAGACTCTCTCGGTGTGTGTGCGGTGACACCATCAAAAACGCCCACAAGCCGGGAGCCAAGCTTTTCTTCGAGCCGCTGAAGGTCGTTTGTCTGTGTACGAATTGATTTGCTAACGAGTACAAAAGAGCGCTGGCCCGGATGCTCGGCAAGCACTTGATCGATTACCCGGTCGAAGGCTTGTCCGAAAAAAATGCCCTCCGCTTTGGGTGGTCGATAGGCGCCCGATACAAGCTTCATCATGAGTTAGCGCCCTTGAAAGACCGGACTGCGACGTTCAGCCATTGCCTTTACGCCTTCTTTAAAGTCTTCAGTTAAATAGTGTCGCGATTGCTCCATACCTTCATGGTTGGTTGCTTCGCGCACTGCGTCCGCGAGGCCTGCCCTAAGCGTCGCGCGCGTCGATTGGACAGCGATGGGCGCAGACGCTGCGATCTCGTGAGCCATCTCAAGGGCTGCGTCTAAGAGCTTTTCTTTGGCAACTAACCTGTCCGCTAAACCCATAGCAAATGCCTCCTCGCCTTGAACACGGCGACCGCTATAAAACATTTGAGAGGCTTTTTGAATTCCGATAGTTCTAGGTAGCGTAACGCTGAGACCAAAACCAGGGTGAAAGCCGAGTCGATTGAAATTCGCGCTGAACCGTGCTTCCGGGCAGGCGACCCTAAAATCCGCCATCATCGCAAGACCGAGACCTCCGCCAACCGCAGGTCCTTGAACTGCTGCAATCACCGGCTTTTTGCAGCGGAATAAGCGCACCGCTTCGTCATAAAGGGGATTGCTTGCCGGGGCGCCAGCAGGCGTTTGTGTGCGCGGCTTAGAGAAATCAGCACCAGCACAAAAGGAGCTACCCGCTGCACCCAAGACAATCGCCCGGCAGTCTGACTCACGATCAAGTCCTTCAAATATTGACGCAAGCTCGCGAATCCAGGTAAGGTCAAAGAAATTATGCGGTGGCCTATTGAGAGTGATAAGTGCAACATGACCTTGAGCACTAAGCAATAAGTCCTCAGGTATTGATAACGCTTCCAAGTTCATCATTATTCAGCCTTAATACCGGCGGCATCGGCAATTTTCCGAAAGCGTTCAATTTCGTCAAGCTGGTACTTGGTCATGCGCTCGGGGCCGAAATCAATCATCGGTTCAGATCCATTGGCCGTAAAGTAATTGGCTGCTTCTTTCGAAACTAGGCCTTTTTTTCATCGCTTCGACTAATTTTGCGTGGGCAGCTGCCGGCGTATCGCTACGGACGTAGAACGAGGTCCATGCGTAGTTGGCATACTCAGGGTAGAGCTCTCGGATCGTCATCACCTCGGGTAGCGAGGGATGTCTAGTCTCGCCCGAGACTGCCAGGGCTTTAATTTTTCCTGCCTTGATAAGCGGCAAGGCACCCCCTAAATCGCCCATGCCAGCGTCAAGTTGCCGTCCGATCACGTCGTTGATGACTTGACTTTGGCCCTTGTAAGGAACGTAAGTGAGTTTTGCTTGCGATAAATTTGATAACCAAGCAATGCCTAAGTGGTAGCCTGCCGAGTAAGAGCCAATATTCAGTGACTTTGCTTTTCCGGCGGCGATCAAATCGGCGATGTTTTTAAAAGCCGAGTCATTGGCGGCGTACCATACATTCATCGAGCGAGAGATGCCATGAACGGCCTTGAAGTCCTTAACGGCGTCGTAGCCAGGATTTTTCATAACAATCGGATTAACCGCCATGGGCGAGTTAGACGCAACCATGATCGTGTGTCCATCGGCAGGTGCTTGCTTGACTGCCATTGCTGCAACGGCACCACTCGCACCTGGCCGGTTCTCAACCAGGACCGACTGGCCGAGGCTGCGTTGCATTTGTTCAGCCAGGATGCGGGCAGAGCCGTCGGCCCCGCTACCGGCTGTGAACGGCACGAGCATACGAATGGGCTTGTTTGGAAAATCGGCTTGCGCGCTGGCGGTGCTTGCATACAAAAGTACGCCAGCCTTCATAACGGTTGCCAAGGCGATGCTACCCCAAAGCTTGAATGTGGAACGATCTTGAGTCGGTTTTCTCATCACACTGTCTCCTCTCCAAATGGCTGTGGTTATAGTGATCCGAGTCTAGCCTGAAGCTTTAAGGAGGATAAGCAAAAGATGAGTGATTTCGGACCATTGCATGGCATCCGTGTGATCGATTTAACCTCGGTGGTTCTCGGGCCTGTCGCAACCCATGTGTTGGGGGATCTGGGGGCTGATGTCATTAAGGTCGAAGCGCCTGAGGGTGATTTGATGCGTGCGAATGGCGTATCGCGCAACAAGGGTATGAGTTCGATTTTCATATCGATCAATCGCAATAAGCGCTCGCTTTCGATCGATATGAAAAGCGACGAAGGCAGGGAAGTCATGCGTCGTCTGATCGCTCAAAGTCAAGTGCTTGTCCACAACATGAGGGTTAAGGCGATTGAACGGCTTGGATTTGGCTACGAGCAGGCGCGTGCTATCAACCCGCAGCTTATCTATTGCCTTGCAACAGGCTTTGGTCAGGATGGTCCCTACCGCGATCATCCTGCTTTTGACGACATTATCCAATCGGCTTGCGGGTTGGTTGCCCTTAACCGTGATCATCTCGATAGCGCCGAATACGTTCCATCGCTGATAGCAGATAAAACCATCGGTGTTTATCTTGCGAACGCAGTGCTTGCCGCCCTTGTTCATCAGCTGCGTACCGGCAAGGGGCAGCAGGTTGAAGTGCCGATGTACGAAACGATGACTTCATTTTTGCTTGCCGAGCACTTGGGCGCCATGACCTTTCCCGGTATGCAAGGGTCAGCGGGTTATGCGCGTGTATTGTCTGGCGGGCGGCGGCCTGTCAAAACCATCGATGGGCATATCAGTTTATTGCCCTATACAGAAGCTCACTGGGTTGCATTACTGACAGAGACGGGACACCAAGAGGCTATTGAAAGGCTTCAAGTGCGGGACCGTCATTCAAGGAATCGTCACTTACAGGCGCTATACGCTTTGTTGCGCGAAATCATTAGCACTAATACGACCGATTACTGGATAGGCTTTTGTCAGCGGCTTGATATACCAGCTACACCGATTTACGCATTAGAGCAGTTGCCAGAGCATCCTCATTTGAAAGCGGTGAATCTTTTTCAAAAGGTCTCGCATCCCAGTGAAGGGGACATCGTGCAAGTACGGCCAACCTTGAAATTTTCACAGTCGCCAGCCAGTGTACAGCGACCCGCGCCCCGACTCGGCGAGCATAGCCTTGAACTCTTACTTGAGCTTGGCTTCTCCGAGCAAGAGGTACAAAGCATGATGGCCCGCCGTGTGGCTGTTCAGTCGCCAAATAAAGCCTAGCGATACACCAAGGCTCAACAAAGACTAGCGATGCTCTTGGGCTAAGCTAAGCCTTGCGAAGTTCATCCCAGTCTTGCTTCGTCCAAGTTAGAAGATCTTCGGCACCCGAGCTCTGTAAATGGGCACCACCATCGATTGTGACCATTTCGCCTGTCATAAATTTTGCAGCATCTGACAGCAGAAAACTCGCTAGTTCCGCTAACTCCGCATGCTCACCGACGCGCCCAAGCGGTATGCGCGACTCAGCGCGAAGTTGACTACGCTTGCCTGCCATTAATTGGGCCGATGCACCGGGAGTTGGAAACGAGCCCGGGGCGATCGCGAGCAATCGCACGCCATAACGACCCCATTCAACGGCCAAGCTCTTGGTCATCGCAAGAACGGCTGACTTCGCCATGGCCGAAGGGACAGTGAAGGCGCGGCCAGTGATCGTCGAGGTCGATAGGATACTTAGAATCAAACCCTGTTGCTTGCCCTCAATCCAGCGCCGACCCGCTGCCAGACTGCAATACATACTGCCATGAAGGGTTGGCGCGAGTACTGCATCGGCCGCTCGATGCGATAAGTGTTCGGACCTTGCAATAAAAGTCGCTGCCGCGTTGTTGACCAATACATCGAGCGGGCGGTCCTGCCAAATGCTGTCCATCATGGATTCAACTTGAACCGCATCGCGAATATCGCAACGATGAATATGAACCTGTGCGCCTAAGTCTTGCTGCCATCGAGAAGCCGCCGCTTGCAAGACTTCCAAACGTCGGCCACAAATCACAAGATTTGCGCCAAGTTCGATAAATCGCGTTGCCATGGCAGCACCAAGTCCGCTGCCGCCACCAGTGACTAAAACGCGTTTGCCTTCTAAGGAGCCAGCTGCGAGCATGGTTGTATAACGCCGCTTATTGGACCTGATGCTTGTTATAAATACTGCTAAATCGCTGAATCATCAAGGCAAAAAGTGCAGGGTTTGCTGCGAGCACACGACCGCCAAAGAGGTGTTCGGCTTCACCTTCGAAGTCACCAATTAGGCCACCTGCCTCGGTAATAAGCAGTGCACCGGCAGCAACATCCCAAGGCGATAAGCCCATCTCAAAGAAGGCATCAAAACGTCCCGCCGCGACATAGGCTAGGTCAAGCGCTGCGGCGCCTGGTCGACGAAGACCGGCCCCGTCAAGGGTAAGCTGTCGGAAATAGGCAAGAAACTCATCGAGTTGGGCCATGCTTCGTGAGGGGAATCCAGTGCCAATCAAAGATTCCTTAATTGCGACGCGTTTTGCGACACGGATGCGTCGATTATTAAAAAATGCGCCAGCACCGCGGCTTGCTGTGAACATCTCATCATTAGCGGGGTTGTAGACAACCGCTTGTGTGAGTACGCCACGCTCAAGTAAACCGATTGACACGGCATACTGGGGCACACCGTGAATAAAGTTGGTCGTTCCGTCTAGCGGATCAAGAATCCACAAATGATCAAGTTCGCGCAGCCAAGGCGACTTGAGGTTGATTAGGCTGTCGCTTGCGTAGCCTACACGCGATTTCGGACCAGCAATAAAGCCCGACTCCTCTGCTAAGATGCAATGATCTGGAAAAGCCTCGAATAACGACTCGATAAGGGCTTGTTCGGAGGCGCGATCGATCTCAGTTACAAAATCGTTGAGCTGCTTCCGAGCCACTCGAATTGAATCGATGTCTACCGATCCTCGGTTAATTATGCGAGCAGCTGAGCGCGCTGCGCGCACGGCAATATTGAGCATCGGGTGCATGTCGGAGATCCAGTTGCAACAAAGCACTTTATTTTAAGCTATTGGCCCAACCTCAACTTCATCAAGCACTTAATCGTTCGCTCGCCGAGCGATCGGTCTTCGTCTTGAACCAGACATCTCACCCCGGCAACATCGGTGCCAGCGCTCGCTCGCTTGCCGTTCTGGATTTCCCGACGCTTCGATGTGCTGACCCACGCGATCCCAATTGGCGGCAGCACCCCGATGCACAGGCACGCGCCAGTGGGGCTTTAGCTTTGCTTGACTTGAGTACCGAGTTCCAAAGTCTGGAGGCTGCGATTTCGGATTGCCACTGGGTGATCGCTGTTAGTGCTGATGTCCGAGACTTTGGTCCAGATCTCGTCGACATCACAAGTGCCTGCGCCTGGGCCAGTGAGCGATTGAAGCGTGAGCCCGAAGCTAAAGTTGCCTTTGTTTTTGGATGCGAGCGTCACGGCCTTTCGCGCGACGAAGCTGCGCGCGGCCATTTGCTGGCGAGCATCCCGGGGCAACCAGCCTACCACTCGCTCAATCTTTCGCAGGCCGTTATGATTGCTGCGTGGGAGCTGAGAAAGCAGTTACTTGGGAGTGCACAACAGCCGACGGAATTTCCTGCTGGAGACCATCGCAGCATGCGATTTGCAGCCCCGCCGCACGGTGAGCCTGCCACGGCGCAAGCATTTGAAGGCTTAATCGAACATCTCGAAGTGGCCGCCAAATCTGTTGGCTTTTTAGATCCTCAACACCCAAAAATGTTAATGCCAAGGCTCAGGCGTTTATTGATGCGCAGCGAGCTTAGAGCCGAGGAGGTCGATTTGTTGCGTGGCCTATGTAGTGCCATGATTAACCATAGAAGGCGCGCAAGCTAAGGGCTAAGTCGTGCTCGTGCTCGTGCGTTAGCGGGCCTTATTGATCTATTCATTAAAAGGTTAAAACTTGGCAATGTTTGAGCGTACGCGGGAATCGATTCAGACCGTTCTTGAAAAAGATCCAGCGGCGAGATCCAAGCTTGAGGTTTTGCTCTGTTACCCCGGTATCCATGCCTTGCTCTTTCACGGTCTCGCTTCGCGATTATGGCTTTGGCGATGGACAACTGCTGCAAGATTTATCTCACACCTGGGGCGGATCTTCACTGGCATTGAGATTCATCCAGGCGCCAAGCTTGGCCGTCGTGTTTTTATTGACCATGGGATGGGCGTTGTCATTGGCGAGACAGCAGAAGTCGGTGATGATTGTACAATTTATCATGGTGTAACCTTGGGTGGGGTTGCCTTAAATCAGGGTAAACGCCATCCAACCCTTGAAGCAGGCGTGGTCGTAGGAGCCGGTGCGAAAATCCTGGGCCCTTTTGTTGTTGGGGCTGGTGCGCGAATTGGATCCAACTCAGTCGTCGTCAAAGCCGTGCCGCCCGGAGCCACGGCAGTCGGTATTCCAGCCCGAATCCTTGTTGATGATGCACCGCCAAAGACAGCTAGTGAACAAGAACGCTCTGTTTTTTCCGCCTATGCGCTTTCACGAGGGGACGATCCCTTATCGGTTGTCATTCATCAGTTAATCGATCATGCCGCTGCACAAGATCGTCGTATCGACGCACTCCAGGACGCATGGGCTCACGCAAGGGCAGCTGCTGGAGATCAACTTGCTGAAGGGCACCGCAATACAGACGACGCAGCTACCATCGATAAGACAGAAATTGCAAAACTCGATGCATCGCGCTTGAATCGTCTCGTCGATTAAGGCTTTTGGCCCGACAGACGTCTAGCGC
>Ga0255268_1000146_pt1 | contig 9719 bp, 5 predicted proteins | sample AtltaT_26_FD_183698 | JGI IMG/M metagenome (GOLD analysis project Ga0255268, IMG submission 183698) | Metatranscriptome of freshwater microbial communities from Altamaha River, Georgia, United States - Atl_Yuk_RepB_8h (Metagenome... | ecosystem: Environmental > Aquatic > Freshwater > River...
CTGCCCCAGCCGTTCCCCCGCGGCAGTGCCCTCAGCAGTCAGAACAACACCCACTCGACGTTCCAGGAGCCCTCATGAAACGACCCATGCGTGTCGCAGTCACCGGCGCCGCAGGCCAGATCGGTTACAGCCTTTTGTTCAGGATCGCCAGCGGCGAAATGCTGGGCAAGGATCAGCCCGTCATTCTTCAGCTGCTCGAGATTCCCGACGAAAAGGCGCAGAAGGCTCTGAAAGGCGTCATGATGGAACTCGACGACTGCGCCTTCCCGCTGCTGCAGAGCATGGTGCCGACGGCCGACCCGATGGTCGCCTTCAAGGACGCCGACGTCGCGCTGCTGGTCGGTGCGCGTCCCCGTGGCCCCGGCATGGAGCGCAAGGATCTTCTCGAAGCGAACGGCAAGATCTTCGCCCCGCAGGGCAAGGCGCTGTCCGCCGTCGCGAGCCGTGACGTCAAGGTGCTGGTGGTCGGCAATCCCGCGAACACCAACTGTCTCATCGCGATGAAGAATGCGCCGGAGCTGAAGCCCGCGAACTTCACCGCGATGATGCGCCTCGATCACAACCGGGCGCTGACCCAGGTCGCGCAGAAGATCGGCAAGCCGGTATCGTCGATCAAGAAAATGGCCGTGTGGGGCAACCACTCCGCCACCCAGTATCCGGATCTCTTCAACGCCGAGGCGGACGGTCAGAAGGTGTGGCCGATGATCAACGACCAGAACTGGCTCGAGCAGGACTTCATCCCGACGATCCAGAAGCGCGGCGCCGCAATCATCGACGCCCGCGGCCTGTCGTCGGCGGCGAGCGCGGCGAATGCCGCCATCGACCACGTCCGCGACTGGGTGCACGGCACGCGCGACGGCGACTGGGTCTCGATGGGCATTCCGTCGGACGGCAGCTACGGCATTCCGGAAGGCATCATGTACGGCTACCCGGTGACCTGCAAGAACGGCCAGTTCCAGATCGTGCAGGGCCTCCAGCAGAGCGACTTCAGCAAGGCGCGCATGCAGGCGACGCTGAAGGAACTCGAAGAAGAACGCGACTCGATCAAGCAGTTGCTCGGCTGATCGTTCATGCGCCAGAACGAAGCGGAGGCGTGAACGCGTCTCCGCTTTTTTTTTGCATCGCTCAGTTTCGCATCGCTAAAAGGAGGACGACATGAGCAAGGACACCCCGGGCACGACGTTCAAGCCGAAAAAATCGGTCGCGCTCTCCGGCGTCACGGCCGGCAGCACCGCGCTGTGCACCGTCGGCCGCAGCGGCAACGACCTGCACTATCGCGGCTACGACATCCTCGACATCGCCGAACAGTGCGAGTTCGAAGAGATCGCGTACCTTCTCGTGCACGGCGCCCTGCCCACGCCCGCCGAACTCAACAACTACAAGGCGAAGCTGCGCACGCTGCGCGGCCTGCCGGCGTCCGTGAAGGCGGTGCTGGAACAATTGCCCGCCGCCGCACATCCGATGGACGTCATGCGGACGGGTTGCTCGGCGCTCGGCGCGGCCATTCCCGAGAAGGACGACCACAACCTCGCGGGTGCCAAGGACATTGCCGATCGCCTGATCGCTTCCTTCGGTTCGATGCTGCTGTACTGGTATCACTACGCCAACAACGGCCGCCGCATCGAGGTTGAGACCGACGACGATTCGGTCGGCGGGCATTTCCTTCATCTGCTGCACGGCCGCCCGCCCAAGCCGCTGTGGGTGAAGGCGATGCACACCTCACTCATCCTTTACGCCGAACACGAGTTCAACGCCTCGACCTTCACCGCGCGCGTGGTGGCGGGCACCGGGGCGGACATGCATTCGGCAATCACCGGCGCGATCGGCGCGCTGCGCGGACCGAAGCACGGCGGTGCCAACGAAGTGGGCTTCGAGGTCATGAACCGCTACGCGACGCCCGACGACGCGGAAGCCGACATCGTGCGCCGCATCCAGGCGAAAGAAGTGGTGATCGGCTTCGGCCATCCGGTCTACACCATCGCCGATCCGCGCAACAAGGTGATCAAGGAAGTCGCGCGCACGTTGTCGAAGGACACCAACGACCTGAAGATGTTCGACGTCGCCGACCGCATCGAGGCGGTGATGATGCGCGAGAAGAAGATGTTCGCGAACCTCGACTGGTTCTCGGCGGTGTCGTACCACAAGATGGGCATCCCGACGCCGATGTTCACGCCGATCTTCGTCATCGCCCGCACCACCGGCTGGTGCGCGCACGTGATCGAACAGCGCATCGACAACAAGATCATCCGGCCGACCGCCGAGTACACCGGCCCCGAGCCGCGCCCCTTCCTGCCGCTCGCGCAGCGGGGCCGCAAGCGCTGAGCGAATCACGCTGACGCGATTCATTCCGGTTGCGACTGGATAGTATTCGATTCATTCATTGCAGTTTATGGTCAAATGCGGGCGGAGCGCTCTGCCCGCATTTCTCCCTGGAGCACACATGTCCTCTGCCGTATCGACCAACGACCGCCCGGCGCCGGATGGCGTCCTCACGGATATCGCCGACTATGTCCGCGGTCACGAGGTGAAGAGCGCCGAAGCCTACTCGACCGCCCGGCTGTGCCTGATGGACACGCTGGGCTGCGGCCTCGAAGCCCTGTCCTACCCCGCCTGCACCAAGCTGCTCGGCCCCGTCGTTCCCGGCACTGTCGTGCCGCACGGCGCCAAGGTGCCCGGCACGCCCTACCAGCTCGATCCCGTCATGGCCGCCTTCAACATCGGCTGCATGATCCGCTGGCTCGACTACAACGACACCTGGCTCGCCGCCGAATGGGGCCATCCGTCCGACAACCTCGGCGGCATCCTTGCGACCGCCGACTGGCTGTCGCGCACCGCCGTCGCGAACGGCAAGCAGCCGCTCGTCATGCGCGACGTGCTGACCGCGATGATCAAGGCTCACGAAATCCAGGGCGTCATCGCGCTGAAGAACAGCTTCAACCGCGTCGGACTCGATCACGTGGTGCTGGTGAAAGTGGCCTCCACGGCCGTCGTCACCCACATGCTCGGCGGCACGCGAGACGAAATCGTCAACGCCGTCTCCAACGCCTGGGTCGACGGCCAGTCACTGCGCACCTATCGCCACGCGCCGAACACCGGTTCGCGCAAGTCGTGGGCGGCCGGTGATGCGACGAGCCGCGCCGTGCGTCTCGCGCTGATGGCGATGAAGGGCGAGATGGGCTATCCCTCCGCACTCACCGCCAAGGGCTGGGGCTTCTACGACGTGCTGTTCAAGGGCAAGCCGTTCGAGTTCGAACGCCCCTACGGCGCGTACGTGATGGAGAACGTGCTGTTCAAGATCTCCTTCCCCGCCGAATTCCACGCGCAGACCGCCGTGGAAGCCGCCGTGCGTCTCTATCCGCAGGTGGCGCATCGCGTCGACGACGTGGAGAAAATCGTCATCACCACCCACGAGTCGGCGATCCGCATCATCGACAAGCAGGGCCCGCTGCACAATCCGGCCGACCGCGACCACTGCATCCAGTACATGACGGCGATCGGCCTGCTGAAAGGCCAACTCACCGCCGCCGACTACGAGGACGAGGTTGCCGCCGATCCGCGCGTCGACGCGCTGCGCGACAAGATGGTCTGCGTCGAACACCAGCCGTGGAGCGCGGACTATCTCGATCCGGAGAAGCGCTCCATCGCCAACGCCGTGCAGGTGTTCTTCAAGGACGGCAGCAGCACCGACAACGTCGTCGTCGAATACCCGGTGGGGCATCGCCGCCGTCGCGCCGAGGGCGTACCGCTGCTGGAGCGGAAGTTCAAGCTGAACCTCGCGCGCCGTTACGCCGAGAAACAGCGCAACGCGATCCTCGCGCTGTGCCAGGACCAGGCCAGGCTCGAAGCAACGCCGGTCCACGAATTCGTCGATCTTTTCGTCATCTGAACCCGCGCCCTCAACCGGCGCACCAACCGCGAACGACCATGAGCCAACACAACCTGTTCGATTCCCGCAAGACCTTCACTCTCAAGTCCGGCAAGACCGGCATTTATTACTCCCTCGCCGCGCTGGAGAAAGCCGGCCTCGGCAAGACGAGCCGCCTGCCCGTCTCGCTGCGTGTGGTGCTCGAATCGATGCTGCGCAACTGCGACGGCAAGCGAGTCACCGAAGACGCCGTCAAGGCGCTGGCCGCGTGGAAACCGAACGGCAGCCGCACGCAGGAACTGCCCTTCGTGCTCGCGCGCATCATGCTGCAGGACATGGCGGGCTTCCCCGCGCTGAACGACTTCGCCGCGATGCGCGCCGAAGCGAAGCGCCAGAATTTCGATCCGAACAAGATCGAGCCGCTGGTGCCGGTGGACCTGGTGGTGGACCACTCGGTGGTGGTCGACGTCGCCGATTCGCCCAACGCCCTGCGCCGGAACATGGAAATCGAGTTCGAGCGCAACGGTGAGCGCTACACCTTCCTCAAGTGGGCGAAGCAGGCGTTCTCGGGCATCCGCGTCGTGCCGCCCGGCAACGGCATCTGCCACCAGGTCAACCTCGAATACCTGTCGCGCGGCGTGTGGGAACGTGACGGCGTCTACTATCCCGACTCGGCCGTCGGCACCGACTCGCACACCACGATGGTGAACGCGATCGGCGTCCTCGCCTGGGGCGTCGGCGGCATCGAAGCCGAAGCCGGCATGCTCGGCCAGCCCTACTACTTCCTCGAGCCGGACGTCGTCGGCGTGCACATGACCGGCAAGCTCCAGCCCGGCGTCACCGCCACCGACCTCGTGCTGACGGTCACCGAACTGCTGCGCAAGACCAACGTGGTGAACAAGTTCGTCGAATACTTCGGCGAAGGCGCCGCGTCGCTCACGCCGACCGACCGCGCCACCGTCGCCAACATGTCGCCCGACTACGGCGCGACCTGCGGTTTCTTCGCGATCGACGAGAAGACGCTCGAGTACTACCGCATGTCGGGCCGCGAGGAACACGTCGACGCCATCGAGAGCTATCTCAAGGCGCAAGGCATGTTCGGCATCCCGAAAAAAGGCGAAATCGATTACACGCAGGTGGTCGAGCTCGATCTGTCGACGGTGCGCCCCAGCGTGTCCGGCCCGAAGCAGCCCGAAGAGCGCATCAACCTCGAAGGCATCGGCGCGCGCTTCACCGAACTCTTCGCCAAGCCGGTCGCCGAAAGCGGCTACAACAAGCCGGCCGCCGATCTCGGCAAGCGCTTCCCGGTCGCCAATCCGGCCATCGGCGACGTCGGCCACGGCGACATCGGCATCGCCGCCATCACCTCGTGCACCAACACCTCGAACCCGTGGGTGCTGCTCGCCGCCGGCCTGCTCGCCAAGAAGGCGGTCGAACGCGGCATGAAACCGCATCCGCGCGTGAAGACCTCGCTCGCCCCCGGCTCCAAGGTCGTCACGGCCTATCTCAAGGATTCGGGCCTGCTGCCCTACCTCGAGCAGTTGGGCTTTTACGTCGTCGCCTACGGCTGCACGACCTGCATGGGTCTCGCGGGCCCGCTCGACAAGGACCTCGAAGAGTCGATCGTCAAGAACGACGTGATCGCCGCTGCGGTGCTCTCGGGCAACCGCAACTTCGAGGCGCGCGTGCATCAGAGCCTCAAGGCCAACTTCCTGATGAGCCCGCCGCTGGTCGTCGCGTTCGCGCTCGCCGGCACGGTGCTGAAGAATGTCGACACCGACCCGATCGGCAAGGACAAGGACGGCAAACCGGTGTTCCTCAAGGACCTCTGGCCGACGCCGGAGGAAGTCGACGCGGTCATGAAGTTCGCCACCAACCCGGCCAACTTCAAGCGCGAATACGGCAACCTCGACGGCGCCAAGGACCTGTGGGAAGCGATCCCCGAAGCGAAAGGTGCGCTGTTCAACTGGGATTCGAAATCGACCTATCTGCTCGAGCCGCCGCTGTTCGAAGGCTTCAAGAAGCAACTGCCCAAGATCACCGACGTCAAGGGCGGCCGGGCGCTGGGCATCTTCGGCAACAAGCTGACCACCGACCACATCAGCCCGGTGGCGCCGATCCGCAAGGGCACGCTCGCCGGTGACTGGCTCGTCGCCGCGGGCAGCACGGACCTCTCGTCCTTCGGTTCGCGCCGCACCAACCATGAAGTGATGGTGCGCGGCGCCTTCGCCAACCCGCGCATCAAGAACCTGATGGTGCCGGGCTCCGAAGGCGGCGTGACGGTGCATCAGCCGAGCGGTGAGAAGACGACGATTTTCGAAGCGTCGATGAAGTATCAGAAGGACGGCGTGCCGCTCTTCGTCTTCGGCGGTGAAGCCTACGGCACCGGTTCTTCCCGCGACTGGGCGGCCAAGGGCACGCAGATGCTGGGCATCAAGGTCGTGGTCGCCCGCGGTTACGAGCGGATCCACCGCTCGAACCTCGTCGGCATGGGCGTGCTGCCCTGCCAGTTCAAGGGTGACGACAGCGTGCAGTCGCTCGGCATCGACGGCACCGAGACGTTCGAACTGCTCGGCGTCGAAGGCGGCAACGTCAAGCCGATGCAGGACGTGACGCTGGTCATCCATCGCAAGGACGGCACGAAGCAGAACGTCACCGTCACGCTGCGGGTGGATTCGCCGATCGAGGTGGAATACCTCAAGCACGGCGGCATCCTGCCCTACGTGCTGCGCGAGCTGATGGCGTCGTAAGCACCTCGAATCGCCCGGAGCCGCCGCTGGATTGCGGCGGCTCAAGGTTCTTCACACAGAGAACGAGAACATGGCACAAGACACATTCAAGTCCCTCCGGGAGTTCGCTCCCGCGCCCGGCAAGAAGGGCAAGTTCTATGCGCTCGCCGCGCTGGAAGCGGCCGGCCTCGGCAAGGTTTCGCGGCTGCCCCGCTCCATCCGCGTCGTGCTCGAAGCGCTGGTGCGTCACTGCGACGGCAAGAGCGTGACGGAAGAACACGTCAAGGCGCTCGCGGCGTGGCAGGCGAAGGGCGCGCGCACGACGGAAATCCCGTTCGTGGTCGTCCGCATCGTGCTGCAGGACCTCATCGGCTTCGGCGCGCTGAACGACCTCTCCGCGATGCGCGCGGCCGCGGAGCGTCAGGGTGTGCCGGCGAGCAGGATCGAGCCGCTCGTCCCGGTGGACGTCGTGGTCGACCATTCGGTCGAAATCGACGTGCATAACGCGCCGGACGCCGTCCAGCGCAATCAGGAAATCGAGTTCAAGCGCAACGCCGAACGCTATGCCTTCGTCAAATGGGCGCAGGGTGCGTTCGAGACGGTGCGCGTCGTGCCGCCGGGCAACGGCATCATCCACCAGATCAACATGGAATACCTCTCCCGCGGCGTGTGGGAGAAGGACGGCATCTACTTCCCCGACACCGTGTTCGGCACCGACTCGCACACCACGATGGTGAACGGCATCGGCGTGGTGGCGTGGGGCGTGGGCGGCATCGAAGCCGAAGCCGGCATGCTGGGCCAGCCCAACGCTTTCCTCACGCCCGACGTCGTCGGCTGCCACCTCACCGGCAAGCTGCGTGAAGGCGTCACCGCGACCGACCTCGCGCTGACCGTCACCGAACTCATGCGCAAGGCGAAGGTCGTCGGCAAGTTCGTCGAATTCTTCGGCGAAGGTGCCTCCAATCTCACCGCCGCCGACCGCTGCACCGTCGCCAACATGGCGCCGGAATACGGCGCGACCATGGGCTACTTCCCGGTCGACGAGAAGACGCTCGACTACTTCCGCACGACCGGCCGCGACGCCGAACTCGTGTCGGCGATCGAGAACTACTTCCGCGCCCAGGACATGTTCGGCATGCCGAAGAAGGGCGACATCGATTACACCGAAGTCATCGAACTCGACCTCGGTTCCATCGTGCCGAGCCTGTCGGGTCCGAAGCGTCCGCAGGATCGCGTCAATCTGCCCGACCTCGGCCGCAATTTCGATACGCTGTTCTCGGCCCCGGCCGACAAGAACGGCTACGCGCGCCCGGCGGAAGACCTCCCCCGTCGCGTGCCCTCGGGCCATCCCGAGTTCGACGTCGGCCACGGCGACGTGCTGATCGCCTCGATCACCTCGTGCACCAACACGTCCAACCCGCAACTGCTGCTCGCCGCCGGTCTGCTAGCGCAGAAAGCGGTCGAAAAAGGCCTCACGGTCAACGGTCGCGTGAAGACGTCGCTCGCCCCAGGCTCGAAGGTCGTGACGGCTTATCTGCGTGACGCCGGTCTCCTGCCCTCGCTCGAGAAACTCGGCTTCGGCGTGGTCGCCTATGGCTGCACCACCTGCATGGGCGCCGCCGGCCCGCTCGACGCGAAAATCGAGGAAGCGGTCGTGTCGCAGGACCTCGTCACCTGCGCCGTGCTGTCCGGCAACCGTAACTTCGAAGCCCGCGTGCACGCCAACCTGCGCGCGAACTACCTCGCCAGCCCCGCGCTCGTCGTGGCCTATGCCATCGCCGGCACGGTGCGCACCGACCTCACCAAGGACCCGGTAGGCACGGGCAAGGACGGCAAGCCGGTCTACCTGAAGGACATCTGGCCGACCGACGCCGAAGTCGCCGCGCTGCTGAAGTTCGCCGGCAACGCCGAGCACTTCCGCCGCGAATACGGCGATCTGTCGGGCAACCGCAAGCTGTGGGAAGCGGTGCCGACGGTGAAGGGCCCGGTGTTCGAGTGGGATCCGAAGTCGACGTTCATCAAGGAACCGCCGTTCTTCCAGGGGGTGACCAAGCAGCTCGGCAAGGTCGAGAACATTCAGGGCGCCCGCGCGCTCGCGATCCTCGGCGACTCCATCACCACCGACCACATCAGCCCCTCGACCAAGATCAAGAAAGGCACGCCGGCCGGCAAGTGGCTGGAGAGCTATGGCGCGACCGGCGACTGGGGCCACTTCGGCACCCGCCGCTGCAATCACGAGCTGATGGTGCGCGGCACCTTCGCCAACGTGCGTCTGCGCAACGCCATCGCTCCCGGCACCGAAGGTCCGGTCACCAAGCTCCAGCCGACCGGCGAACAGATGACCATCTTCGAAGCGTCGGAAATCTATCAGCAGCAGAAGACGCCGCTGGTGATCTTCGGTGGCGAGGACTACGGCATGGGTTCGTCGCGCGACTGGGCGGCGAAAGGCGTGCAACTCCTCGGCGTGAAAGCCGTGATCGTGAAGAGCTTCGAGCGCATACACCGCGCGAACCTGATCGGCATGGGCGTCGTGCCCCTGCAGTTCCAGCCGGGCACCGACGTGAAGACGCTGGGCATCGACGGCACCGAGACCTTCACCATCGACGGGATCGAGGGCGGCAACGTGAAGCCGCTGCAGGACGTCACGATGACCATCACGCGCAAGGACGGCAGCACGCAGCAGGTGCCGCTGACCCTCCGCATCGATACCGGTATCGAAGTGGAGTACCTGAAGCACGGTGGCATCCTGCCCTACGTGCTGCGGGAAATCCTGGCGCAGGCGGCCTGATCGTCGGGAGGCGGGAGGTGTGAGGCGGGAGGCGTGTTTTCCCCCTTCCCCTCCGTGTCATAACGAAGCCGTCACAAGCCCGTGCGATACTGCACGGGCTTTTTTCATTGGGGAGGCACACATGAAAAGAATCGTCGTTGCATTCGCCCTTGCGGCGCTGGGGTTCGCTGCACAGGCACAGCAATTGGAGGAAGTCGCTCGCTACAACGCGCCGGAAGCGCGTCAGGGCGTCGCGGTCGACGCGCAGCACTTCTATGCCATCACCGACCGTGCGATCGGGAAATATGAGAAGGCGAGCGGCAGGCTGCTCGCGAAATGGGAAGGGCCGAAGGACGGC
>Ga0255268_1000152_pt1 | contig 9426 bp, 5 predicted proteins | sample AtltaT_26_FD_183698 | JGI IMG/M metagenome (GOLD analysis project Ga0255268, IMG submission 183698) | Metatranscriptome of freshwater microbial communities from Altamaha River, Georgia, United States - Atl_Yuk_RepB_8h (Metagenome... | ecosystem: Environmental > Aquatic > Freshwater > River...
CAAGACCCAGGTGACGCTCTACGACGGCCGCACGGGTGAGGCGTTCGAGCGCACGGTGACGGTGGGCTACATGCACATGCTGAAGCTGCACCACCTGGTCGACGACAAGATGCACGCGCGTTCTACCGGACCGTACAGCCTGGTCACGCAGCAGCCGCTCGGCGGCAAGGCGCAGTTCGGCGGTCAGCGTTTCGGCGAGATGGAGGTCTGGGCGCTCGAGGCCTACGGCGCTGCCTACACCCTGCAGGAGATGCTCACGGTCAAGTCGGACGACACCGAGGGTCGCCGCAAGGTCTACGAGTCGATCGTCAAGGGCGATCACCGGATCGAGGCGGGCATGCCGGAATCCTTCAACGTGCTGGTGAAGGAAATCCGTTCGCTCGCGATCGACATCGACCTGGACCACAACCGCTATTGATATGAAGTGCGTGAGGTGTGAGGAGTAAGGTGTGAGGTGTGACCCTCCGCTTACCCTCCTCACCCCTCACTCCTAACTCCTCACGCATTTAGGAGTAATACATGAAAGCACTGCTCGATCTTTTCAAACAGGTTACGCAGGAAGAGGAATTCGACGCGATCAAGATCGGTCTCGCGTCGCCGGAGAAGATCCGGTCCTGGTCGTACGGCGAGGTGAAGAAGCCCGAGACGATCAACTACCGTACGTTCAAGCCTGAGCGGGACGGCCTCTTCTGCGCCAAGATCTTCGGCCCGACCAAGGACTACGAGTGCCTGTGCGGCAAGTACAAGCGCCTCAAGCACCGCGGCGTGATCTGCGAGAAGTGCGGCGTCGAGGTGACGCTGTCGAAGGTGCGCCGCGAGCGCATGGGCCACATCGAGCTCGCGAGCCCGGTCGCCCACATCTGGTTCCTGAAGTCGCTGCCGTCGCGTCTGGGCATGGTGCTCGACATGACGCTGCGCGACATCGAGCGCGTGCTGTACTTCGAGGCGTACGTCGTCGTCGATCCCGGCATGACGCCGCTCAAGCGCGGCCAGCTCATGACCGAGGACGATTATCTCACCAAGGTCGAGGAGTTCGGTGACGACTTCGCCGCCGCGATGGGCGCGGAAGGCGTGCGCGAGCTGCTGCGCTCGCTCGATCTCAAGCACGAGATCGAGACGCTGCGCACCGAACTCGCTGCCACCAGCTCCGATACCAAGATCAAGAAGATCGCCAAGCGCCTGAAGGTGCTCGAGGCCTTCAACAAGTCCGGCATCAAGCCCGACTGGATGATTCTCGAAGTGCTGCCGGTGCTGCCGCCGGAACTGCGCCCGCTGGTGCCGCTCGACGGCGGTCGTTTCGCGACCTCGGACCTGAACGACCTCTATCGTCGCGTCATCAACCGCAACAACCGTCTGAAGCGCCTGCTCGAACTGAAGGCGCCGGAAATCATTGTGCGCAACGAGAAGCGGATGCTGCAGGAAGCCGTCGACTCGCTGCTCGACAACGGTCGCCGCGGCAAGGCGATGACCGGCGCGAACAAGCGTCCGCTGAAGTCGCTCGCCGACATGATCAAGGGCAAGGGCGGTCGCTTCCGTCAGAACCTGCTCGGCAAGCGCGTGGACTACTCCGGCCGTTCGGTGATCGTGGTCGGTCCGCAACTGAAGCTCCACCAGTGCGGCCTGCCGAAGAAAATGGCGCTCGAGCTGTTCAAGCCGTTCATCTTCAACAAGCTCGAAGTCATGGGGCTCGCGACGACCATCAAGGCCGCGAAGCGCATGGTGGAGAGCGAAGAGCCGATCGTGTGGGACATCCTGGAAGAGGTGATCCGCGAGCATCCGGTGATGCTGAACCGTGCGCCGACGCTGCACCGCCTCGGCATCCAGGCGTTCGAGCCGGTGCTGATCGAAGGCAAGGCGATTCAGCTGCATCCGCTCGTCTGCGCGGCGTTCAACGCCGACTTCGACGGCGACCAGATGGCCGTCCATGTCCCGCTGTCGCTCGAAGCGCAGATGGAAGCGCGCACGCTGATGCTGTCGTCGAACAACATCCTGTCGCCCGCCAACGGTGAGCCGATCATCGTGCCGTCGCAGGACATCGTGCTCGGTCTCTACTACATCACGCGCGAGAAGGTCGGCGCGCGCGGCGAAGGTTCGATGTTCCTCAACCTCGCGGAAGTGTCGCGGGCGTATGAAAGCGGTCAGGTCGAAATCAATGCGCGCGTCCAGGCGCGCATCCGGGAAATCGATCTCGACGCGGATGGCAACCGCATCGAGCGCGTGAAGCGCTACGAGACGACCGTGGGCCGTGCGCTGCTGTCGGAGATCCTCCCGCCGGGCCTGTCGTTCGAGGTGATCAACAAGGCCCTCAAGAAGAAGGAAATCTCGAAGCTGATCAACGCGGCATTCCGTCGCTGCGGTCTGCGCGAGACCGTCATTTTCGCCGACAAGCTGATGTACACCGGCTTCTCGATGGCGACCCGCGCGGGTCTGTCCATCGCAGTCGACGACATGCTCGTGCCGAAGCAGAAGGACGACATCATCGCCGAGGCCGAGAAGGAAGTGCAGGAGATCGAGAAGCAGTACACCTCGGGTCTCGTGACGCAGGGCGAGCGCTACAACAAGGTGGTCGACATCTGGGGCCGCGCCGGCGACCTCGTCGCCAAGGCGATGATGGAGCAGCTTTCCGTGGAGCCGGTGCGTGACTGGGATGCCAAGTCGGGCCTCTGGAAGATGCGCGCCGACGCCAAGGGTCAGCCGGTGATGCAGGAATCGCTGAACTCGATCTACATGATGGCCGACTCGGGCGCGCGGGGTTCCGCGGCGCAGATCCGTCAGCTCGCCGGCATGCGGGGCCTGATGGCGAAGCCGGACGGCTCGATCATCGAGACGCCGATCACGGCGAACTTCCGCGAAGGTCTGAACGTGCTGCAGTACTTCATCTCGACGCACGGCGCCCGCAAGGGTCTTGCCGACACCGCGCTGAAGACCGCGAACTCGGGCTACCTCACGCGTCGTCTGGTCGACGTGACGCAGGATCTCGTGGTCACGGAAGACGATTGCAAGACCGCGCAGGGCGTGTCGATGAAGGCGCTGATCGAAGGCGGCGAAGTGGTCGAGTCGCTGCGCGAGCGCATCCTCGGCCGCGTCGCCGCGGTGGATGTGTTCAATCCGGAAAGCGGCGAGACGATATTCGAAGCGAACACGCTGCTCGACGAAGAGGCGGTCGACGCCATCGAGGCGGCCGGTATCGACGAGGTCAAAGTACGCACGCCGCTTACCTGCGAAACCCGTCATGGCCTGTGCGCGAAGTGCTACGGCCGCGATCTTGGCCGCGGTGTGCCGGTGAACGTCGGCGAAGCAGTCGGCGTCATCGCCGCCCAGTCGATCGGCGAACCGGGCACGCAGCTCACGATGCGCACCTTCCACATCGGCGGCGCCGCTTCGCGGACGGCCGTGGTGAGCCAGGTGGAAAGCAAGTCGGCCGGTGTCGTGCGCTACACCGCCGGCGTGCGTTACGTCACCAACTCGCGCAATGAGCTGATCGCCATTTCGCGCAACAGTGAGGTCGTCATTCACGACGACGCCAATCGCGAACGCGAGCGTCACAAGGTGCCCTATGGCGCCACGCTGATGGCGCGCGACGGCGAGGCGGTCAAGGCGGGGCACGTGCTCGCCAACTGGGATCCGCACACCCGTCCGATCATCACGGAGTACGCCGGCCGCGTGAAGTTCGAGAACGTGGAAGAAGGTGTGACCGTGGCCCGTCAGATCGACGAGGTTACGGGGCTGTCGACGCTCGTGGTCGTCGATCCGAAGCGTCGTGGCGGCACGCAGGCGAAGGGCCTGCGTCCGCAGGTGAAGCTGCTCGACGAAGCGGGCAACGAAGTGAAGATCGCCGGCTCCGAGATTTCGGTGAACATCACGTTCCAGATCGGCTCGATCATCACCGTGCGCGACGGTCAGGAAGTGGGCGTGGGCGAAGTGCTCGCCCGCATGCCGCAGGAAACATCGAAGACGCGCGACATCACGGGCGGTCTGCCGCGCGTGGCCGAGCTGTTCGAAGCGCGTTCGCCGAAGGACGCGGGGCTGCTCGCGGAAGTCACCGGCACGGTGTCGTTCGGCAAGGACACCAAGGGCAAGCAGCGGCTGGTGATCACCGACCTCGACGGCGTCGCTCACGAGTACCTGATCCCGAAGGACAAGCACGTGATGGCGCACGACGGCCAGGTCGTCAACAAAGGCGAGCTGATCGTCGACGGTCCGGCGGATCCGCACGACATCCTGCGTCTGCAGGGCGTCGAGGCGCTCGCCCGCTACATCTGCAACGAGGTGCAGGACGTCTACCGGCTGCAGGGCGTGAAGATCAACGACAAGCACATCGAGGTGATCGTGCGCCAGATGCTGCGGCGCGTGTCCATCGTCGATCCGGGCGACACCCGGTTCATCACCGGTGAACAGCTCGAGCGTGCGGAAGTGCTCGAGGAGAACGAACGCGTGCAGGCCGAGGACAAGAATCCGGCGGTATACGAGCACATGCTGCTCGGCATCACCAAGGCTTCGCTCTCGACCGACTCGTTCATCTCGGCGGCGTCGTTCCAGGAAACGACCCGGGTGCTGACCGAGGCGGCGATCATGGGCAAGCGCGACGAACTGCGCGGGCTGAAGGAAAACGTGATCGTCGGCCGCCTGATCCCGGCCGGTACCGGCCTCGCCTACCACAGCATCCGCCGGCGCCAGGCCGCGCTGGCCGATGCGGCGCAGGAGGAGGCACCGGAAGCCCCGGCGCTCGGCACCGAAAATCAGGAGCAGGTTGCTTGACAGGGGGTAGTGTAACTCCCTAAAATCCCCAGTCTTTTTCGCTGCGAAACCAGCGGCGAAAGCTCGAAAGTGCCGGGACGGTGGCAACGCCGTCCCCGCTTTTTTGGGCAACCGGATTTGGGTTTAACGGCGCGCGAACACCGCGTGCTCGATGCGGACCGCTGCCGTGCGGCGGTAAAAATACTTCGGATTCATAACGTTATGCCAACCATAAACCAGCTCGTTCGCAAACCGCGGCAAGCGCCGCGCACCAAGAGCAAGGTTCCTGCGCTCGCCGGTTCGCCCCAGCGCCGCGGAGTCTGCACCCGCGTCTACACCACGACCCCGAAGAAGCCGAACTCGGCGCTGCGCAAGGTCGCCAAGGTGCGCCTCACCAACGGTTTCGAGGTGATCGGCTACATCGGCGGTGAGGGCCACAACCTGCAGGAGCACTCGGTGGTGCTGATCCGCGGCGGTCGTGTGAAAGACCTCCCGGGTGTGCGCTATCACGTGGTGCGCGGCAGCCTCGATACGGCTGGCGTGAAGGACCGTAAGCAGTCGCGCTCGAAATACGGCGCGAAGAAAGCCAAGGCGGCTTAAGCCGGATGGCAAGCCAAGGCGGCGCGTGACTGCGCCGCCGACGATTGAGCGAAACAGTATTCAGCGAGACAGAAAATGCCGCGACGCAGAGAGATACCGAAACGGGTGGTGCTGCCCGATCCCAAGTTCGCCAGCCAGGATGTGGCGAAGTTCATCAACGTGCTGATGACGCGTGGCAAGAAGTCCGTCGCCGAACGTATCCTCTACGGTGCACTCGACCAGATCCAGAAGAAGTCCGCGAAGGATCCGCTTGAGGTGTTCAACCAGGCGATCGGCAACGTGAAGCCGATCGTCGAGGTGAAAAGCCGCCGCGTCGGCGGTGCGAACTACCAGGTCCCGGTCGAAGTCCGTCCGGTCCGTCGCGCGGCGCTCGCCATGCGCTGGCTGCGTGATGCGGCGCGTGCGCGCGGCGAGAAATCGATGCAGGCGCGTCTCGCCGGCGAGCTGTCCGAGGCGGCCGAAGGTCGCGGCGGTGCGATGAAGAAGCGTGATGAGGTGCACCGGATGGCAGAGGCCAACAAGGCCTTCTCGCACTACCGGTTCTAGTGTCGCCGCCCGGGGCCAGAAGCGCCGGGCCGAGCGAGGACATAGTCACAAACTATTTGAGGCCGCCGCGGGCTTTCGGCGCAATGCACAGCGCAGCGAGCCGACGGCGGTCTGAGGGTTTTTAAAAGTGCCACGCAAGACTCCGATCGAACGTTACCGCAACATCGGCATCATGGCCCACATCGATGCCGGCAAGACCACGACCACCGAGCGCATCCTGTTCTACACGGGTGTGTCGCACAAGCTCGGCGAAGTGCACGACGGCACGGCGGTCATGGACTGGATGGAGCAGGAGCAGGAGCGTGGCATCACCATCACGTCCGCTGCGACGACGTGTTTCTGGAAGGGGATGGACGGCAACCTTCCCGAGCATCGCGTGAACATCATCGACACTCCGGGTCACGTGGACTTCACCATCGAGGTGGAGCGCAGCCTGCGCGTGCTCGACGGGGCGTGCACGGTGCTGTGCGCCGTGGGCGGCGTGCAGCCGCAGACCGAGACGGTGTGGCGTCAGGGCAACAAGTATCGCGTCCCCCGCATGTTCTTCGTGAACAAGATGGACCGCCAGGGCGCGGACTTCATGCGCGTCTACGAGCAGGTCAAGGCGCGTCTGAAGGCGAACCCGGTCCCCATCCAGCTGCCGATCGGCGCCGAAGAGCGTTTCGAGGGCGTGGTCGACCTCGTCAAGATGAAGGCGATTTACTGGGATGAGTCGACCCAGGGCATGAAATACGAAGCGCGCGACATTCCGGCCGACCTCGCGGAGCAGGCCAAGGAGTGGCGAGAGAAGCTCGTCGAGTCCGCCGCCGAGGCGAACGAGGAGCTGATGAACAAGTACCTCGAGAACGGCGATCTGTCCGAAGCCGAGGTGAAGCAGGGCCTGCGTCTGCGCACCATCAACAACGAAATCTTCCCGATGATGTGCGGCTCGGCGTTCAAGAACAAGGGCGTGCAGGCCATGCTCGACGCCGTCGTCGAGTACCTGCCCTCGCCGGTCGACATTCCGGCGGTGAAGGGCGTCAAGGAGAACGGCGAGGAGGGCGAGCGCAAGGCCGCCGACAGCGAGCCGTTCTCGGCGCTCGCGTTCAAGATCATGACCGACCCGTTCGTCGGCCAGCTCACCTTCTTCCGCGTGTATTCGGGCGTGGTGAACTCGGGCGACACGATTTACAACCCGATCAAGGGTCGTAAGGAACGCATCGGCCGCATTCTGCAGATGCACGCGAACGAGCGTGAAGAGATCAAGGAAGTGCGCGCGGGCGACATCGCCGCCGCGGTGGGCCTCAAGGAAGCGATCACCGGCGACACGCTGTGCACCCCCGACCACGTGATCACGCTCGAGAAGATGGAATTCCCCGAGCCGGTCATTCACGTCGCCGTCGAGCCGAAGACCAAGGCCGACCAGGAAAAGATGGGCATGGCGCTCAACCGTCTCGCCCAGGAAGATCCGTCGTTCCGCGTGCGGACCGACGAGGAGTCGGGCCAGACCATCATCTCGGGCATGGGCGAGCTGCACCTCGAAATCATCGTCGACCGCATGAAGCGCGAGTTCAGCGTCGAGGCGAACGTCGGTGCGCCCCAGGTCGCGTATCGCGAGACGATCAGGAAGATCGTCGAGAAGGTCGAGGGCAAGTTCGTCAAGCAGTCCGGCGGTCGCGGCCAGTACGGCCACGTGTGGCTCAAGCTCGAGCCGCAGGAGCCGGGCAAGGGCTTCGAGTTCGTCGACATGATCAAGGGTGGTTCGGTGCCGCGTGAGTACATCCCCGCGGTGCAGAAGGGGCTCGAGGACACGCTGCCGAACGGCGTGCTCGCCGGCTTCCCGATCGTCGACGTCAAGGTCACCCTGTTCGACGGTTCGTATCACGAAGTCGACTCGAACGAAAACGCCTTCAAGATGGCCGCCTCGATGGGCTTCAAGGAAGGCATGCGCCGGGCGACCCCGACGCTGCTCGAGCCGATCATGCAGGTGGAGGTCGAGACGCCCGAAGACTTCATGGGCAACGTGGTCGGCGACCTGTCGAGCCGTCGTGGCACGATCCAGGGCATGGACGACCTCGCGGGTGGCGGCAAAGCCGTGCGCGCCGAAGTGCCGCTCGCGGAGATGTTCGGCTACTCGACGACGCTGCGCTCGCTGTCCCAGGGGCGTGCGACCTACACGATGGAATTCAAGCATTACGCCGAAGCGCCGAAGAACGTCGCCGAAGCGATCATCAACAAGCACACCGGTAAAGACGAAAAGAAGTGAGAAAGTGAAGAAGTGAAGGAGTGAAGGCGGCGTCGGTTTTTTCACTCAGTCACTCAATCACGCATTCACTGGTAAGGACGATAGGAGCTAAAGCATGGCCAAGGGCAAGTTTGAGCGGACCAAGCCGCACGTGAACGTAGGGACGATTGGTCACGTGGATCATGGCAAGACCACGCTGACTGCGGCGATCACGACGGTGCTGTCGAAGAAGTTTGGTGGTGAGGCGAAGGCCTACGACCAGATCGACGCGGCACCGGAAGAGAAGGCGCGTGGTATTACGATCAACACGGCGCACGTGGAGTATGAGACGGAGAAGCGTCACTACGCGCACGTGGACTGCCCTGGTCACGCCGACTATGTGAAGAACATGATCACGGGCGCGGCGCAGATGGACGGTGCGATTCTGGTGGTGTCGGCGGCCGACGGCCCGATGCCGCAGACGCGCGAGCACATTCTGCTCGCCCGTCAGGTGGGTGTGCCGTATATCGTGGTGTTCATGAACAAGGCGGACATGGTCGACGACAAGGAGCTCTTGGAGCTCGTCGAGATGGAGGTCCGTGAGCTGCTGTCGAAGTATGAGTTCCCTGGCGACACGACGCCGATCGTGATTGGTTCGGCGCTGAAGGCGATGGAAGGGGACAAGGGCGATCTGGGCGAGGGCGCGATTCTGAAGCTGGCCGAGGCGCTGGACAGCTACATTCCGGAGCCCAAGCGCGCGCTGGACGGCACGTTCCTGATGCCGGTGGAAGACGTGTTTTCGATCTCGGGCCGCGGCACGGTGGTGACCGGTCGTGTGGAGCGCGGGATCATCAAGGTGGGTGAAGAGATCGAGATCGTGGGTCTGAAGCCGACGGTCAAGACGGTGTGCACGGGTGTCGAGATGTTCCGCAAGCTGCTGGATCAGGGGCAGGCGGGTGACAACGTGGGGATTCTGCTGCGCGGCACGAAGCGCGAAGAAGTGGAGCGCGGTCAGGTGCTGGCGAAGCCGGGCTCGATCACGCCGCACACGAAGTTCACGGCTGAGATTTACGTGCTGTCGAAGGACGAGGGTGGTCGTCACACGCCGTTCTTCAACGGTTACCGTCCGCAGTTTTACTTCCGCACGACGGACGTGACGGGTTCGATCGAGCTGCCGAAGGGCACGGAGATGGTGATGCCTGGGGACAACGTGTCGATCGAAGTGGCGCTGATTCAGCCGATCGCGATGGAAGAAGGTCTGCGTTTCGCGATTCGCGAAGGCGGCCGCACCGTCGGCGCCGGCGTGGTGGCGAAGATTATCGAGTAACGAATGCGAGAGG
>Ga0255268_1000155_pt1 | contig 9352 bp, 5 predicted proteins | sample AtltaT_26_FD_183698 | JGI IMG/M metagenome (GOLD analysis project Ga0255268, IMG submission 183698) | Metatranscriptome of freshwater microbial communities from Altamaha River, Georgia, United States - Atl_Yuk_RepB_8h (Metagenome... | ecosystem: Environmental > Aquatic > Freshwater > River...
CCGGCCGCTAACTCCCTAACTTGACAGCCGCCGCTCCAGTATGGTACAGTAGTGTCAAAGGGAGGGGCCGTGGCCAAGTCTACGACATTGATGGACAAAGTACAGGCAGGGGCGAAAGCTGCTGCCGGCGGGGACCAGTTGCCCGTTGGGCAACTAGCCGCACAGCAAGGTCTCCCCGCTGCTCCAGTCACTGCCTACGGTACAGCCCTCATTGGGGGCAATCAACAGCAAGCCAAGATGGCTGGCGTTCCTGCCCAAAAGAAGGCCGCCTTTGCTCAAGTGGCCGCCCCCACTGGCGAATCTCAACTAGAGCAGGCGCAAACACTAGCGGCCCCCGCCGAAGCCACCGCCGAAGAAGAGGCCAAGAAACAGCAAGCCGCTAAATACGCCCAATCATTGGGTACCTTTGGCGCTAAGGTCAGCGAGTGGGTCGAGGCTGCCAAGAAAAAGATTACCGGCCAACAGGCCACAGTGCAAGTTGACGTCTCAGACAAATTGCTAGCCGGCCTCGATGCCGGGAAGAAGACACAAGCCACAGACATCCTCCGGCAAGTCGCCGTCGAAACTGACCCCGCCAAGAAGAATCAACTCGAAACGCAGCTCAACACCCTCATCGGTCGAGACGCACTCAGTACCTTGACCGATGTGGAGAAACAAGAACTATATCAAAGTGTTGCCTCTAGTATCGGAGCCGCAGCCACGGCCGGGCAGGAAGCTGTTGTCGGCGCGGATAGGAAGTTGACACTATCTGATATGACCAACCTCGGCACCACGCAACAAGAATTGGCTACTCTTCTCGGCATGGACGAGAAGGCAGTCGGCGACCTGTCCATCGCCCAACTCCAACAAAAGATAGCCGAAGTCAGCCAACAACAGTTTGGCGTCACTCAGCAAGTGAAGGCCGGCCTAGCTTCATCCGCCTTGTCCTCCGCAGACAGAGCGGCACTCCGCCAGTACCTCCGAGGCGTCGAGCAGACCGGAGTTGCCGGCGCGGAGGCAGCAGTAGCTGGCCTTGTAGCACAAATCGACCGAGACCAAACTGTCACTTTTGCCGGCAAGAGTTACTCGGTTGAAGAATTGCTGGGTACCCCCGCCATCAACGACGTCTTACAGAAAGCTATCGTCGAAATGGAAGGGACCACCAAGACGGGCCCCACTGTGGAAGCTTTAAAACAAAGCTCCCCGGAAATGTATAAGTGGTTGACAGACAACTACACCGGCGTGAAGACCCTTATCGACCAGTCCGCTGCCACCAGCAAAAGCTACGGCGAGTTGCAGAAGTCTAACGTGACAGCGTTGGGTACCATTGGCGAGACGCAACCCGAATTGGCTGCGGCTTGGGGCTTTGACCCGAAGGCTCTTCGTGCCGAAGCAATTGACCCCGCCAAGTTACCGGGCGGTTTTCAGTCTATTGCCGCGATGCCCAAAGAACAGCAACAGACTGCTGCGGGCACATTGGCCCAATTGAATCAAGTCGCCGGTGTTGATGCGACCAAAGGGCTGACGAAAGAGCAAGTCGACAAGCTGCAACTTACCAATCCCCAAGGACCTGCTGCTGCTTACCTCAACGCGGCCAATGATAACAAAGCTTTACAGAACTCGTCCTATATCGACGACGTCATCAAGAATGTTTCGGCCGGAGATGAGTCGGTCCAGCAACTCAATGATGAGCTAAAGGACGACGCACTAGCTGTTGCCCTCGGCCTCCCGGCCAGCAACGCTGCTCAGCTCGATGTCAATAAAGACGGCAAGATTGACGAAAAAGATATGGCCGGCATCAAGTCCCAGTACAGCAAAAAGCTTCCCTCCCTAGCCGACGTCGCCAACGGCGTCAAGCCCCAGAGTGGTAGTAACCAATTTAAACTCGGCACTCCCGCTCTAAGCACCGAGCAAAGCACTCTATTTGATACTATGAAAAATGTCCTTGCTGACGGATTCTTTACTCAAGAAGAAGCAGACACCTTGCCTTGGAGTGAAGAAAAAATGATTTCAGTATTGAATAGCTTGCCCCGGCAAAACGGAGTGTACATCGGGGCCGGTGGTCAGATTGCGAACACTCTGCAAGGTGCCATCGAGAGAAAACAAAAGCAACGGGCAACAGCCGAAGTGGCCGCCGAATCGGAACGAGTACGCAAAGAAGCTGAAGAAAAATCTGCCCGGCGAGAACAAGAAGAAGCTGCGGCCCGCAAAAAACGTTCCCAGTGGTGGAGAAACATTTAAGATATGCCAACTCTGCTAGACACACTCAAGAAGAATTTGGGCCAAGTCGGTCAACCGGAAGCGGTAGCAGACGAGACCGGCACCGTTCAGCAACTCCTTTCCGCGCGGAAGGGAATAGTAGGTCCCGCGACTGCCCTCGGTCCGAAGGGCTTAGCCGTGGGCGAAGCTGCCGCGCGTGCTCAGACGCAGCAGCAGATGGCTGATGTCAGTCAGCAGGCCGCCCTCCAGTCCACCGCGCTCGGGCAAGAAGCTGCCGGCCAGGCCGAAGAACAGCGCCAACGGGAAGCCGGTATCGCAGCGCAGCGGCAGCAAAACGCCTTGCAGTCCCGCGTCCAGACTGAAAACATCCTCCGCACTTTGGAACAAAGTAGGGGTGCTTTGGCCGAGGACAAGAGACGGGCTGGTTTAGAGCAAGTAGCTGCCAACCTCCGTCTCCAGAACGCTAGCTATATTGATAACTTGCAACGGGAAGGGGCTAGGGCCAGATTGACTGATGCCAACGCCTTTGACCTCCAACTCAAGCAACAGATTGCTAATGACAACGCGGCTTTGCTCAAGCTACAATTAGGTAACAAGTCGGCACTCGACGCCAGTGACCGGGAGTTCCAGAAAATGGTAGCGCAAATTGACATCGACACCGCGATTCGGATGCAGAGAGAGAACGCTGACTTTGCCGCGCAACAAGGTGGTATTCAAGCTTTGGGCCAAGCTGCCACTACCGGTATCGGCGTGTACGGAAAATTGGACGAACGAGCACAACAACAAAGACAAATTCAAGGCCAGCAGGCACTGGCTGCCCAGTCCGCTCAGCCTTCTTTTGTGGGGCCGCCTAGTGCGGCCGGGAGACGGTAATGGCCGAGACAGCAACACAAGCAGGATTAGCCGGCCTAGCATCACAAATGCCGGTCAGAAATAAAGCCGTTGCGGACCAACAACGGGCGGCTCGGATGCTTCAATTACAGCAAGCCGTGTCGCAACTCGCCCCCCAACAGGCTCCAACTGCAACACAAGCAGCGGGCATGGGCGCCTCGATTGCCCAGCAAGCCGGAACTGAACAAGTCAACAGGGCCAAAGACCTAGTACAACAGTCAGCTCAATTGGGTAAACTCGGCCAGCAAGAGACTGCCCTCACCAACTTACAGACAACGGGCGCCCTACAACAGCAAGCTCAACAGGAGTCTTTTGACCAAGCTAGCCGGCTTGCTTCCCTTGACGACGCTGCGAAGCGTGAGATGTTTGATTCTCAGCTCCAGTTCAAGAAAGACCAAGCTGATAATACTCTCTTTTCGGAGAGGCAGTTGGCGGACTATAAGCGATTGTCTGCGCAAGGTGATGAAGACTTGAAGAATTGGGCACAACGGTCCAATCAGCTACATGCCCGCAACGTTCAAGTACTTCAAGCTATTAGTGACCGGCTGAATGAAGCCCTCACATCCGACTACCTCAAAGGTAGACAAAAACTAGACCAGCAATCAAAGTTAGAACTGGCCCAAATGAAACGGGATAATGACATCCGTCTTGCCAAAGCAAGAGCCGACGCGGCCAATACCAGCGCTATGTGGGGCGCCTTAGGCGGGGCTGCCACTCTAGCCGGTGGCGCATTGATTGCCACTGGAGTCGGAGCCCCGGTCGGGATTGGTCTCATGGCAGCAGGAGCAGGAGCGTCCTATTACGGCTCCCAAGAAGCAGCTAAAAAGGGAGGTAATGTGTAATGGCTGGTCCATCGAAACTATTCTCGACAATTGGCACTAAAGGCGAAGGTACGTTAGCTAGTAAGCTCGGTGCTGCTCTTGGGGCAAAAGCAATTACCGAAGCAGTAGGAGCCGAAGAAAAAGCCGCCGCCGCTTTCGCCAAACTAAAGGCCGAAGGAACGCCGGTCTATAAAGCAGATATCGAATCCCTGACCAAAACCGCTGCCGAAAATCCCAAACTTGAAGTTGATGACTTAGTGTCCCAGTTTCGAAGTCAGACTGAAGTAGCTCCTTCCTTTACGGCAGTCGAACCGCCGGCCTACCCCGGCGTGGCCAAACCTGCCGAAGTAAAAGTCGGCGACAAAGAGTATCCCAGCACGTTTGAAATGGAACAGCCACCACGCGCTCCGGGGACCGAATCGTTACCGGCCGAGTACGGCACTTCGACTACACCAAAACCCAGCAAGATGAGTCAGTTGGCCCGTCCTGCCGGGATTGCCTCCGGCGTGGGCGCTTTAGGGGCAGCCGGATACGGGGCGTCAGGCTACTGGGGCGAGGAGAAACCAAAAGTTGAAGACCAGAAACAAGCTGTTTCGCAGCCTGTTCCTGGCCAGATGGGGGGGACGCCACCAAGTGGGACGTCTACAGATGAGAGTAAGCCAGCCACTGGCAAAGAGCAAGAGAAAAAAGATACCGACGTTGAAAAGGTTCTTCGAGAATCTGGCGAGTTGATAGCCAAGTTGGGCGGCAACAAAAAGGTTGACCGGTCGCAGCTTCAAAGTTATCTGAACAAACTGGACACCCTTACGCCCGACACCGCGGTATCGACACCGGAAACGCAACGCTTCGTTCAAGCCAGGGCGGACGCTTACCGCGCTTACAAAGAGAAAGCAGACCGAAACGATTGGCTAGAAGTTGCGCAGAATTTGGTCAACTCCATTACACAATTTGCTTCAGCGCAGCAAGCTATGGGTACTCGTTTCGAGGGCGGCAATCTCCCGCTTAAAGGTATCGACTACGGCGCTCGAACCGCTAGAGCGGGCCGAGAGTACGAGATGGAACTCGGCCAAGTCGGGGCGGAAGAGAAGGCTGCCGAGAGTGCCGCCGAGCGAGCCGACCGCCTCCGCCGGGAGGAACTCTCGCTCAAGAGACAAACTCTCGGAGAAAAGATTGGCGCGGAAAGGGAGCGAGTCCGTCAACAGGAATCGGACGTCAAAGATGCCGAGCGGCAAGCGCTCAATTTGTACAGTATCATCAACAGTAACCGCAGGAATGACGCCGACAACTTGGCAGCGCTGGAACGAAAGACGGCCGAGATTGAGAACCGGGGCCGAGCCGCAGCAGGCAAAGACCTTGACAATCACATCAAAACCTTGGAAGCCGAGGCTAAAGCCCTCACGCCCAAGATACAGTCAGCGAACGCCCTTAGCGGTTCGAGCAAAGACAGCGACTACAAGAAAAATTTAGCTACCTTTGCGACCTATCTTGGTAAATCTGAAGATGAAATCAAAGCTGATGCCAAACAAAATTCGGGATGGTTTACCTTCAAGGCCGATTACGTTAGGGAAAACATTGCCGGGAAGCAAGCTTCGGAGTGGGCCCGCCAGCAGCAGGAACTTCAACGGCAAATTGCCGACTTACGGCGGGTCAAGTTTGGGGGCGAAGTAACACCGGTACCTAGTCAGCCCGCTACCACAACCCCATCGACAACTCCGACAAGAACTGGTAAGGTTAAAGTGGTAGCCCCAAATGGGCAGCAGGGCGAAATTGACGCCGCACAAGTGGACGCCTTTCTGGCTAAATACCCAGGGTCGAAAGTAGTACAGTAATGGCTGATGATATCTTTGCAGAATTTGGGGGACGTCCCCTTTCAGGTGGCGAGGTTGAACAAAAGCAACCCGCCGCCCAGCAGGATATTTTTGCGGAATTTGGTGGGCAAGCTGTCACTCCTCCCCCGACACAAGCAACTCCCCAGCCGGACCCCTTTGCGGAATTTGGCGGAGAGTCCCATTATAACAAACTCAAGAAAGAACAGTCCGCTTACGGGTTTGGCGACCTTGTGACTGAGCAAGCTGCCAACGCCAGAGGTGGGAGGGTCCTGACCAAGACCACCAGCAATGAAGACATCAACGCCATCGCGTCCCACCACAAAGTAAGTCCCGAAGAGTTGCGTTCCCTGGCACCGTACTATATGGCACTACCTCCCATGGGGGAAGCTACTATTGCCGACTACGCCAAACGGGCAGTAGGCGCGGTAGGGTATGGGGTACTCGGCGACATACCTCAATTCCTTTTCAAGAAGTTGCAAGACCCCAGCATGAGGGAAGCTCTTGATGATGTTCGAGACCTATCAGAAGGCCGGATGGGTGCTGCGGAGTTTGTGGGCTATAACCTTTTGCCTACGCCTAAGATTGCTGCCGGCACTAAATTGCTGGCCCCCACCGTCAAGGGCGCTTTAGCGAAAGGTGCCATCACCGGAGCTGCTACCGGATTGGGCGGCTCACGGGAAGGCGAGGAATTGCAAGCTGCTGGTCTAGGTGCGGTGGGCGGAGCTGCTTTAGGTGCCGCTGCCTATGGTGCCGGCAAACTGTTCAAGAAACTCAGCAGTGGTGACGTTAGCCCGGCAGGCAAGGGGGACCGAACCGTTGACCCCAAAACAATGGAACTGACTGCCGAGTATGCTAAAAATAACGAGATGAAGATAGCGGAAGTCACCGACCAAGCGTGGTCTAGGATTGAGGATAGCGAAAAAGATATCGCTGACGCGGCTGTCGCCAATAAAGCCCTGTCCGATGACGCTGTGGAACGGATTATCAGCGACCAACTTACTCCGGACTCGGTATTGGTGGCTAAGGAAAACTTGGCAAAGAAGTTGGGACGGGAAGTCGAACAAATCACGGACCGGGATGTGGCAGAAGAATTAGTCCGCCAAAGGCGGGAGGCTTTCGCGGAACGGCTGACAGTTGAAACGCCCCAGTACGGGCAGCCCGTTAAGGAGGGCCGAGCTGAACGGGCCCCTACCGTTGACGAAATATACGCAAGAGCGGCAGGGGCCGGCGAGGAACGTCTCGTTGATAAGTTCTTAGGCGAGGCGTATGTCCGAACTGGGACCGAGCAAATAGATAAACTTCGTATCAGAGAAAATCCCGACGCGGCTCCGATAGGCAAGTTGTTAGTGAACTCCCTGAGTGATAGGCAGTTCGTGCTTAAGACAATTGATGAAGTCAAAGGTACCAACCTTTTACCGCACTTCTATGACCTTATCACTAATTACAACCACTTCACTATCGAGAAAGCTGCCAATGACAAAAGGGTAGCAGACATCTTCAAAGTCGCTCGGAAGGGCGATTTGGTACAAGACGTCACGGAAACCGCCGGGTTAGGTGGCGACATCTTCCAAAAGATGGAAGCAAATCGGGACGATGAACTAGTCGGCCCCGCCAGAGAAGTAGCCCGCCAACTTCGCGCCCTGTGGAATGGAGTTCGCGAACGGGCCAACACCATGACCGGGACTGGCATCACCCCGCTAAACATCGCGGAGCGCGCCGACTTCGGGGTTCCGAATATCTTAGTCAAGCCAGTCGACTATGTTATCTTGATGAAGAAAAAGATGGTCGAAGTTGACAACGACCTCAAGGCTAAACTTGGTAAAGGTTTATCAGAGATACTCACCAAAGAGGATTTCAACAAAGCGATGGAAGAGTCGCGGGCTATGCGCGAGCTGGAAGGCGGCGCCAAGTTTGCATATAAGGCACCCATCCAAGACGGGGTCACCTTACAGGAAGCCCTTCGCGACGTGACGCAGCGCGGTGCCAGCAACCCGCGTCTCTATAATGTTGCCTCGACTACATTGAAAAGGGAAGAAAAGATTCCGGATTTCTTGAGAGAAAAGAACCTCTTCCAAATAACTAAACGTTATTCCGAGAATACTTTACGAAGTGTTTACATGAGGGAGCCGTTAGAGAAGCTCACTAATCAAGCCCGCCTACTGCGCAAAGCGGGAGCCGAAAGTGATGCCGCTTACGTGGAGCGATTAGTAGCGGATAACATGGGTATCCGCGCCCACTCCATGGCTAGGGTCGGAAACGAAATCCGAATCAAGTTTGCGGAAGTCGTGGATAACCAACTGGCTCGCATCATCCCGGACCCAGTCAAACGAAAAGAATATGTGGACAGCATTAGGCTCATCCCCGAGCTGATGGCCAACGTTCAGTACAACATCTATCCGAACGTCTTGGGCATGAACCCGAGGGCTCACTTGGCGCAGCTCACCCAAACCTGGTTCAAGAATGCCCCCGAGATTGGCGGCAAGTATGGCTATGAGCTAACGGCCAAATCATTCCTCCAAGGCGTACTAACGTTAAGGAATAGTGCCGGCAGGGAACTACTCAGCAACACTGTCCGGAAATACGGCCTCGAACCGGAGTCATTCATCCGAACGGCGAGCGAAGCATTAGCCGACGAGATGGAACGGAAGGTACTCTATAATACCGGTGCCAAAGCTATCCGCACCGCAGCTGATATCTTCATGAAATCATACGGCAAGATGGATACTTTCAACCGGGGCGTCACTGCCTTTATGGCGGAACGTTTAGTGGCTGATTTGAACTCCGGAGTAAAGGGCGCCTTTGATGCGGTGAACAAGATGCCCATTTCGATAAAGCGCCAGCTAGTCAAAAGTAAAGGCAATCTCGAAGAGCAAGCCGCCATCATCGCGAAACACCTCAATTCCACGACTCAATTCAACTATAACCGGCCTGCTATGTCGGAGCTGGGAATTATAGCAGGACCCTTCTTTTCTACCTTTACCAAATGGCCTCTGGCTACCGCCGGTGATATCGTGGCGGACCTCCGCACTAAGGGCTTCCAGAGCGGGGGTCTCCGAGCTGTTGAGAAATATGGGGTGACATTAGTCTTGGCCTCAGTGATGGACAACGCTATCCGCCTTGGAGTAGGCGGGGAGCTGGATATCGGCGGCGACTTTAAAGACTACGATGAACGCTTAAGGAAGACCCTCGGTACTGGCGGCTTTGTTACGATGACCCCGCTATCCTCGGCCGCGTCACTTGTGCCCGGAGCGAGGGAGAAATCCCTCTTCACCCCACCAGTTGTGGACGCGTTTTACAATGGTCTCCTTCAGCCCCTGATGACCGGAGATACCGAGAAGATGGCCGAGGCAGGTTCCAAGCTGGTCAAAACATTTGTTCCCGGCGGGTTTGTTTACCGCTATATTACCGAGGATATCCCAATTATAATGACCGGTGAGAAGCCGGAATAAGGAGAAAAAGATGCCACTCGTACTTACCACAATACTATCCGCTCTTGGTGCGGCGCTGGGGAAGACCCTCCTGCACCTCTTGACCAGCCTGATGACGGAGGCTTTCTTCAAGAAGGCTATCGTGGCCAGCTTGGAGAAGCTTGTCAAGCGGACCCAGTCTGAC
>Ga0255268_1000157_pt1 | contig 9276 bp, 4 predicted proteins | sample AtltaT_26_FD_183698 | JGI IMG/M metagenome (GOLD analysis project Ga0255268, IMG submission 183698) | Metatranscriptome of freshwater microbial communities from Altamaha River, Georgia, United States - Atl_Yuk_RepB_8h (Metagenome... | ecosystem: Environmental > Aquatic > Freshwater > River...
AGCAAGCACCTTCGTGATCGCCGCAGTCAACGTCGTCTTCCCATGATCGATATGACCCATCGTGCCCACATTCGCATGCGGCTTGGTCCGCTCGAACTTCTCGCGTGCCATTGGTTTCTCCTGTGTCTTCGTGCCGTTCGGCGATTGCTGTGAGTTGGAAAGGTGCTGTGGAACGAACTGCTGTGGTTACTGCGATCTGGATTCGGAGATCATTCGCCGCGCACGCGGGTGACGATCTCTTCCTGCACGTTCGACGGCATCTGCTGATAGGAGTCGAACTGCATCGTGTAGGTGGCCCGACCCTGGGTGCGTGAACGAAGGTCGGTAGCGTAACCGAACATCTCCGACAGGGGCACCTGAGCCCGGATGATCTGTGAATTGCCCTTCTGCTCCATGCCGCCGAGCTTGCCGCGACGGCTGGAGAGATCGCCCATGACATCGCCCATGTAGTCGTCGGGCGTGGAGACCTCGACGTTCATGATGGGTTCGAGCAGGCAGGGCTTGGCCTTGCGGGCCGCTTCCTTGAACGCCATGGTGCCGGCGATCTTGAAGGCCATCTCCGAGGAGTCCACGTCGTGGTACTTGCCATCGGTGAGCGTGGCGCGGACATCGACCGTGGGGTACCCGGCGAGCACGCCGGCGGCGAGCGCCTGCTGGATGCCGGCATCGACCGAGGGGATGTACTCCTTGGGAATGCGGCCGCCGGTGATCTTGTCGACGAACTCGTACCCGCCGCCGGGACCGGTGTTCTCGAGGGTGATCGTGACCTCGGCGTACTGACCCGAACCACCCGACTGCTTCTTGTGGGTGTAGGTCGAGTTCTCCACCGTCTGGGTGATGGTCTCGCGATAGGCCACCTGCGGCTTGCCGACGGTTGCATCGACCTTGAACTCGCGCAGCATGCGGTCGACGAGCACCTCGAGGTGCAACTCACCCATACCGGAGATGACGGTCTGGGCCGTGTCCTCGTCGGTGCGCACCTGGAAGGTCGGATCCTCTTCGGCCAGCGAGTAGAGCGCCTTGGCCATCTTGTCCTGATCGGCCTTGGTCTTGGGCTCGACGGCGACGTGGATGACCGGTTCGGGGAAGATGAGTTCCTCGAGCACGATCGGGTTCGACGGATCGCACAACGTGTCGCCGGTCTTGGTGTTCTTGAAACCGATACCGGCGACGATGTCACCGGCGAAGATCTCATCGAGATCCTGACGATCGTTGGCGTGCATCTCCAGGAGTCGACCGATGCGCTCCTTGGATTGCGTGCGTGAGTTGAGGACCTGTCCACCCTTCTCGAGTGAACCCGAATAAACGCGGAAGTAGGTCAACTTGCCGACGTGCGGGTCGGTCATGATCTTGAACGCGAGCGCAGCGAATGGCGCGTCGTCGGAGGCTTCACGGGTGAGTTCCTGATCACCCTTGAGGTTCGTGCCCTCGACCGCCGGCAGGTCGAGCGGCGACGGGAGGTACCACACGACCGCGTCGAGCAACGGCTGAACACCCTTGTTCTTGAACGCGGTTCCGTTGAGCACGGGGATGACCTCGCCGGCGATGGTCGCCTTGCGGATGGCGGCGCGCAGTTCGTCGACGGTGATCTCCTCCTCGGAGATGAACTTCTCGAGGAGACCCTCGTCGACCGTGGCGACGGTCTCGATGAGATCAGCGCGGTACTGCTCGGCCTCGTCCTTGAGGTCGGCGGGGATCTCCTGGACCTCCCACTTCGCACCCAGTTCCTCGTCGAGCCAGACGAGCGCATCCATGGTCACCAGGTCGATGACGCCCTTGTAGTTGCCCTCGGCCCCGATCGGGAGTTGCAGGACGGCGGTGTTGGCCTCGAGTCGATCCTTGATGGAATCGAGTGCGGCATAGAAATCGGCACCCAGCCGGTCCATCTTGTTGATGAAGCACATGCGGGGCACGTTGTATTTGTTCGCCTGACGCCAGACGGTCTCGGTCTGGGGCTCCACGCCGGCGACGCCATCGAAGACGGCGACCGCACCGTCGAGGACACGCAGGGAACGCTCGACCTCCACGGTGAAATCGACGTGACCGGGGGTGTCGATGATGTTGATGCGGTGGCCCTCCCAGAAACAGGTCGTGGCCGCCGAAGTGATGGTGATGCCGCGCTCCTGCTCCTGCACCATCCAGTCCATGGTGGCTCCACCCTCGTGGACCTCACCGATCTTGTAGTTCTTACCGGTGTAGTAGAGGATCCGCTCGGTCGTGGTGGTCTTCCCCGCATCGATGTGGGCCATGATGCCGATGTTGCGGGTCTTCGCGAGGGGGTGTGGGCGTGCTGCCATCGTCGGATCCTGTCGTGTGACTGGCGGGTGGAGTTGTGAAGGAACGATCGGGGGGAAGTTCGGTGCTGCTGTCGCGACGGCGCCCCGCACGAGGCGGGGCGTCGGTGCGAACCAACGTGGCGCTTACCAGCGGTAGTGGGCGAACGCCTTGTTGGACTCGGCCATCTTGTAGAGATCCTCGCGACGCTTGATCGACGCGCCGACGCCGTTGGCGGCGTCCATCAGTTCGTTGGCGAGGCGCTCGGCCATGGTGCGCTCGCGCCGCTGACGGGCATAGCCCACGATCCAGCGGATGGCGAGGGTGTTGGCACGGCGAGGACGGACCTCCACCGGAACCTGATAGGTGGCGCCACCGACACGGCGGCTGCGCACCTCGAGCTGCGGCTTGACATTGTCGACGGCGCGCTTGAGGGTGGCGATCGGCTCGGAGCCGGTCTTGGCCTCGATGATGGTGAGAGCCTCGTAGACGATGCGCTCGGCGGTCGAGCGCTTGCCGCGCTGGAGCACCTTGTTGACGAGCTGGGTGACGACGACCGATCGATAGATCGGATCGGGCATCAGTTCGCGGCGGGGGGCGGGACCCTTACGGGGCACGTCAGCTCTCCTTCTTGGCGCCGTAGCGACTACGGGCCTGCTTGCGATCGCGCACACCCGAAGTGTCGAGGGTGCCGCGGATGATCTTGTAGCGCACGCCGGGGAGATCCTTCACACGACCACCGCGCACGAGCACGATGCTGTGCTCCTGGAGGTTGTGGCCCTCACCGGGGATGTACGCCGTGACCTCCATGCCCGAGGAGAGACGGACGCGCGCCACCTTGCGCAGCGCGGAGTTCGGCTTCTTGGGGGTGGTCGTGTAGACGCGCGTGCACACGCCCCGTCGCTGCGGGGCGCCCTTGAGGGCCGGGGTCTTGCCCTTGGCGGGCTTCGACTGGCGGCCCTTTCGGACCAGCTGCTGGATGGTGGGCACAACGAACCTTTCTGGCGTTCATGTCGCACCGGGGACCGGCCCCGGAGCGGAGGACAAGGTTAGGGGGGTCCGCCCGATCCGGGCAAACCCCCCGAAACCCGGACTACTCGGATGCCTCGGCGATGTCGTTCCCCAGCGGCAGGTCGATGACCTGGGCGTCGGGGAGCTCCTCACCCGCTTCGGCGAGGTCGCCGGCACCGGCGACCATCTCCGCGGCCATCGCCGCTTCGGCGGCGGCGTCGGCCAGGGCGGCCATCTCATCGAGGTCGATCGGCGCAGGTGCGATGACGTCACCGGCCATTCGCTCGGCGAGGAGATCGGCGAGGTCGCCACTCTCCTCGTCGTCGCCCGAGGACCAGAACTCCATGGGCTGGTACTCGGGAGCGGCGGTGGAGATGTCGCGGTACTTGCCCATGCCCGTTCCGGCCGGGATGAGCTTGCCGATGATGATGTTCTCCTTGAGGCCGAGGAGCGAGTCCGAACGGGACTCGATGGCGGCCTCCGTGAGCACACGGGTGGTCTCCTGGAACGAAGCCGCCGACAACCACGAGTCGGTGGCCAGCGAGGCCTTGGTGATGCCCATGATCTCGGGACGACCCTCCGCCGGCTGCTTGCCCTCCATCACGAGGGCGCGGCTGGCATCGCGGTACACCTTCGAATCGACGCGCTCGCCGGGAAGGAAGTCCGAATCGCCGGCTTCCTGCACGGTGATCTTGCGAGTCATCTGACGCACGATCAATTCGATGTGCTTGTCATGGATGGGCACGCCCTGGTCGCGGTACACCTTCTGCACCTCGGTCACGAGGTACTGCTGGGTCTCCTGAACGCCCTTGATCTCGATGAGTTCCTTGGGATCGCGCGGACCGTCGACGATGGGATCACCGGCCGAGATCTCCTGACCATCGGTGACCTCGAGACGAGCGAGACCCGAGACGATGTAGGACTCCTCGGTGCCGTCGTCGGCGACGACGGTGATGACGCGACCCTTGCCCTCGTCCTCACCGATGCGCACGACGCCGGTGATGCGCGAGAGCGTCGCCTTGCCCTTCGGACTGCGAGCCTCGAACAACTCGACGACGCGCGGCAGACCGCCGGCGAGGTCGGTACCGGCCACACCACCGGTGTGGAAGGTACGCATGGTCAGCTGGGTGCCGGGCTCACCGATGGACTGCGCAGCGATGACGCCGACGGCCTCGCCGACTTCGATCATCTTGCCGGTGGCCAGCGACAGGCCGTAACTGGCGGCCGAGACACCGAGATCGGAATCGTCGGTGAGTGGCGACAGCACACGAACACGGTCGATCTGCGGATCGTCGCGAAGGAGTGCGACCTGGTCATCGCCAAGCACGGTCCCCTTCTCGAGGACGGTTCCATCGGACAGGGTGACGTCGTCGGCCAGCGTGCGGCTGTAGAGACGAGTCTCGAGCCAGGCCCGCTTGCCGGGACGATCGGGTTCGATGCCCTCGATCCAGATGCCGCGGACAGGACCGCCCGAGGCGAATGGATCCTCATCGTTGATGATGAGCTCCTGCGCGACGTCCACCAGGCGACGTGTGAGATAGCCGGAGTCGGCGGTCCGCAGAGCGGTGTCGACGAGGCCCTTGCGCGCGCCGGGGGTGGCGATGAAGTACTCGAGCATCGTGAGGCCTTCACGGAAGTTCGACTTGATCGGACGAGGGATCATGTCGCCGCGGGGATTGGCCACGAGACCGCGCATGCCGGCGATCTGGCGGACCTGCATCATGTTTCCGCGAGCACCCGAACCGACCATCATGTCGATCGGATTGAACTTGTCCTCCTTGAGACTGGCCTCCATCGCGACGCGAACCTCGTCGGTCGCGGTGGTCCAGATCTCGACCTCTTTCTGACGACGCTCACCGTCGGTGATGATGCCGCGACGGAACTGGGTCTCGACCTTCTCCGCTTCCTTCTCGTGACGATCGAGGATCTCCTTCTTGGCCGAGGGCGTCTTGACGTCCTCGATCGAGATGGTGAGACCCGACTTCGTCGCGTAGCGGTAGCAGAGGTCCTTGATGCGGTCGAGGCTGCTGGCGACGTCGGCCTTGTCGTAGTTGTGGGCCAATTCGTCGACGATGCGACCCATCGTCTTCTTGTCGATGCGGGCGTTCTGGAACTCGAAGCCCGCAGGCAACGCCGTGTTGAAGAAGATCCGACCGGCGGTCGTGGTGCGGTAGGTCCTGCGACCACCCTCCTCGCCGACGATGTGATCGGGATGGCGGTACTCGATGAGCGAGTGCAGATCGATGTCACCGGCTTCGTACGCACGCTCGATCTCGTCGAGGTTGCGGAAGGCACGACCCTCACCGGGACCACCGACGACCTCTTCGGTCAGGTAGTAGGCACCGATGATCATGTCCTGCGTCGGAGTGACGAGGGGGCGACCATCGGCCGGCGACAAGATGTTGTTGGCCGACAGCATGAGCACGCGGGCCTCGGCCTGCGCCTCGGCCGACAGCGGAAGATGCACCGCCATCTGGTCGCCGTCGAAGTCGGCGTTGAACGCCGCGCACACCAACGGGTGGATCTGGATGGCCTTGCCCTCGACGAGGACCGGCTCGAAGGCCTGGATGCCGAGTCGGTGCAGGGTGGGGGCACGGTTGAGGAGCACCGGATGCTCCTTGATGACATCGTCGAGCACGTCCCACACCTGCGGGCGACGACGCTCGACCATGCGCTTGGCCGACTTGATGTTCTGCGCCAGTTCGGCGTCGACGAGGCGCTTCATGACGAACGGCTTGAACAGCTCGAGCGCCATCAGCTTGGGCAGACCGCACTGGTGCAGCTTGAGGGTCGGGCCGACGACGATGACCGAACGGCCGGAGTAGTCGACGCGCTTGCCGAGGAGGTTCTGACGGAACCGCCCCTGCTTGCCCTTGAGCATGTCCGAGAGCGACTTCAGCGGACGATTGCCCGGTCCGGTGACCGGACGACCCCGTCGACCGTTGTCGAACAATGCGTCGACCGCCTCTTGGAGCATGCGCTTCTCGTTGTTCACGATGATCTCGGGTGCACCGAGATCGAGGAGGCGCTTGAGACGGTTGTTGCGATTGATGACTCGGCGATAGAGATCGTTGAGGTCGGAGGTCGCGAACCGACCACCATCGAGCTGCACCATGGGACGCAGTTCCGGTGGGATGACCGGCACGACGTCGAGGATCATGGCTCGGGGGTCGTTGATGCGACGTCCGTTCTCGTCACGGCGGTTGAAGGCCGTCACGATCTTGAGTCGCTTGATGGCCTTCTGCTTGCGCTGGGCCGAAAGCGGCTTCTGGCCATCCGGCGGATCGATCTGCTCGCGCAGACGGATCTCGTCAGCATCGAGGTCGATGCGGTCGATGAGACTGGCGATGGCCTCGGCGCCCATGCCGCCCTCGAAGTACTCGCCGTAGCGATCCTCGAGTTCGCGCCAGAGCATCTCGTCCTCGATGATCTTCCGGGCGAAGAGCGACTTGAACTCGTCGAAGGCCCGCTCGACCAGATCGCGTTCCACGTCGTAGCGCTCGCGGATCGACTGCAGGTCCTTGTCTGCGGCGCGCTGACGGGCCTTGATGTCGGCATCCTTCGCGCCTTCCTTCTCGAGGGTCTTTACCTCGTCCTCGAGTTCCTTGTGGCGGCGATCGAGTTCGAGACGGAGGTCCTTCTCGATGAGATCCTTCTCCGCGAGCATGTCCTGCTCGAGGGCATCGAGATCGCTGTGACGACGATCCTCGTCGACCCAGGTCACGAGGTTGGCGGCGAAGTAGATGACCTTCTCGAGTTGCTTGGCCTTGATCTCCTCACGCGCCTCGGTGCCCATGAGGAGGTAGGCCAGCCACGATCGGGTGCCGCGCAGGTACCAGATGTGCACGACGGGCGCGGCGAGTTCGATGTGACCCATGCGCTCGCGTCGGACCTTCGAGCGAGTGACCTCGACGCCGCAGCGCTCGCAGATGATGCCCTTGAAGCGCACGCGCTTGTACTTGCCGCAGTAGCACTCCCAGTCCTTCTGCGGACCGAAGATCTTCTCGCAGAACAGGCCGTCCTTCTCCGGCTTGAGCGTGCGGTAGTTGATCGTCTCGGGCTTCTTGACCTCACCGTTCGACCACGTGCGGATGGAATCCGCGGTGGCCAGTCCGATGCGGAGTTGATCGAATGTGTTGACGTCGAGCATTGCCATGCCTTCAGCCCCTCTCTGCCTGGCGGCGGGCATCTTCTTCGTCACTGCCGCGTTCCGGGCGTGACAGATCGATGCCGAGTTCCTCAGCGGTACGGAAGATGTCTTCATCGAGCTCACGCATCTCGATCTCGGCACCCGAGGTGTTGAGCACCTCGACGTTGAGACAGAGTGCCTGCATCTCCTTGATGAGAACCTTGAAGCTCTCGGGGATGCCGGGCTCGGGGATGTTCTCGCCCTTGACGATGGCCTCGTAGACCTTCACGCGGCCGAGCACGTCGTCGGACTTGATGGTGAGGAGTTCCTGCAGGCAGTACGCAGCGCCGTACGCCTCGAGAGCCCACACCTCCATCTCGCCGAATCGCTGGCCACCGAACTGTGCCTTACCGCCCAGCGGCTGCTGGGTGATCATCGAGTACGGGCCGGTCGAACGCGCGTGGATCTTGTCATCGACGAGATGCGCGAGTTTGAGGATGTACACGACGCCGACGGTGATCGGGTTGTCGTAAGCCTCGCCGGTGCGACCGTTGTAGAGCGTGATCTTGCCGTCGTCCTGCATCATGCGGCCGTTGTCGCCGTAGCGGGGATCGGAGGCCTCCGGCTGCAGGTTCTGGAAGATCTTCTTGATGGTCGGGTGCTTGCCCGCGCCCTCCTCCTCGTCCCAGTGCGCACCGTCGAAGACGGGCGTTGCGATGAGGGTGGACGGAGGCGTGACCGGACGGGTCTTCTTCTCGGTGCCGCGCACCGGCTCCTGGCCGACGGTCTCGCCGCCGACGGTCCAGCCGTAGCGGGCGGCGTAGCCGAGATGGGCCTCGAGCACCTGACCCACATTCATGCGGGACGGCACACCGAGGGGGTTGAGGATGATGTCGACCGGCGTGCCATCGGCCATGAACGGCATGTCCTCGATCGGGAGGATCTTGGAGATGACGCCCTTGTTGCCGTGACGACCGGCGAGCTTGTCGCCCACGCTGATCTTGCGCTTCTGCGCCACATAGACACGCACGAGTTGGTTGACGCCGGGAGGAAGTTCATGACCGTCGTCGCGGCTGAAGACCTTGACGTCGATGACCTTGCCCTTCTCGCCGTGCGGAACCTTGAGCGAGGTGTCACGCACTTCGCGTGCCTTCTCGCCGAAGATGGCGCGCAGCAGTCGCTCTTCGGGGGTGAGCTCGGTCTCGCCCTTGGGTGTGACCTTGCCCACCAAGACGTCGCCGGCGGCCACCTCGGCACCCACGCGGATGATGCCGCGCTCGTCGAGGTCGGCGAGGATCTCGTCGGACAGGTTCGGGATGTCCCGCGTGATCTCCTCCGGACCCAACTTGGTGTCGCGGGCGTCGATCTCGTGTTCCTTGATGTGGATCGACGTGAGCACGTCGTCCTTCACCAGACGCTCGGACAGGATGATGGCGTCCTCGAAGTTGTACCCCTCCCACGGCATGAAGGCCACGACGAGGTTCTTTCCGAGTGCGAGTTCACCGTTGTCGGTGGACGGTCCGTGAGCGAGGATGTCGCCACGCTTGACCGACTGACCCTGCACCACGATGGGCTTCTGGTTGATGCACGTGTCCTGATTCGAGCGCTCGAACTTGAGCAGTCGATAGACCGTGCGACCCTTGGTCTTGTACTGCACGGTGATGGCGTTACCGTCGACCTCGGCGATGGTGCCGTCCTCCTCGGCGAGGATCATGTCGGCGGCATCGCGTGCGGCGCGCGACTCGATCCCGGTGCCGATGTACGGAGCCTCGGCCCGCAGCAACGGCACGGCCTGACGCTGCATGTTGGCGCCCATGAGGGCGCGGTTGGCATCGTCGTGCTCGAGGAACGGGATGAGTGCG
>Ga0255268_1000160_pt1 | contig 9249 bp, 8 predicted proteins | sample AtltaT_26_FD_183698 | JGI IMG/M metagenome (GOLD analysis project Ga0255268, IMG submission 183698) | Metatranscriptome of freshwater microbial communities from Altamaha River, Georgia, United States - Atl_Yuk_RepB_8h (Metagenome... | ecosystem: Environmental > Aquatic > Freshwater > River...
CATCAGCGTGCGGTCGACCAGGCTGCCGGCCTTCGACGCTGCGGTGATGCCGGCGGCCACGGCGATCGGCACCGAAACGAACAGGGTGATCAGCGTCAGCGAGACGGTGGGCTCCAGGCGTTCGCCGATCAGCTGCAGCACCGGCACGCCAGAGAAGATGGAGATGCCGAAGTCGCCTTTGAGCACGGCGCTGGCCCAGCGGAAGAACTGCAGGGGCAGGGCGTCGTCGAGGCCGAGGTTCTTGCGGATGGCGTCGATCTGGTCCTGGGTGGCGTTGTCGCCCGCCAGGATGGCGATGGGATCGCCGGGGACCAGCCGAAGCATGAGGAAGACGGTGACGCCGACCACGGCCATCACGATGGCGATCGAGGCGATCCGGCGCGCGATGAAATTGAGCACGGGTTCAGGGCATGAAAAACCCGGCCGCCGTCAGGCGGCCGGGCAGGGCGGCGCGGGGGTGCGCCGGGCTTCAGGTCTTCTCGACGTTCCAGAAGGGGATGATTTCCGGCATGGCCAGCCAGCCCTTGGTGTTCTTGCGGTACGCCACCGGCTGCAGCCAGCGGCCGTAGGTCACGTAGGGCACCCAGTCCCAGGCATGGCTTTGCATGCGCCGGGCGATGGCCTTGCGCTCCTGCAGCGTGGACGCGGCGGCCCAGGCGGCGCGCAGGCGCTCGTGCTCGGCGTCGCTCGGCCAGCCGAAGCCCGCCTTGTCGCCGGCGGCCGAGTGGCCCCAGTAGAAGAACGGGTTGGCGCCCATCTGGTAGCCCGAGGTGAAGGTGCTCATGAGGCTCCAGCCCCCCTTGTCCGGCGCATCCTTCTTGCCGCGGCGCACGGCGATGGCGCCCCAGTCGGACACGTCCACCTGCACGTTCAGGCCGGCCTGGCGCAGCCACTGCGCGATCAGCGGCGTGGTCACGCCGATGGGGCGCAGGTCGGTGGGCTGCGGCATCACGATCGGGCGGCCGTCGTAGCCGGCTTCCTTGAACAGCTGGGCGGCCTTGGCGATGTTCTGGCCTTCCTTGTACCAGCCGGTGTTCTCGTCGTTCTCCATCGGCACGCCGCAGCCGAAGTAGGCCGAGCAGGGGCCGTAGTACTTCGAGTTGCCGACGAAGGACTTCATCATGTCCGTCGGGTTGATGATGTGGCGCAGCGCCTGGCGGGCCTTGACGTTGTCGAAGGGCGGGTGCAGGTGGTTGGGGCGCAGGTTGCCGACCCAGCCGGTCTTGTTCAGCACATCGACCACGATGTTGGGGTCGCTGTCGATGGTGGAGATCAGGTCGACGGGCGGGGCCTCGTAGAAGTCGATCTCGCCGTTCTGCAGGGCGGCCAGCGCGGTCTGCGGGTCGACGATGTTCTGCCAGATGATGCGGTCGACCTTGGCGACCTTGCCGCCGGCGGTGCCGGAGGCGGGCTCGCGGCGCGGCACGTAGTTCGGGTTGCGGTCGTAAACGTACACCGCGCCGTTGCGGGTGAGGGCGCGGTTGAAGATGAAGGGGCCCGAGCCGATGTACTCGGTGATCGCCGTGTTGGGATCGGTGTCGGCTTCCTTCTTGCGCATGATGAACAGGCACGAGGTCGTCGCCTTGGACATCATGTCGATCGTCAGGCCGTAGGGCTCCTTGAGCACGATCTGGAAGGTCTTGGCGTCCTTGATCGGCGTGTCGGCCACGCGCGTGAACAGCTCCTTGCCCGAGGCGTCGCGGCCGCCCCAGCGGCGGATCGAGGCCACGCAGTCGGCGGAGGTGACGGGCGAGCCGTCGGAGAAGCGCAGGCCGTCGCGCAGCTCGAAGGTGTAGGTCTTCTTGTCGTTCGACAGCGTCCACTTCGACAGCATCTGCGGCTGCGGGTTCATGTTCGCATCCAGGCCGAACAGCGTGTCGTAGATCGCGTGGCTGTGGTACGAGGTCGTCAGCGACGTCGATAGCACCGGGTCGAAGCTGTTGAGGTCCTGCATCATCGCCACCCGCAACGTGCGGTTGGCCGGGACCTGCTGGCCCTGGACGATGCTGGGGGCTGCTGCCAGGGCCATGGCGCCTGCGCCGGCCTGGACGATCTGTCTGCGAGTGGTCTTCATGGGTGTTTGTCTCCGTTATTGGTTCGCATGTAGGAACGATATTTCGAATACCCGGAAGTTAATGTAGGATCGCCAAACGGTCCAAGCCATTGGGGTTTGTCCCAAATACCGCGCCTTTTCACCAACAAGGAGACACCGCGCATGAAAGCCCTCGTCCTGGAAGGAATCCAGCAACTGTCGATCCGGGATGTCCCGGATCCCGAGCCGGGCCCGCTGGGCGTGGTGGTGAAGGTGATGGCCAACGGCGTGTGCCGCAGCGACTGGCATGCCTGGGTGGGCGACATCGCGCGGCCCTACCCGATGGTGATCGGGCACGAGATGACCGGCATCGTCGAGGAGGTCGCGCCCGGCGTGACGCGCTTCAAGCGCGGCGACCGCGTGGTGGTGCCGTTCTCGGGCAGCGACGGCACCTGCGAGCATTGCCGCGCCGGCTTCGCGCACCTGTGCGACAGCCCGGTGATCCCGGGCAAGACTTACTCCGGCGGCTATGGCGAGTACGTGGGCGTGACGCTGGCCGACCGCAACCTGGTGCCCCTGCCCGACGAGATCAGCTTCACCGAGGGCGCGGCGCTGGGCTGCCGCTTCATGACCTCGTTCCACGGCCTGGTCGACCGCGCCGAGATCCGCGCCGGCGAATGGGTGGTGGTCTATGGTTGCGGCGGCATCGGCCTGTCGGCCATCAACATCGCCGCCGCCCTGGGCTGCCGCGTGATCGGCGTGGACGTCAACCCGGCCAACCTCGAGCTGGCCCGCGCCATGGGCGCCGACTTCACCATCGACAGCCGCAGCACCCAACCGGTCGAGGCAGTGATGGACATCACCCGCACCGGCGCGCACGTGTCGGTCGACGCGCTGGGCATCGCCGAGACCTGCGTCAACGGCGTCCTGAGCCTGCGCAAGGGCGGCCGCCACCTGCAGATCGGCATCACCACCAAGAACGAGGCCGGCTACATCCGCCTGCCGGTGGACCTGATGGTCTACAAGGAACTCAAGGTGATCGGCTCGCTGGGCATGGCGCCGCACCGCTACGACTCGATGGTGCCGCTGGTGTCGCAGAAAAAGCTGCACCCGGGCCGAATGGTCAATAGGGAAATCTCCCTGAGCGAGGTGGAATCGGTCTTCCAGGACATGAGCCGCTCGATCAACACGGGCACATTCGTCGTCACGAAGTACCGCTGAACCATTCGATTTCCAAAATGGAAACTGCCGGCGTCGAATCCATCACCGCCGGCCACCGTTCTTGAAACTAGGATTCATCGTCCGGAAAAACAAATGGAGACAAAATCATGCGGCGTACCTTCATGAAGTTCGGCCTGTCGGCGATCGCGTTGTCCGCGGCCCTGCTTTCCGGTGCTGCGTTTGCGCAAGCGCAGCAGACGCTCAAGATCGGCATCATCGCGCCGTTGACCGGCCCGGCCGCCCCGTGGGGCCTGGCCATGGCCGAAGGCGCCAAGGTCCTGGCCAACGACTACAACGCCAAGGGCGGCCTGTCGATCGGCGGCAAGACCTACAAGGTGGAGATCGTCGCCTATGACGACAAGTACAAGGCGCAGGACGCCGTCTCCGCCTACCAGCGCCTGGTCAATCGCGACGGCGTCAAGCACATCGCCATCGCCGCCGGCGTGAGCACGCTGGCCATCAAGCCCAACATCGAGAACGACAAGGTGGTCGTCATGACCGCCGGCTACCTGGCCAACCTGCTGGACCCCAACGCCAAGTACATGTACCGCATGTGGGGCATCCCGGCCGACTACTACCCCGGCATCTACCGCTGGCTCAAGGACAACACCAAGGAGCGCCGTGTCGTCATCCTGGGTCCCGACGACGAGAGCCAGCGCGAGATGGTGGCCCTGAGCAACAAACTGCTCAAGGAGCACGGCTACAACGTCCTGTCGACCGAGATGTACGACAAGGGTCTGAAGGACTTCCTGCCGCTGCTCACGCGCGTGCTGGCCACCAAGCCCGACATGATCGACCTGGGCGGCACCGCGCCGGCCACCGCCGCCGTGCTGGTGCGCCAGGCCCGCGAGTTCGGCTACAAGGGCCAGTTCTTCATCCCCGGCTCCTCGGCCTGGCGCGAGATCATGGACGGCGCCGGCGCGGCCGCCTCCGAGGGCGTGCTGAACATGGTCTACGTCGACCCGACCAACGACAACTACAAGCGCTTCGCCGCCGAGTTCCGCAAGGCCGTGGGCCAGGAGCCCAACGAGTCGATGGCGCCCTACACCGACGGCGTGAACGTCCTGATCCAGTCGATCGTCAAGTCCGGCTCGGTCGAGGACACCTCGCAATTCGAGGCGGGCTTCCGCAAGGCCTTCCCCATGAAGTCGATGCAGGGTGACAACCTCACCATCGGCGGCGGCATGGCCCACGGCATCGACCACCAGGTCGCGGCCTTCCGCTACATCGGCGCGATCCGCGGCGGCCAGCTGAAGATCATCGGCAAGATCCAGTGAGGCGTCCCGCGCTACCGGTTTCCCAATCCTGAACTGACTCCATGTTCGAACAAATCCTCGTCAACGGACTCCTCGCGGGCCTGATCTACGTGATCATGGCCCTGGGGTTCACGCTGATCTTCGGCATCATGCGCATCGTGAACTTCGCCCACGGCGAGTTCTACATGCTCGGCGCCGTGGTCGTGCTGGTTCTCTTTGGCCAGATGGGCTGGCCCTTCTTCATGGCGGTGATCGCCGGTGGGGTGGTCAGCGGCCTGCTCGGGCTCGTCCTCGAGCGGCTGCTGTTCCGCCGGATCGTCGGTGACGAGATGGCGGGCATGATCATGTCGCTGGCCATCGGCATCATCCTGCAGTCGGTGGCGCTGATCGTGTTCGGCCCGGCCGAGCAGACCGTCACCCGCCCGTTCTCGGGGACCTGGAGCCTGGGCGGCGCGATGGTGCCGTGGGACCGCACGATCGTCGCGCTGTGCGCGCTGGCGATCATCGTGGTCTTCTACATCTTCCTGAAGTTCTCGCGCCTGGGACTGGCCATGCAGGCCGTGGCCCAGGACCCGGACACCTCCAGCCTGATGGGCGTGGAGTCGGGCTCGGTGTATGCGGCCTCCTTCAGCATCGCCTGCGTGCTGGCGGGCCTGGGCGGCGCGCTGATGGCGCCGATCTACACCATCGGCCCCTACATGGGCGAGTTGCCCATGCTCAAGGCCTTCGTGGTCGTGATCCTGGGCGGCCTGGGCAGCCTGCCGGGCGCCGTCGCCGGCGGCCTGCTGATCGGCCTGAGCGAGTCCGTCCTCGCCACCCACCTCGACGCCACCGCCGCACTCATCGCGTCCTTCGTGATCGTGCTCCTGGTGGTCATCACCCGTCCCACCGGCCTGATGGGCCGTAGCGTCCGATGAAGCGTACTGTCCTGACCTGTGTGGCGCTGCTGGCGCTGCTGTCCTCCCTCTGGCTGTTCGGCAACAACTATGTGCTGCACATCGCCACCATGGTGGTGATCATGGCGCCCATGGCTCTGAGCCTGAACATCATGATGAAGCTGGGCCAGCTGTCCATCGCGCAGCCGGCCTTCATGGGCATCGGCGCCTATGGCGCCGCCCTGCTGACCATGCGGCTGGGCGTGCCCCCGCTGCTGTCCATGCTGGCCGGCGCCACCATCGCCGCGGCGATGGCGGCGATTTCCGGCCCGGTGTTCCTGCGCATCAAGGGGGTCTACTTCGTGCTGCTGACCTACGCCTTCAGCCAGGTGGTGAACCTGGTGTTCCAGGAGTGGGTGTCGCTGTTCGGCGGCAACAGCGGCCTGTACGGCATCCCGAAGTTCTCGCTGTTCGGCTTCCGGCTGACCCAGGTCCACCACTACTTCGCGCTGGGCCTGGTCTTCACCGCGCTGACCTACACCGCCATGCGGGCCATCGAGCGTTCGGACATCGGCGCGATCTTCGAATCGCTCAACGAGAACGAGATGCTCAGCCGGTCGCTCGGCTCCAACGCGCTGGCCTGGCGCACGGCCGCCTACACCTTCAGCGCCTTCGTGGCCGGTGTGGCGGGCGCCATCTACGCGTTCTACATCGGCTTCCTGTCGCCCGACCCGTTCGGCTTCCGGGCGTCGGTGGACCTGATCGTGATCAACGCCGTCGGCGGCGTGAACCTGGTGCTCGGCCCGATGCTGGGATCGCTGTTCATCGTGCCGCTGCCGGAGCTGCTGCGTGACGCCCGCGAATACCAGCTGCTGGTGTACGGCGTGTGCCTGATGGTGTTCGTCGTGTTCCTCAAGCAGGGCCTGGTGTCCTTGTTCCAATCGCCGAAGAAGGGAGTGCGTGCATGAACGCGCCGGCAAATTCCAAGGGGCATGTGCTGGAGGTCCAGGGGCTGACGCGCCGTTTCGGCGGCCTGACCGCCGTGTCCGACGTGTCGTTCCAGGTCGAGCGCGGCGAGATCTTCGGGATCATCGGTCCCAACGGCGCGGGCAAGACCACGCTGTTCAACGTGATCGCCGGCCACTTCCGCCCCAGCGCGGGCACCGTGACCTTCGAGGGCCAGGACATCAGCGGCCAGACCAGCGACGCCATCGGGCGCCTGGGCATCGCGCGCACCTTCCAGGCGGTGAACGTGTTCAAGGAACACACCGTGGCGGAGAACCTGCGCCGCGCCGACGTGGCGCACCGCTGCCACAACCCCTGGGCGTGGCTGTCGCACCGCAACAGCGCCGGCCGGGCCGATGCGCACGACGTGGCGCGCTTCCTCGGCCTGGACGATTCCATGCAGGGCGAGGCGGGCAGCCTGGCCTACGGCCTGCAGAAGATCCTGGGCATCGGCATGGCCATGATGGTCACGCCCAAGCTGCTCCTGATGGACGAGCCGGCCGCCGGCCTGAACTCCTCGGAAAAGCGCATGGCGGCCGACCTGATCCGCCGCCTGCGCGACGAGCGCGGGATCACGATCCTGCTGGTCGAGCACGACATGCCCCTGGTGATGGGCGTGTGTGACCGGATCCTGGTGATCAACCAGGGCAAGCGCATTGCGCAGGGGACGCCGGACGAGGTGAAAGCCAACCCCGCCGTCATTGATGCCTATCTTGGTGAGGACTACGAGTTTGCTTGAGACGTCTGAACTTTGCGTCGGATACGGCGGCGTGCAGGCGCTGCGCAACGTGTCCGTCCGTGTGCCCGACAAGGGCGTGGTGGCCATCATCGGTGCCAACGGCGCCGGCAAGTCCACCTTGTTGAAATCCATCGCCGGCCTGGTGCGGCCCGGCAGCGGGACGATCCGGCTGGACGGCCAGGACATCACGGGCCTGAAGACCCATGAGCGCCTGGACCGCGGCATCGTGCTGTGCCCGGAAGGCCGCCGGCTGTTCCCCGACCTCACGGTCGAGGAGAACATCCGCATGGGTGCCTACCGCGTGCGCGACAAGGCCAAGTACCGTGAGCGGCTGGAGCAGCTGCACACCATCTTCCCGCGCGTGGCCGAGCGCCGCGCGCAGCTGGCGTCCAGCCTGTCGGGCGGCGAGCAGCAGATGGTGGCGATCGCGCGCGCCTTCGTGGCGTACCCGCGCATCCTGATGCTCGACGAGCCCACGCTGGGCCTGGCGCCCAAGATGATCCACGAAGTGGCCCGGCTGGTGAAGACCATCAACGGTGAAGGCGTGACCGTCATCATCGTGGAGCAGAACGCCAAGCTGGCACTGAAGATTTCCGACGATGCCTACGTCCTGGAGACGGGCTCGATCGCGCTGTCCGGCCGCAGCAGCGAGCTGCTGCAAAGCGACAGCGTGCAGAGCGCGTACCTGGGAGGCGCGGCAGCGGCGGGTTGAAGTCGGCGCGTCGCCCGCGTCATCACCAAGCGGCCAGGGGGCCGAATCATTAGGAGACGAGAAATGTTGAAACTGAAGAACGTGGCCAAGGCAGCAGCGCTGTCCGCGGCCCTGACACTGGGCTGGACGGCCGCCGTCCAGGCGCAGACCCTGAAGATCGGCCTGATCGGTCCCATGACCGGCGCCGGCGCGGCCTGGGGCTTCGCCGCCAAGGGCTCGATGCAGACGCTGGCCGACGAGGTCAACGCCAAGGGCGGCCTCGAGGTGGGCGGCAAGAAGCACAAGGTCGAGGTCGTCGCCTATGACGACCAGTACAAGGCCGCCGAGGCCGTCGCCGCCTACCAGCGCCTGACCACGCGCGACGGCGTCAAGTACATCATCATCCAGACCTCCGCCCCGACCATGGCGCTCAAGCAGCAGGTCGAGGACGACAAGGTCATCGCGCTGACCACCTCCTACACCCCGGCGGCCATCGACGAGAAGACCAAGTTCATGTTCCGCGCCTACAGCACGGCCACCGACTTCATGCCGCCCTACGCCGCATGGATGAAGGCCAACCTGAAGGAACGCCGCATGGTCCTGCTCAACCCGAACGACGAGACGGGCTGGGCGCAGACCAAGACGACCGAGAAGCTGTTCAAGGAAAACGGCTTCGACGTGCTGTCCGCCGAGCTGTACGAGCGCACCGCCAAGGACTTCTCCCCGATCCTGGCCAAGGTCCTGGCCCTCAAGCCCGAGGTGATGGACCTGGGCGCCTCCTCGCCCGCCACGGCCGGCCTGATCGTGCGCCAGGCGCGCGAGGCCGGCTTCAAGGGCCGCTTCGTGCAGACCGGCGGCGCCGGCTGGCTGGAAGTGGTGGCCACCGCCGGCAAGGAAGCTGCGGAAGGCATGGTCAACCTGCTGTACGTCGACCACTCCAACCCGGCGTTCCAGCGCCTGGCGGCCGACTACAAGAAGCAGTTCAACGGCTCCACCCCCAACGACATGATCGGCGTGTACTACGACGCGATGTCGGTGCTGCTGGCGGCCATCCGCAAGGCTGGCGATGTCAACGACACCACCAAGGTGTCCCAGTCGTTCCAGTCCGTGCTGCCGATGAAGGGCCTGCTGGGTGACGAGATGACCTACGCCTACCAGCAGATCCGCACCTACGACTACGTGGGCGTCATGAAGAATGGCGTGCCGGTGGTGATGGGCAAGATCAAGTAAGGACCGGGTCCTGACAAGTCAAACGGGGAGGCTTCGGCCTCCCCGTTTGCTTTGGGCGACTCACCAGGGCCCGAAGTCCCAGTGCGCCGGGCGCATGCCGGCCACGGGCGAGCGGAAGGTCAGCAGCTGGCGGCCCATCAGGCTGCCCAGGTAGGCCGTCCGCAGGTCGGCGCCGCCAAAGGCCACCGACGAGATGTTGC
>Ga0255268_1000176_pt1 | contig 9028 bp, 9 predicted proteins | sample AtltaT_26_FD_183698 | JGI IMG/M metagenome (GOLD analysis project Ga0255268, IMG submission 183698) | Metatranscriptome of freshwater microbial communities from Altamaha River, Georgia, United States - Atl_Yuk_RepB_8h (Metagenome... | ecosystem: Environmental > Aquatic > Freshwater > River...
GCTAAATCACTTAAGGATGAGACGCGTTGTTAAAAAATATCTTACTTTTCTTATTGTTGTTTCCAAGTTTACTTTTAGCCCAAACTTCAGAATTCAAGCTCTCTAATGGATTAAAAATTTTTGTGAGAGAAGACCATCGCTCCCCCGTTGTTGTCTCACAAGTTTGGTATCGAGCAGGTAGTCTTGACGAGGTAAATGGGAAAACCGGTGTAGCCCATGTTCTAGAACATATGATGTTTAAGGGCACAAAGAAAATTAAAGCAGGAGAATTTTCTAGGCTTATTGCGAAGGCTGGTGGAAAAGAAAATGCATTTACAGGAGCAGACTACACTTGCTATTTTCAGCAGCTTGAAAAATCAAACCTTGAACTTTCATTTAAATTAGAAGCAGATCGCATGGAGAATTTGAATCTATCTAAAGAAGAATTTGACAAGGAAATAAAGGTAGTTATGGAAGAACGAAGATGGAGAACAGAAGATAAGCCAACATCCCAAGTTAAAGAACAATTTCTATCCACTGTTTTTAAATCCCATCCATACAGTAGGCCTGTGGTTGGATGGATGAATGATTTAGAAAATATGACGGTTGAAGATGCGAGGGAATGGTACAAAAATTGGTACGCACCTAACAATGCAACGTTGGTTATTGTTGGCGACATTTATGCCAAAGATGTATTAAATCTTGCAAAAAAATATTTCGAAAAAATTCCTGCAAGAAAAATACCTGAAAGAAAGCCTCAGGTTGAGCCTAAGCAAAATGGAGAGAGAAGGTCATATATTAAGGCTCCGAGTGAATTATCTTATCTTTTGATGGGATATCCCGTCCCAACGTTAAATGACCGGAATGGAAATGATAATAATGCATGGGAGCCATACGCTCTAGAAGTTTTATCTAATATTCTTGCTGGAAATAGTTCATCAAGATTAAATCAAAATATTGTGAGAAATCAGCATTTAGCCGTCAATGTAAGTGCTGGATATGATTCCACAGCTCGTGGAAGAATTAGCATATTTGAATTGGAAGGTACACCAAATGATTTTAAAAAAATAACTGATCTTGAAAATGCCTTACTCCAAGAAATAGAAAAAATTAAAAAAGATGGTGTAACTCAAGAAGAGTTAGACAGAGTGAAAGCAACAGTAATTGCAAGTGATGTGTATCAAAAAGATTCTATGTTTGGTATGGCAATGGAAATTGGACAACTTGAAACCATGGATTATTCTTTCCATTTAAGTGATGGTTATATTGAAAGAATTAATAGTGTAACTTCAGAGCAAATAAAAAATGTAGCTACAAAATATTTAACTCGAGATAATTTATCTGTAGTCATTCTTGATCCTCAGCCAATGACTCAAAACTCAAGCCCTAAGGGACGCCCGCATGTTCATTAAACTTTTCCAACTAATTTTTTTACTAGTCTGCTTTCAACAAAATGCTTTTGCTGTATTAAAGATTAATACATGGGAGACAAAAGAGGGAGCTAAAGTTTTTTTTGTAGAGAATCATGACCTTCCTATACTTGATCTTAATGTAAATTTTTTTGCAGGTAGCGCTCAAGATCCTGTTGGTAAAGAAGGCCTTGCAAATTTAACGCATCATCTTATGAATCTAGGCGCAGGTGGAATAAATGAAGAGAAATTAGCAAATCAATTCTCCGATATAGGTGCAGCAATTGGCGGAGATGTAGATCTCGACAGGGCTTACTTTAAATTAAGAACTCTAAGCTCAGCCTCACAGAAAGATAAAGCACTGACGCTTTTTAAATATGTGATACATGCACCTGATTTTCCAGCTCCAGTGATTGATAGAGAAAAAGATAGAATTATTGCAAGTATTAAACAGTCTCTGACGCAACCAGAAACTATTGCTAATAAAGCATTCATGAAATCAATATATGGAGATCACCCATATGGACATGACGAGGCTGGAAATATTGATACTGTGCAAAAATTAAATCAAGCTGATCTTAAACAATTCTATAAAAATTATTATTTATCATCTGAATCTTCCATCGTAATTGTGGGAGATGTAAGCATGGATGAGGCTAAAAAAATAAGTGAGTCTATTAGCCAAGGATTGCCTCAAGGAAATACAAAACACAACATAGCTTCTGTGACAGATTCAAATTATGCGGGAGTTAAAAAAATAGAGCATCCTGCAAAGCAGGCTCATATTTTAATGGGTATGCCAGCATTGAGGCGCGGAGAAAAAGATTATTTTCCTTTGTATGTTGGAAATTATATTTTAGGTGGCGGCGGCTTTGTTTCTAGACTTACCGAAGAGGTTAGAGAAAAAAAGGGATTGGTTTACAGTGTATACAGTTATTTTATGCCGCTTTATGTTGAAGGCCCGCTTGAAATTGGCCTGCAAACAAAAAAAGAACAAACTGAAGAGGCGCTAAGCATTGTAAATTCGACTATTAAAAAATTTATCGATGAAGGTCCAAATGAAAAAGAGCTTATGGCAGCAAAACAAAATTTGGTCGGCGGATTTCCTTTAAGACTTGATAGTAATGCAAAAATTGTTGATTATTTAAGTATGATTGCTTTTTATAAGTTGCCAATTTCCTATATTGATAATTATATAAGTGAGATTAATAAAGTAACTGTTGATCAAATAAAAGTAGCTTTTAAAAATAAAATTGATCCTAATAAACTTACAACTATTATTGTAGGTGCAGAGTAGCTTTTTGAAGGTACTTAAAAATCAAGTTAAAATTATTGGCGGGCTATGGAAAAGAAAAAATATTTCTTTCCTTGACGGTCCCGGGTTAAGGCCTACTCCAAGCAGAGTAAGGGAAACTCTATTTAATTGGTTGAATCAGGATCTAACTGGCAAAGTTTGTCTAGATCTCTTTTCGGGTTCTGGTGTCATTGGATTTGAATCTCTCTCAAGAGGTGCTTTAAGTGTAGTAATGGTTGAAAAATCTCCTCAAGCTTATAAAATGATTGAGAATAATAAAAAGCTACTTCAAGCACAAAAAGCGCGCATTCATTTTATGGATGCACTTATATTTCTTCAAAATAACAACACTAAGTTTGACATTATTTTCTGTGATCCTCCTTTTAACGAGGGCTGGGAAGATAAATTATTTCCTCAATTAGCTAACCATTTAACAAAGGATGGGCTAATATACTTCGAATCAGAATCTGCTTTAAAAGAACATGGTGAATTTAATCTTTTAAAAAAAAGAAAAGCAGGTAATGTTTTTTATCATCTTGTGACATTAAAAAATAATGAGTCAATCTAATTTATCTGTAGCTGTCTATCCTGGAACCTTTGACCCTATTACATTAGGTCATGAGAATATTGCCCATCGTGCTGCAAAAATCTTTGACAAAGTAATTGTGGCTGTGGCTGGCAATACAAGCAAACAATGTTTTTTTGCGCTTGAGGAGAGGATAGATTTGGTGAAAGCTGTATTCAAAGACCATAAAGAAATTGAAGTAATTGGATTTAATGGGCTTTTAATGGACTTTGTTGAATCACAAAACGCGCAAATAGTTATTCGAGGCTTAAGGGCTGTGTCTGATTTTGAATATGAATTTCAATTAGCAGGTATGAACCGCAAACTTTATCCAAATGTTGAAACGCTTTTTTTTAACACCTTCCGAGCAGTTTACTTTTTTATCCTCAAGTTTAGTTAGAGAGGTTGCTACTTTAGGTGGAAATATAGAACAATTTGTATCTCCAATCGTTAAAGAAGCTATGAAAAAAACTGGACGTTAATTATGGCGTTAATGATTACGGATGAATGCATTAACTGTGACGTGTGCGAACCTGAATGTCCAAACAATGCGATTTATCAAGGACTACATATCTATGAAATTAATCCTAAATTATGTACGGAATGTGTTGGACATTTTGATGTGCCCCAATGCCAAGAAGTATGTCCTGTAGATTGCATTCCAACTAATCCACAATTTATTGAATCTAAAGAGTCGCTTTTATTTAAGTATCATCAACTACAAAAAAATAAAGTGAGTTAGTTATGCGTGTACTTCACACTATGATTCGTGTCATTGATATACAAAAATCAATTAATTTCTATACAAATATTTTAGGTATGAAACTATTAAGACAACATGAATATCCTGATGGAAAATTTTCATTAGCTTTTGTGGGTTTTGGTGATGAAAAAGATCATGCCGTCATTGAGCTTACTTACAATTGGGGCGTGACGACATACGACAAAGGTAATGCTTTTGGACATATTGCAATAGAAGTTGAAGATGCTTACAAGGCTTGTGAATTAATTAAAGCAAAAGGCGGAAAAGTGATTCGTGAGGCGGGCCCCATGCAACATGGAACAACAGTAATTGCCTTTATTGAGGATCCAGATGGTTATAAGATTGAATTAATACAAGCTGGTACTTTTTAACTAATCAAACAAGTCCTTCATTTTATCAAGCCAACCTTTTGATTTTGGACTGTGTTTACCTCGATCCAATTGATTGATCTCTTCAAGTTCTTGTAACAGTTCTTTTTGCCTATCTGTAAGCTTGACAGGCGTTTCTATAGAAACATGGCAATGAAGATCTCCAGGTGAATTTTGTCTTAAGGGTTTAATACCCTTTCCTTTTAATCTAAATACAGCGCCTGTTTGTGTTTCAGGAGGTATTTTCATTTTTGCATGACCATCGAGAGTGGGTACCTCAATTTCACCGCCCAAAGCGGCAGTGGTAAAGCTAATAGGCATTTCACAGTGTAAATTACCGCCATCGCGTTCGAACAAATCATGTTTCTTTAAATGAACTACGACATAAAGGTCACCAGAAGGCCCTCCATTAATGCCTGATTCGCCTTCACCAGATAGGCGAATGCGATCGCCTTCATCTACACCGGCAGGAATTTTAACGGAAAGTGTTTTATTTTGTTTAACACGACTCGCTCCATGACAAGTAGAACATGGCTCTTTGATCACTTTTCCTGTGCCATGACACTTAGGGCAAGTTTGTTGTACCGAAAAAAATCCTTGTTGCATTCTAACTTGACCATGACCATGGCAAGTATCACATGAGACTGGTTGTGTGCCAGGTTTAGCGCCAGTGCCTTTACAAGGCTCGCAAGCTGTCATGACAGGAATACGAATTTTACTTTCAGTGCCTTTCGCAGCGTCTTCAAGACTAATTTCCATGTTATAACGAAGATCAGCACCTCGATAAACATTAGATTTTTTGCTACCGCGCCCACCGCCAAAAATATCACCAAAAATATCACCAAAGGCATCATTGAAGTCTGAAAATCCAGCAGACCCATGACCACCCATACTAGGATCTACACCTGCATGACCATATTGATCGTAACTTGCTCTCTTTTGAGAGTCTGAAAGTATTTCATAAGCCTCTTTGGCTTCTTTAAAATTTTCTTCGGCTTTTGGATTATCAGGGTTGCGATCAGGATGAAATTTCATCGCAAGTTTACGATAAGCTTTTTTTATCTCATCTTCTGAAGCGTCACGAGATACACCAAGAGTTTCGTAATAATCTTTTTTGGTCGCCATGATATTTTTTCAAAAAAACAAAACAACATCAGACTAACTGATGTTGTTTTGATGGTTAAAGGTTATTTGTCTTTTTTGTCTTGCTTAACTTCTTCAAATTCTGCATCAACTACTTCAGCGTCAACCGTTTTTTCTTCTTGCTGAGGTGCGGCTCCAGCATTAGGTTGTTGTGCTTGTTGTTCGGCATAAATTTTCTCGCCTAATTTCTGCGATGCTTCCATTAATTCTTTTGTTTTGGCCTCAATCTCTTCTTTATTGTCAGATTTTAAGGATTCTTCTAAAGATTTTATCGCAGCTTCAATTTTTTCTTTTTCCGCTGCATCTAATTTATCACCATGATCAGTGATCGATTTTTTCACTGAATGAATCATGCCATCTGCAGAGTTTTTAACATCTACAAGCTCTCGAATTTTACGATCTTCGTCAGCATATTTAACAGCATCTTCTTCCATTTTCTTAATTTCTTCTTCGCTGAGTCCGCTACTAGCTTTAATCGTAATTTTATTTTCTTTACCAGTGGCTTTATCTTTAGCAGATACGTGCAAGATACCATTAGCATCAATATCAAAAGTCACTTCAATCTGAGGCGTACCTCTTGGTGCTGGAGGTATATCAGTTAAATTAAATTGACCTAGGCTCTTATTGCCAGAGGCTACTTCACGCTCACCTTGAAGCACATGAATCGTTACGGCATTTTGATTATCTTCAGCAGTTGAGAATACTTGAGATGCTTTAGTCGGTATTGTTGTATTTTTCTTAATAAGTTTAGTCATCACGCTGCCAAGTGTTTCAATGCCTAAACTTAGTGGTGTAACATCGAGCAGTAAAACATCCTTTACATCTCCTTGAAGGACGCCACCTTGAATTGCTGCACCCACGGCAACAGCTTCATCAGGATTAACATCTTTTCTTGGTTCTTTACCAAAGATATCTTTAACTTTTTCTTGTACTTTTGGCATGCGACTTTGGCCACCTACAAGAATAATGTCTGATATGTCACTTCCAGAAACGCCAGCATCTTTCATTGCAACTTTACAAGGCTCGATAGTTCTTTCAATTAAATCATCCACAAGAGATTCAAATTTTGCACGTGTAATTTTTACAACAAGGTGTTTTGGACCACTTGCGTCAGCAGTAATGTAAGGCAAGTTGACTTCAGTCTGTTGGCTACTTGAAAGTTCAATTTTTGCTTTTTCAGCCGCTTCCTTTAGACGTTGCTTTGCAAGTAGATCGTTTCTTAAATCAAGACCATTTTCTTTTTTAAATTCATCAGCTAAAAAATCAATTAGACGATTATCAAAGTCTTCACCACCTAAAAAAGTATCTCCATTTGTAGATAACACTTCAAATTGATGTTCGCCATCAACTGTTGAGATTTCAATAATAGATACGTCGAACGTTCCGCCACCTAAATCGTATACAGCAATCTTTCGATCACCTTCTTGTTTGTCTAGGCCAAAAGCAAGTGCTGCGGCAGTAGGTTCATTAATAATACGTTTAACCTCGAGACCTGCAATTCGTCCAGCATCTTTTGTAGCTTGACGTTGGCTATCATTAAAATAAGCAGGCACAGTGATCACTGCTTCTGTAACCTCTTCGCCAAGGTAATCTTCAGCAGTTTTTTTCATTTTTCTTAAAACTTCAGCTGAAATTTGAGGTGGCGCCATTTTTTGGTCCCGCACTTTTACCCATGCATCGCCATTGTCAGCCTTTGAAATTTCATAGGGCATTAGATCAATATCTTTTTGTACTTCTTTTTCCTCAAAACGACGGCCAATTAAGCGTTTTACAGCAAATAATGTATTTTTTGGGTTAGTAACTGCTTGTCTTTTTGCAGGCGCGCCTACTAGAATCTCACCATCATCTTGGTAAGCAATAATTGAAGGTGTTGTTCGAGCACCCTCTGCATTTTCAATTACTTTAGGTTTTCCACCTTCCATTACAGCCACACAGGAGTTTGTTGTTCCTAGGTCAATACCGATAATTTTAGCCATTTTTTTTCCTTAAAAAATCTGTTTAATTTGATAGATTTATAATTGGGACGATCTTGAATATTTCAAGAGCTTATGTATTTTTAGTTTTTGATACGGTCACCAGAGCCGGTCTTATAACTCTTTCATTCAATAGATAACCTTTTTGAAGAACAGTTAAAATTTTATTTGGCTCTTCTTCTGACTCCACCATGCTGATGGCTTGGTGTTGATTAGGATCGAATTTTTCACCTAATGCTTTAATTTCTTGTATACCAAACTTTTCAAATACATTAATGAGTTGTTTTTGTGTAAGCTCTACGCCATTTTTGTAGCTATCTACATTTGCATTCTCAACTGTTAAAGCTGCATCAAGACTATCTTTTACAGAGAGTAATTCACCACTAAATTTTTCTAATGCAAATTTTCTGGCTTTATCAATATCTTCGAAAGAACGTTTTCTAATATTTTCTCCCTCAGCTTTCACATAGAGAACTTGTGCTTGCGCTTCGGCTAATTTCTCTTCAAGAAGCTTTATTTGATCTTCCGGGCTATCTGAAGTGGGTTGCTCCGGATTATTGTTTGAATTATCAATAGATGAATTTTCTGTATCTTCTGCATTCATAATTTTGCCTTTTAAAACTTTTAAAATATTGCGAATTAAACCAAATTTGGGGATGAAACTTTCAATTTCAAGGGCGTAAGATTAAATAATTGCCTCAATTTGAGAAATGGTTGATTCGACGGTAGGTGTGACCCCAATGTCTCCTAAATTGACGGATGGCACTTTGATATTAGGATAGACCCCATTAAGGTATGGATTGCTATCCATATAAAGACCTATAGTTGGGATGCCAAGAGCATTGGCAAGATGAGTGAGTCCTGAATCTACACCAATCACACATTTAGCACTCGATATAATATTTGCAAGATCGCTAATATTCATTTTAGGCAACACTAAGCAATTGCTTGATGTTTTTCGAAGTTCTTTGGACACCTGATATTCCTCAAGATTGCCCCAAGGCAATAAAACTCTTAGACCTAAAATATTAAAAAATTGGATGATTTTTTGCCAATGATCCATAGGCCATTGTTTAGTTTTTTTGCTAGAACCATGAATCAAAACGACGTAACGTTCTGATAGATTAAAGTTATTGATATTGTGTATTTCTAATCCAAAATGAGCAGATTGGTCCAATAAGTTATATTCAAAACACTTGGAAGCTAATTCTCGATTACGCACGACCGCATGGATTTGTTTTGAAACAGAATGTCTATGTTTATAGAAATAAGACGCAGCAGCCTCTCGAATAGACAACTTATCAAAACCATGAATATCAGCATGTGTAAATAAAGTAAAAAAAGCACTTTTTAGTAACCCTTGAAAATCAATGACAATATCGTAGTGATTCTGACGAATAGCATTAATGGCTTTATAAAGACCTGTCCATGTTGTCTTTTTTCTAAGATTTTTTTTCCAGGACCTTAAAGAGATAGTAATGACCGAATTAATTTCAGGATGCAGCCTTGGAATATCAGCAAAAGACTCTTCAAC
>Ga0255268_1000177_pt1 | contig 9023 bp, 10 predicted proteins | sample AtltaT_26_FD_183698 | JGI IMG/M metagenome (GOLD analysis project Ga0255268, IMG submission 183698) | Metatranscriptome of freshwater microbial communities from Altamaha River, Georgia, United States - Atl_Yuk_RepB_8h (Metagenome... | ecosystem: Environmental > Aquatic > Freshwater > River...
CGAGATCATGTGGTCAACTCAGTCAACTCAAGTTTTTATTGAGCAAATTGGCACTCAGACAAGTCCTACAAGACCAGCAACCCCATCTGCAATCGTGACGGTTAACTATGTCTCAAGCAACGGAAACAATGCTGCCGGGGATTACGGGGTTTATGTCAGCTCTCAGGACTACGGAAGTGCTGTCTTAACTCACTTTGCAAACAGCACAGCAAACAAGACTTATGGTTATGTGGTAATTGGATGAAAGCCTCTTTCATTGAGCCAAATAATCTGAGACAATGGTGGGGATTCGTCAGACCTGGCCTTCTAAAGATCCTTCAGAAGAGTCCAGAGCCTTGGATACCAGAGGACGTTTATACGGACTGTTTCTCTGGAAGATCAATGCTCTGGATAGCCCAGGTTGATGCAAGGCCAGTCGGGTTTGCTGTGTTGCAGCCCCAAGGAACTGCACTTCATGTGTGGTGTGTCCATCTCGAAAATGGGCATCTAGAAACTGGCTGGCAACACCTACTTGAGATAGCCCGTAATGGAGGAGCCGAGAGACTCACATTTGAGTCTTGGCGTCCAGGATGGGACAAGCAAGCTCGCAAACTAGGATTCAAGCCCAGGAAATGGGCTATGGAGGTTATATGAGTGGTGGTGGTGGATCAACAGTTACCAGGACGGAACTAGACCCAAACGTAGTTCCATACGTTCAATATGGATTGTCTGAAGCAAAGAACCTATATCAGCAACCTTTGTCTGGATACTATCCTGGACAGACCTACATCGGACCATCTGCTCAAACTCAGGCCGCACTGCAAGCAACACAAGCACGCGCATTGGGTGGATCTCCTTTGACAAGCGCTGCTCAACAGCAAGCATTCCAAACGGTACAGGGCAACTACCTCGCTGGAAACCCATTCTTTGAGGGTGCATATCAACCGGCTGCTAGGGCTGCACAAACATCGTTCTATGACGCAATGCAGCAGATTGGTTCTCAAGCATCAAGGGCTGGTCGATATGGATCTGGCGCGATGGGTCAACTACAAGATCGAGCATCTGGTCAACTGGCACAGACTTTGGCAGATACAGCTGGAAAACTGGCTTATGAAAACTATGCCCAAGAACGAGCCAGACAACAAGCAATGATTGGTGCGGCTCCGAGTCTTGCAGAGGCTGATTACAGTGACATCAACCGTTTGTTGGCAGCAGGGCAAGGTGCCGAACAATATCAGCAAGCTGCTATGGAAGCAGATATTGCTAAGTACAACTATCTGCAAAACCAACCACAAGCACGACTCCAGCAATATCTGTCGGCTGCTTATGGCTCACCGATGGGTGGACAAACCATATCTCCTACATATCGCAATCCTTTGGCGGGCGCATTGGGTGGCGCAGCACTTGGTCAAGCAACGGGTCAAAGCCCTGCACTGGGCGCTGTACTTGGTGGGTTGCTGGGATGAGCGGCGTATTATCATTATTTGCAGCTGAAGCGATACCAGCTATTGCTGGGGCCACAGAAGCGGCTACTGGTACTCAGGCTGCGTTGTCGGCAATGCAAGCCGCAGAAGCAGCAGCGGCATCAGAAGCAGCTATAGCATCAACTGCTATGGAGGCAGCAAATACAGCGGCAGCAGCGTCTAATGCGCTCAATCCATATTTAGTATCAAGCACACCAGATATTGGATTATTGAGAAATGTAATGTCCAGCGCGGATAAAGCTGCAATGTTTGGCAATGCTGGATATGGACCAGCGATGAGTGGGTTTCAAACATCTGTGTTTGATACGACTCTTGGCTTAACTGGGAGTCCACAGATTGCTAGTTTGCTTGCTGGTTCTGAGCGTATGGCTGCGAATCTTGGTCCTGCTGCTTTGCAACAAGCGATGCGTCCACGCCAGCAAACTTCTGTTGCAGCTCAAATTCGTAGACCACAGGCTGCAATGAATCCTGTTGCACTGATGATTGAGGCTCAAAAGCGCAAGCGTCGGCCTTTGTCTCTGTTGTGAGGTAAATATGGATCTTTCTAATCTTTTCCCTCAAGCTCCCTCATACATCTCTGGTTTGCTTGGAGAAGATGAAGCTGATCGTCTTCGTCGGCAGGCACAGCAATCTGGGCTGCTAAACATTGGTTTGTCGTTGCTCGCTGGTGCAGGACCACAACCTCAAAGAACCGGGATTGGTCAATTGCTGGCTCAAGGCGTAATGGCTGGACAACAAGCATCTAGGAATGCTTACGAGCAAGCCGTTAAAGACAAGATGATGCAGCAGCAACTTCAAGAAATGGCTGCGAAACAACAGCGTCAAGCACAAATTAGGGAAATTTTCCCTCAAGTGTTTACTGAGACTGTTATACCTGGTCAAGAAATCAAAACTTATCAATCAATGACTCCACAACAAATTGAGTCGGCTGTTGGTAAGCCTGATTTTGTTGCGCCATCTGTTACTACTGTAATTCCTCCTAAAAAGCAGTTGTCAATTGATACAAACAAGTTGCAAGCTCTTGCAATGTTGTCTGAAGACCCATTGGCTGGACTTGCAAACATTGCAAAGATAGTTCCAGAACTTCGTAAGGCAGGATTTGCTGGAGAACAAACGCAACAAGAAAATCCATTTGCCATCTTTTCTACTGACCCGACTTTGCCAGCTCCTATTCGAGCAATTGCAAAACAGTACGAAACAAGTTATCAGCGTGGACTACTTGATCCAGAAAAAGTTGATGAACGTATCAAGCAACTTGGAGATGCAGCTCAACGCGCATCTCAGAATGCTTCCTCAGAACAGTTGAGGAGAGATCAAATGGCTCAATCTGCTGCTATTGCGGCAGGCCAGCAGTCTTTGCAAGGTGCGATGCTTGAACTTCGTAGAGCCGCTGAAGAAGCAAAACCAGAACAGTTCTCATACGCTCAAAAGAAAGATTTTGATGCTGTTACAGAATCAAAAGATGAGGCAAAAAAGGCTGCTTCAAATGCTTCAATTGCTTCTAGAGCTGCACCATTGTTGCAAGATGCTTATAGTGGAATGTTTGAAGCTGGCGCCAAAAATCTTGCTGGAGCCATTGGCATTTCAACAAAAGCAAAAGATGCCAACGACAAGTTGACTCAACTATCTAATCAACTTGCTGTAAACGCTCCAAAATTCTCTGGCCCAACTTCAGATAGAGATGCTGCACGATACGATGCAGCAGTTGGTGATCTAGCAAATCCAAAGAAGTCAATTGAATCTAAAACACAGGCTTTGCGTGACATTCAGGATCTTTCTAAGAAAGCACAGAATTACGCGAACCAACAAGAAAATTATTTCTATCAAAACAAGAAGTCACTAAGGGGCTTTGTGTTCAAAGAAAATCCTTATGAAGGAATGTAATCATGGAACCATCACAAAAAGCCATTGATTACTTGCTTGCAAATCCAGACACTGCAAACTTCTTTGACGAGAAGTTTGGTCAAGGAATGGCTGCAAAGATTCTTTCTTCTTATAAAAAAGAAGAAGAGCAAAAGCCTCTAAGTTCAACAGAAGTCTTATCTGGATTTGCTAGAAATATCGTTCCTTCAACTGGAAAGATGATTTCAGAGTTGGTTCATGCAGTTACAAGTCCAATTGAGACTGCAAAAACAGCATATCTGACTGCTGAAGGTGCTGTTAGAAACATTCTTCCAAAGCAAGTCGTAGATTTTGCTGATAAGTTCAACATGAACCCAGAACTGTCTAGACAGGCAGTTCAAATGGCTGATGCTGTTGGCGGTGTTTATAAAGAGCGATATGGAACTATTGAAGGCTTTAAGAAAGCTCTAGCAACTGATCCTGCATCTGTAATGGCTGATATGGCTACGCTATTAACTGGTGGTGCTGGAGCTGCCAAGACAGTGGCCGGAATACCATCGAAAGTGTCTCCTGTATTAGAGGCTACTGCCGCTGCTGCGCAGAAAGCGGCTTCTTACGTTGATCCTTTATCTCTTGCTGCTAAAGGAATTTCTAGTGTTGGCAAAGTGATTCCAAAAGCAGCTACTGCCGCGCTTGGATCAACGTCAGGTGTTGGATCTGAGGCTATATCACAAGCATTTCGTGCTGGCAAAGAAGGTGGTCAAGTCGGGCAAAGTTTTGTAGAAAATCTGCGTGGCAAAGCAGATATGCAAGATGTTTTGGACATTGCGAAGTCAAATCTTGAAGCAATTAGAAAACAACGAAGTGATGTATATAAGGCAAACATTCAAAACATTAAGAATGATGCAACTGTACTTAACTTCAAAGGAATTGATGACGCTGTAAATCAGGCATTTGATGCTTTTACTTTCAAAGGAAAGCCAAAAAATGATTTGGCGATTCAAAAACTTGAAGATGTAAAAGCAAAGATTGATGATTGGAAGTCTCTTGATCCTGTTGAATTCCACACTCCAGAAGGTTTTGATGCGCTGAAGCAATCTATTGGGCAGATTCTTGAAGATTTAAAACCTAGAACTCCATCTGACACTGCTGTTAAAGGTGTGTACAACGCAATCAAAAACGAGATCAATAAGCAAGCTCCAACATACGCAAAAACGATGAAGGCGTATTCAGACTCGACTGATTTGATTCGTGAGATTGAGAGATCTTTATCTTTGGGAGATAAATCATCTGCTGATACAGCAATGCGTAAGTTGCAATCTGTAATGAGAAACAATGTAAATACAAATTACGGACAACGCATGGCATTGATGAAAGAGTTGGAACAAGTTGGTGGAAAAGAAATGATGCCAGCACTTGCAGGACAGGCTATGTCTGACGTTGCTCCAAGAGGGATTCAGCGCGCTACGGCTCCATTGGGTGCCATCGGATTGGCTAGCGCTGGTGGAATTCCTGCTGCCGTTCTTGGCGCAATGTTGTCATCTCCAAGGGTTGTTGGAGAGGCAGCATATCTTGCTGGAAAAACATCGGCATTACCTGGTAGGGCAATGGGAGGATTGTTGGATTTAGAGTCTCAACTGCCTAGTAAGTTGCAACTTGGTTCGACGTTACAGCAACTTCCAGAATTACCTGGATTAGATGCTAGAACTTTGAATTTGCTTTATCAACTTCGTCAACGCGAAGAAGAAAACAGTAAGGAATAAATCATGGCAAAAACCAAAATCTCAGAGTTTTCCAGCACCCCAGGAAACAACACTGACATCGACGGGATCAACGTGGCCTAACCCAAGCGAGCAAAGTCTCCATGCAACTCAAGAGCCGCCTTTTTATACGCTTCATGAGCGTCTTGTGCTGTGGGGAAGCAACCGAGATGGATACTTTTGTAGTTGACGGTGATCTTGGCTATGAATTTGCGGTTTGACTTGTAGTAAGAAACACCTTTGAATCCACTCATGTTTGTTGACCTAAGACCAGTATTTCGATTGTTTTGTGCGTTGTTTGCCTCACGCAAATTTGACAACACATTGTTTGACCTATCGCCATCAATATGATCTATCTGTTCTGGCCAACGTCCATGAAACATCATGAAAATGATTCTATGAGCGTAGTACTTTTTCTTACTGATTGTTATTTCATGGTAGCCATTGCTTTTCTTGAGTCTACTCGCCTGCTTGCCTTTAAGTTTGTTGCCTCTGCGGTCAACTTTCCAAAACAAAAGGCCATCTCTGTATTCAAAAACATCATTAAGGATTTGTTGAGTAAGTTCCATGACACACCAAAGAAAAACCCCCCAAGCATTCGTAGTACCAGTACGAACACTCAGGGGGTAGCCTATGGCTTAGAGCTATTGAGGTCTGGTACACCCAAGTTCTAAGCCTACGCGCATTCTTACATAGAGCAATTGCACAGTCAACAAGTAGCAAATAAAATTTGCTAGACGATCAAGGAGTTAAAGATGGCACGCACCAAGATTTCAGAATTTTCGTCAACTCCAGGAAATAATACGGACATTGACGGAATTAACATAAATGAGGGTTGCGCGCCCTCTGGTATCAATGACGCTATCCGTGAGTTGATGAGCCAACTCAAGGACTTCCAAGCTGGAACTGCTGGAGATTCTTTTAACGGCCCTGTTGGTACTACTACTGCGGCTGCTGGAGCGTTTACGACTCTGAGTGCGTCTTCTACTGTTTCTGGTACTGGATTCAGCACTTATTTGGCAAGTCCTCCAGCAATCGGTGGAACTGCTGCTGCTGCTGGATCATTTACTACTTTGAGCGCATCAAGCACTGTCACCCTCTCCGGCGGCACTGCAAACGGTGTTCTCTATCTCAACGCAAGCAAGGTTGCAACGAGCGGGACTGCGCTGACGTTTGATGGCGGTTCATTCAAACTCAATACAGCAGGAAATTTTGTTGTTGGAAACGTTGCTGGATATGACGTTCTTTTTACTACGCCACAAACAACAGGAAACGGAGTTCTCCAGTTTGTTTTAAATTTTGCGGGTACTGCTTACGAGCCTTTGACGCAAGATGCTTCTTATTGGGTTTGGAGGCCGAGCGGAACAGAAACCATGCGCCTCACCAGCACAGGGCTGGGGATTGGGACGAGTTCGCCAGCAACAAAACTTGAAGTTTCTGGCTCTGCTGCTGTTGCTCGGGTTTCAGGAACCGCTGGTACTGTTCCTCAACTTCAGTTGTCATCTTCTGGTGTAGTTAATTGGTCACTGCGGTCAAACAACGACAGTGGTTCTGATTTCACAATTTATCAAGACTCGACGCAGCGGCTAAAGATTGATTCCAGCGGCAACCTCGGGATTGGGACGAGTTCGCCCAGTGCAAAACTCAATGTAGTCGGCACCGGCGATATGTCGGTGATTTTTGAATCCGCCGGCACAAGCAACGCCGCATCCTTGATTGTCAGGTCTGGCAACGGAACAACGTCTGGTCTGTACGCATACGCTCGTTTTGTCAACAACGACACAAACGCGCAAGACTGGCGCATTGGTACTTACGGCACAAACAACCTGAGTATTGTTAATGCCAAAGCCGGAACTACGCCTGTAGTGCTAGACTCCTCCGGCAACCTCGGTCTGGGTGTGACGCCGAATACATGGAGTGTTGGTAAGGCACTTGAACTTGGTTTTGCAGGAAACGCCTTGTGGGGGAACAGTTCAGATGAGTGCATAGTTACTCAGGCGGCGTATTACAACGCTGGGTGGAAGTATGCAAGGAATGGCGCAGCAACCCATTATTCTCAATACAACGGAACCCATCGTTGGTTCACCGCCCCCTCCGGCACCGCAGGCTCCACCATCTCCTTCACGCAGGCGATGACGCTGGATGCGTCGGGGAATCTTGTTATCGGAGATACCTCTGCTTCGTATCGACTTGATGTTAAGGGTAGTACAGGTAACGGAATTGCTTATCGTGATGGCACTGTCATCAACTACCTTGGAACGACAGGTTCAAATCTTGGCTATTTGGGTACGCTGACTAACCACCCAGTTGCATTCCTGACCAACGCTACCGAACGCGCCCGGATAGATACGACTGGGAATTTGCTGGTTGGGCAGACTGCCACAGGTCTGACAAATTCAAACAGTATTACTTTAGAAGCCCCCGGAGGCGCCGAAGTAATAAACCACAATAATTCATCGCCAAGTGGTTCGTACTATGTCATTTTTGGATATAACGGTGGGCTTATTGGTTCCATCACTCAAAACGGCACGACTGGCGTTTTGTATAACATCAATTCGGATGCACGTCTAAAGGAAAACATTGCCGATGCAGATTCGGCGAGCGATTTGATAGACGCCATCCAAGTTCGCAAGTTTGACTGGAAATCAAATGGTTCACATCAGCGATACGGCATGGTCGCTCAAGAATTGTTTGAGGTTGCCCCAGAAGCTGTTAGCAAACCTGCTGACGATGAAGAAATGATGGGTGTGGACTACAGCAAACTTGTTCCAATGTTGGTCAAGGAAATTCAACAACTCCGCGTCCGTGTGGCGCAACTTGAGAAAGGGAATTAAAAATGGCTACCGTTATCACTTGGAAAATTGAAAATTTGGATCGTAAGACTGCTGATGGTTTTGTCACCACCGCACATTGGCGTGTGACTGCTGTTGACGGAGACTTTTCCGCAACGATCTATTCCACTGCATCTTGGGCAGAAGATAGCCCGCCAGCAATTCCTTATGCCAATCTTACTGAAGCAGAAGTGCTTAACTGGGTGTGGGCATCTGGTGTTGATAAAGATGCTGCTGAACAAGCACTTGCAGACAACATTGCTTTGCAGAAGAATCCTGTGCAAGCCAATGGAGTGCCTTGGTAATAGGGTGAAGCCACTGCCCTTTCAGTGGCATTGAAGGAGAAGCGAAATGGGTAAAGACAACAAGCCCCAGATCGTCACTATTGATGGTGTAGAACATGACATGACTCTTTGGGATGATCGGCAAAAGACCATCCTGAATCATGTTGCGGATCTTGATAGGAAGTTGGCGTCTACCAGGATGCAGTTAGACCAATTACAAGTTGGTCGAGATGCATTCTTCCAGATGCTGAAAGAATCTCTAGATCCAAAAGAGGTTGGATTGAACGACTGATGGATTGGCAGAGCATTCTCAACATCGTTGCTGGTGCTGTTCTGACAGCTATCGGTTGGTGGTGCCGTGAAATCTGGGACTCATTGAAGTCTTTGAAAAACGACATCCAACGAATTGAGATTGATCTGCCTAAAACCTACGTTTCCAAGGTCGAAATTAACACCAGATTCGACAAGATCGACTCAATTTTAGAAAGAATCTTTGATAAGTTAGATCACAAAGCAGACAAATAAAATGGACCCAATCACCGCGATGGCGGCTGTCAACAAGGCAGTCAGTCTCATCAAGCAAGCGTCCTCTACTGTTGACAACGTAGCATCGTTGGGTCCGTTGATTGGCAAATACTTTGATGCCAAGCACACTGCTGTCAAAGCGGTAAAAGAAAATAAAAAGAGTGGTGGCTCAAACATGGCAAAAGCCATTGAGATTGAGCTGGCACTGAAAGCACAGAGAGACTTTGAGGAACAACTCAAAGGTCTATTTTTCTCCAGCAACAACATGGATGTGTGGAACTCCATTATGGAGCGAGTCCAGCAGATGAATGCTGAAGA
>Ga0255268_1000191_pt1 | contig 8732 bp, 20 predicted proteins | sample AtltaT_26_FD_183698 | JGI IMG/M metagenome (GOLD analysis project Ga0255268, IMG submission 183698) | Metatranscriptome of freshwater microbial communities from Altamaha River, Georgia, United States - Atl_Yuk_RepB_8h (Metagenome... | ecosystem: Environmental > Aquatic > Freshwater > River...
GCCATCTTAGCTATTCTACCAGTGGCATAGTTGGATTGAGATCTTGGGATTTTCTTCCCAGGAAACATCTCGCTCTCCACTGAATCTGGTTTAGCTTTTGCTTTACCACCAATCTGATACTTTTTAATCTTCGCCATTTTAAGTGTTTTTTTCTTCTAAACATTTAGGACATAAACCGTCCCTATCTAGTTCTATTATATGGATGCCACAGAGTCTCACAAACCGCTTTGCTTAATCTCTTCTGCTTCTTTAACAACATCAGCTTCAACAGCTGCTGCAAGAGCACGCTCTACCACTTGGTTAGCTTCATTAGCTAGAAGAATCTTTGCAGCTTCTTCTGTGTTCAGAACAGCACGAAATGCGTTCAGAATGAGACCAAATTCTGCTCCTGTGAATTCAAACTTATCATTAGGAGTCCAGGTGTAACGTTTACTAGGATCGTAAGTTGCCATATTATTTATTTTTTTTGGTTGGTACAAATATATGTACATGTTATTAATTTTCCAAACTTATCTCGAATGCTATGGTTGCTGAACTCTTGATGCTCTTGGATAGCTTGAGCTTGATTTGGAACACATTATGTAGTTTTAATATCTCTTCTAACAGCATTTGGTTATACATCGGTACACTGGGTACCAACCTAAAGTGATAAGAGTGGGGGTTCTTGGTTATCTCAAGGGTGCTTAATTCATCCACGGAACTTATCACTCCCTCTAGATGAGCAAAATAAGCTTGCTCATTGTCGTTCATCACAGGAGGGAAGAATCGTTTGCTTACGATCATTAGGATAGGGTTAGGAGATATTTGGTCTTTGCAGCCTCACCACTGAGGGAATCAGCTAGGTTTGAAATGTCATGATACCCATTGCTCTCAGCATAGCTTTTAAGGCTTGAGGCGAAACTCATAAGCTCGCTGACCACCAGACTAGCACTTGCTGAGTCAGACAGAGGTTCCATCTTTGGTGCTTTGGGACGCTTGCCCATGTAGCCCATAAGTTTCTCAATCACCCCATCCTTAAAATCGTGTACATAATCGTACAATCCACCAAGAGCTTGGTGTTCTGCATATGAACTTGTCTGCCAGTGTAAAAGATGTAGCTGCTCATGAAAGTATGTAAGCTTCCCAGCTATAGTTTCTAGAGACATTTCTCCTCCACCACTCTTCAGCATGTCAGAAGGAAATAATGATTTTGCCATAATTATTCAATTGGTGCTGTGGTTGTAGTTGTAGTAGTTGGAGCAACAGTTGTAGTGGTAGTGGTTGTATAATTACAGCATTCATTAGCTGCAATCTCCACCCAATTACCCACCTTTGGTTTGAATCTCTGTAAGATTAAACTACCAGCAATAACGCGTCCTGTACCATCAAAACGTACATACGCTTTCAGTTTACTTTGATTTGCCATTTTTTATAATTTTAACGAGGACCCTCAGTTGTTGTAGTTGTTGTTGTAGTTGGTGCTACAGTTGTTGTTGAAGTAGTTGTTGGATTGCAGCACTCATAAGCTGGAATTTCCACCCACTTACCTACCTTGGGCTTCTTTCTTCTGAGAATGAGACTACCTGCAACTATTCTGCCACTTCCATCGAAGCGGACATAAGCTTTTAAAGGACGAGAATTAATGCCTCCCATTGTAAAAAATTTAATGGTTAATAGTTTAGGTTATATTTGTTAAAAAGATTTTTTAATTCGTTTGTGTAATACCATGTGCACCTTGTCTTTGATTTCTCATCATTTAGTACAGCATCCAAGTGTTCATCCTTTGAAGGATCTGTTCCTTGGTGGTATTTACCTTTATAGAAGCAATTGTAACCATCCATAGATGTGCTTACAATTCCTGCATTATGAAGGATGGGGTGTGTTTCAAGCTTAGTGACAGGATCTGGGGCCCAGCTGAATCCCATTTCTTCAATCACCTTCACTTCTTTTTCTCTCACCCACAGGTTCCACAGCACAGCCCACATATCAGCACACCAGCTTTGGAATCCTTTGTTTTCGTTCTCAAAATATTCTTTGTTCACTTTCTGTAGATAACTCCTAATGAGGATGCAGTCATTCATCACCTTGTTCCAGAACTTAGAGTCTACATTCTTAAGGAGGTATTGAGCTCCACCAGAGTCATTGTTCTTAGCTTCTGCTTCCTCCCTACTTATGCCAATCACACTACCAATTTCTGCAAGAATATCTCTTGTCTTGTATTCTTCCAGCTTCTCAGGAAGGACATCCTTCACCTTGCTGTCAAAATATGCAGCGCTTATGTAGCTTGTAGTTTCAGAGAGATAGCAAACATCGTCATCTATGTACTTTTGAACATCAAACTTCTCTGTAAAGAGGATGTCTGAGTCACAGTAGAATATTGCCTTATCACTTAGTTCTGGATGCTCTTTCCAGTGTCTCCAGAGAGTATAAGGTCTTAATACAGGAATGTAGATTCCTAACAATTGACTCACATCATGTTCATCCTTGTAGAAATGAAACTCAGCTTCTGGATACAGGTCAATCACCTGTTGCCATTTTGGATTCTTTTCTCTGTAATTAGGAATGAATATAAGAACAATAGCCTTGTCAGATTCGTTTCTTTTTCTAAGGCTCTCCAACCATAAATGCACCTGCCATGTGTAATAGGTGTCGTCAGGCTGAACACAAACATACTTTAAATCCTTCATATGTAGTTTTGTTGGTTATAAAAAATTTGCGAACGGTACCTGTTTTAGGTACTTTGCGCAAAATATTACACTGGTGATGTGGTGGTGGTTGTGGTGGTAGTGAAATTGTTATTCAAATCACAAAGCTGGCAAGATATTCCTTCCAGCTGTTTGCTAATTTGCCACAACAAGTTCTCCGTTGTACCCCAACCTATGCCCCTTGATGGTATTGCCATGTTATATTCCTATTTGATTGACTGTTAAAATTATTGATGGTATAGCAGGATGCACACCAGCAGCCTCATGTTCTATTTTTATATTGGCATTATCTGTAGACCAGATGATTTCATAATAGTCTCCTCCTGAAGCATCTACAAAGAAGTTCCAGGCTGCCACACTATACTTAGTACTAGAGGTGATAGTGAGTCTTGTGTTTGAGTCAGCTATATCTGAGCCGTTTTTAGCAAGCCATATGTTCACTGTTTCCCCAGATCCTCCACCACCTATGTGATGAAACTGTGCACTAAACTGGATGTTGTATTTACCAGCGTTAGCCAGTGTAATTCTTGAACTAGAAACCACACTAACACCATTACTTAGGTCTGTGTTGTTAAATGTAAAAGGTCCTATAGCATCCTTTGCAAGTGATTGATCCACAGTGCTATAGAAAGATCCGTATTTAAAACTAGAAAGCCCACTGGTACCTGATGTACCATTAGATCCGCTAACACCACTAGTCCCACTTGTACCAGAGGTGCCTGTAATAGTGGCTATGTTATCATTCAACGTACAGAGCTGACAAGAGGCTCCCTCCAGTTGCTTTGCAATCTGCCACAGCAGGTTGTCCTGTGTGCCCCAGCCTATCTGACGGGATGGTATGGCCATAAGTATACAAAAATATGGTGTTTATAACAAAAAACAATGAGCCTCAACAAATTACAATAACAAGATTGATTAAAACGACTCTAACTAACTTAGTTAGAGATGGTGTTCATCATTCTTCTAGCCAGCTGTGTAGCCTTATCAGGGTTTGTGAAAGACAGTGTTACGAATGTAAGCTGTATGAATAATGCCACGGTTACCCAACCTAACACTATTAGGGATAGGATCTTTTTCATCTTCCTTGCCCCCTATACTTGCTCACTGGTTTGTCTTTAGGACCCTGAGTTTTCTGAGCTTTGCCCTTCTTTCTTTTGCCAAAGGAGATCTTTGTAGCTTCTCCTTTGCTGGTTTTTGCTTTTGCCATGTGGTTTATTTTAATTGAGAGAATAAGAATACAACAAGACCTACAAGCATTATCTTCTGAAGGAAATGGTATTTCTCATCCCTCTTTATAGACTCTTCTCTTTTGAAGTAGATCTCCCTATTGGCCTCATACTTCCATTTGTATTCATTTGGAGCGTTCTTTAGGTTGTAATGTTCCAACCTGAGGCTGTCTAATAGTTTTTTCTGTTTTATTATGCTGTCTATGGTTAATGCTATGCTGTCTTTGTAAAGACGGAATGTATCATTAATTTGGTCAGCTTGCTTGATGGTTATTATTACGACAGAGTCCTGTCCTATCCTTTTGGTTTTAGGGTAAGTGGTCGATTGGGACCACCCTGTAAGTGTTCCCAGTGTCAGCAGTAACGCTATCAAGCTTTTGTTTAACATCGTTGAGTTCTGTTTTTAATGTTGTCACCTCAGTTTTGAGGGTGACAATTTTGGATACTGTTTGTTCTACTAGTTTGGTTTGGCTTTTGGCAGCTTCAGCTTGTATTTTTGCTGCAACTGCTTGATTATAATTCACTTGTTTCATAAACTCCTCAAACTCTCTATCTTCACCAAGTGTAGGGTCTACCTTTTGAGCATTACCAGATTGGCAAGAATAGAAAACTATAAGGATTATGGGTAAAAGTTGTTTCATCAGTTAACTTTTTTGATGGCTCCTAGTTCTTGAAGGGTCCTAAGCTGTGTACTTGTTACAGCCTTAGCACTGTCACTTCTTCTTAGGGCATCCTGTACAAGGTCTAGTCTTCCTTCCACCTTCTCAATGCGAGCATCTTGCTTTCTAGCTTGATCTTGGAATGTAGAACGAATGTCTATATACAGGTAGGAAATAGCAATGAGCACCAGAAACAGGGTGCCCACTACAGGATTCTTTGCAAAGTCTTTAAAGGATATTGGAAGAGGATTGGCTGATACGCTCACTCCTTTTTTCGATGTAGCCATTTTATCTACGGGGTTTAGGTGTTGGGGGCAATGGACCAAATCCTGGTCTTTGGGGCTGGTTTCTAGGTACAATTATAATCTGTCTAGGTCCCCAGAAATAGGGCCTAAAGAACGGATCATAAAAAGGACTAGGTGCTATATAGTTGTCATATACTACTCTCTGTCTTCTCACCACTGAGTCTTTGGGGTCAACATAAACATATTTAACATTAGCACAACTGCTTATAAACAACCCTATAATAATGATGATGATTGTAAGCTGTTGAGCGTTCATCTGTGTCCATAAATTATAGATCACATCAATGTTTTTCTTAATAAGCTTGGCTTTCTTAAGTCCAGATCTCCTAGATCTTTTAGGTTTGGGTTTAGGTTGAGCGTTTGCCATTATCCTAACAGTTTATGATATTCTTTGAAGTGTTTAATCCTATCTGCTAGTCCTATGGTGCCACCGTTTACCAGCTTGGTAATCTTGGTAACCACTTCATCCGTTGCTCCCTGATCAGCTATGCTGTTCAGCTTCCTGCTATTCCAGAACCAGGCTGCTGAAAGTAGGGGGTATTTAGTGGCTACCAAGTCTGGATTAGCTAGTATATCTTCAGGCACTGTAGCATCAAATGCAGTGTAGTTCTGCTTCCCTGTGAGTTGGATGAAGCCACGACCCTTGTACTTGAACCCCTCTTTTGAAGCCTCAGGACCATTACCCATACGCCCTCCGTACACTCTGCTAGCAATAGCTTCTGGCTTACGCTCGTATTGCTTAGCTACAACAATGTCTGGGAAGTATTTAGGGAACACCTTTCTGAGGATTTCAGCTGAGTAGTTGAGGTTCTCTGATTTGAATTTAAACCCACCACTCTCATGTCCACACTGTGCAAGGAAATGGGCTAGTCTGAGAGGAGAATTGATTTGAAACTTCTCTCCCACCTCAGGGATTTGTGCAATCACATCATCTGGTATATGTCCTTTCAGTTTCTCTAGGTTCATTTCTTCTTTTTTTTAGCAGGGATTATTTTCTTAACTTCTTTGTCTAATTGTTTGATGGTTTTAACCTTCTCAACAAGGCCACCCTTGCTGAACAGACTCTTTAAGAGCTCAATCAATTTTTCCATTTATAGTTTATTTAAGTTTCCAATAAGCGTCTATTCCATAAACCAGCTGGTTGTTTGCAAAGCCAGTATGTACACCAAACATGGTGTTCTTCTTGGTTTTGTAAAGCAACCCTCCTCTTACAGAATTTATTCCATTGGTTTTCTCTCCAGACACACCGCCTCCTACATATAAAGCACCTTTAGGTGGGTCTTGTTTTGTTATGGTGACAGTGTTGGTGATTGTTGGGATTTTATATTTGTAGTCATACGATCTATTCTGAAGTTCATTCTTCTGTACAGTGTCAGCTACAGCTATATATCCTAGAGTGTCAAGTTTTAGTGTATCAGCGTATATCTTCTTAGCCAGGAAAGCTTTAGCCAATTCTTCGTATTGTGCCTTCAGCTTTGGGTAGTTTGTATCAGCTATATACTCAGGAGGCAGTGTGTCATGAATCACTTCTTTCACCTTCATCTTCTTAATGATGAGGCTATCATGCACTTGCCATGATGTGTCATGCACCACCACTGTGTCAGCTTTGGGGACATCCCCTCCACATCCATTTCCTTTGAATACTAAAAAGCCTATAAGCACTACGATAATTACACTAAGAAGCTTGTTCATCACTATCACCTTTTTTTGTTAATGTATTTGTCTATGGATGCTATACCAAAACATCCAAGAGTGAGGTAGAGGAACGCGTTAAAAATGAAGTCATTAATAACCAGATCCTTACCAAGAGATCCTGTAACGATGTCTGACACAGCAAACACTGTCATCATTACAAATGCAAGAAAACCAATGAAGCTTTTTTCATTAATCTTGTTGTCATCATTGAATAAGTCACTAAAGAACTTTTTCATTTTCCTTCTTTTTAAATTCAAAATTGTTGTTTGGCAATATTGCCAAGGTTCTTTCTGAACCTGGATAGAAGGTTTTTATGGGATCGTTTTGTTGGTATATTATTCGTTCTAGGTTATCAATCCTAGTTTTATCAATGTTTGACTGGGCCATTAGGGCCTTTACATCAGACTTGATCTCTTGTACATCACTCCAAATAATGGCTGCTAGCACTGTGATGAGACCTGGGAACACCCAAGATTTGATTGCTGTTACAGACTCGTTCTCTTTCATTTCATTACATAATGGAAAATAGCACACCCTTCCCTCCGAACAGGAATAGTGTGCTATGTAGTTAGAAATTATTTATGGGGTTACAACACCTCTCTTACCCACCACAATAGATGACATAAGATTGGCATATTCAATAGACGTAGATATGTCTTTGGTTTCCAAGTATTTAATTGTAAATGCTGCAACGAACGTATCTCCTGCACCACTTACATCTATAGTTTCTTTTGGACTTGGGGAGCTGTATGTAACATCTTTATGCATTGCTCCTTTGGAACTAAGTGTCACTATCACTTTGTCTCTCATGTAAATTAGAGACTGTTTGTTTTTATTGTATTCAGATTCATTCAGTTTGATGAATGAATAGTTTGATATGGTGTGTGGTTTTAAATGCTTCTTGCTGTCTAAGATGGACCACTTAGCTTTAACAGCTATATATTGCAGGTCATCTTCTGTTAGATATCCCTTGTCATAGTCACTCACAATCACAGCATCTGCAGTTTCTACATCCTCAATAAGCTGAGCTGTGAGGAATATTCTATTCACCTTTGGCTCATCGTCCACTCTTAGGAAAAGGTGATTGGTCTTCTTATCTACATACCTGGTTTTGGTAATGTTCTCAAAGTTGTGATGGAAATTTATCTGCAGGTTGGGGTTGATAGCACTTAGATTGGCTACCACGTTACCAGCCATTCCTGAGTTCTCTATTGTTTCCACTGGATTAAATACAGGTACAGGTGCTTCTGGACTTAAGCGTTTACAGTCTCCATAGATGAAGACATCCTTGCAGACATCACCTATTACCACCAGCTTCATACCCTAATATTGATGTAGTTGATTTATGTTCTATTCTGTCAAAGAATACTATCTGTGTTATATATTCAGCCCCCACTATTCTTTTTCCCATGTAGTCAGATCCTATCACCATGATGTCTGGTTCATAAAGTTTGATTTGGTTGGTGAGCTCTTCCTCAGAATCATATGATACTATCTCATCCACATACCTAATGCTCTTCAGGAAATCTATTCTGTCAGACAGCTTGTTAAATGGTCTACTATCACCTTTTAATTCTGCAACACGTGCGTCACTATCAACACCCACTCTCACACTACCAAACTCTTTAGCTCTTTTAAGGAGTTGAATATGCCCTATATGCAGGACATCAAATGCTCCATTCACCCATACCCTTAGTCCCCCTTCCATAGTCTGTAGCTATCTTCATCAAAGTGTTGTGTACTCACCTCAAATATGATGCCATCTTCTAGAGCTTCCAGCTGGTGAGGGTGGTAGGGCATAATGGTTAGAGCATCTCCTTCCTTCAGATAGTCTGTATAGAGGGTGCCTGTAGACATGTCCACCCATGTATATTGGAAGGACCCTTTGCTTACATACCAGCTCTCCTGCTTTATCTTGTGGAAGTGCATTGAGAACTTCTTGCCAGCCTTGAAAACCAGCAGTTTTCCGCAGTATTCTGGGGAGTTATGGATCCAGAGTTCGTGACCCCAACCCTTCTCAACTTTATGTAGTTCGTGCATAATATAGCATAAAGTGGATACACTCCACTTGTGGGGCAAATCTATGTAATTTATTTGAAACTACCAAATCTTTTTTCTATCTTTGTAACAGAAAGCCAATCAGTTATGCCAAACAGTTACACC
>Ga0255268_1000192_pt1 | contig 8720 bp, 7 predicted proteins | sample AtltaT_26_FD_183698 | JGI IMG/M metagenome (GOLD analysis project Ga0255268, IMG submission 183698) | Metatranscriptome of freshwater microbial communities from Altamaha River, Georgia, United States - Atl_Yuk_RepB_8h (Metagenome... | ecosystem: Environmental > Aquatic > Freshwater > River...
AGCTATAATCCCTAGGTTTACCCTAACCTCGCGCACCTGTCGGCAGCCGCTGCCGGCCACACCCGGAAAAGACGTCGTTGCAACCCCGGGCACAGGTGCGTCCAAAATGGAGAATCCCGTGTTTACCGTCCCAGCCAAAGCCATCCTCGCGCTCGCAGACGGCACGGTCTTTATCGGCGCCTCGATCGGCGCCACCGGCCAGACCGTCGGCGAAGTGGTGTTCAACACCGCCATCACCGGCTATCAGGAAATCCTCACCGACCCCAGCTACCGCCAGCAGATCGTGACCCTCACGTATCCGCACATCGGCAACTACGGCGTCAACGAGGAAGACGTGGAGGCCGATGCCGTCCACGCCGCCGGCCTGATCATCAAAGACCTGCCCCTGCTGTCGTCCAATTTCCGCCAGACGCTGACGCTGAGTGACTACCTCAAGCGCGAGAACACGGTCGCGATCGCCGGCATCGACACCCGCAAGCTCACCCGCATCCTGCGCGACAAGGGCGCACAGAACGGCGCCATCATCGGCCTGGCCGAAGGCGTTGCCGTGACGGACGAGCTCAAGGCACGGGCGGTTGCCGCCGCCCAGGCTGCGCCGAGCATGAAGGGCCAGGACCTGGCCCAGGTCGTCACGACCGCCCAGCCCTATGTCTGGACCCAGACCGAGTGGAAGCTGGCGCGTGAGGACGGCACGCCGGGCTACGGCGAGCAGACCGCCCCCCGCTTCCATGTCGTGGCCTACGACTTCGGCGTCAAGAAGAACATCCTGCGCATGCTGGCCGAACGCGGCTGCCGGGTCACGGTGGTTCCGGCCAGGACGCCGGCGGCTGAAGTGCTCAAGCACAAGCCGGACGGCATCTTCCTGTCCAACGGCCCTGGCGACCCGCAGCCCTGCGACTACGCGATCGCCGCCGCCCAGGAGCTGATCGAGACCGGCATTCCGGTGTTCGGCATCTGTCTGGGGCACCAGATCATGGCGTTGGCCTCCGGGGCCAAGACCTTCAAGATGGACAACAGTCACCATGGTGCCAACCATCCGGTCAAGGATCTCGACAGCGGCCGCGTCAGCATCACGAGCCAGAACCACGGCTTCGCGGTCGAAATCGACTCGCTGCCCGCCAAGCTGCGCGCGACCCACATCAGCCTGTTCGACGGCACGCTGCAGGGTCTCGAGCGCACCGACAAGCCGGCGTTCTGCTTCCAGGGTCACCCGGAGGCCTCGCCCGGCCCGCACGACATCGCCTACCTGTTCGACCGCTTCACGGCACTGATGGAGAAGAGCAAAAATGCCTAAGCGCACAGACATCAAGAGCATCCTGATCATCGGCGCCGGTCCCATCGTGATCGGCCAGGCCTGCGAGTTCGACTACTCGGGCGTGCAGGCCTGCAAGGCGCTGCGCGAGGAGGGCTACAAGGTCATCCTGATCAACAGCAACCCGGCCACGATCATGACCGACCCGGCGACCGCCGACGTCACCTACATCGAGCCGATCACTTGGCAGACGGTCGAGAAGATCATCGCCAAGGAGCGTCCGGACGCTATCCTGCCGACCATGGGCGGCCAGACCGCACTCAACTGCGCGCTCGACCTCTGGCACCACGGCGTGCTCGACAAGTACAAGGTCGAGCTGATCGGCGCCACGCCCGAGGCGATCGACAAGGCCGAGGACCGCCTGAAGTTCAAGGACGCGATGACCAAGATCGGCCTGGGCTCGGCGCGCTCCGGCATCGCGCACAGCATGGAAGAGGCCTGGGAAGTCCAGCGCAGCGTCGGCTTCCCGACCGTGATCCGCCCGAGCTTCACGCTCGGCGGCACCGGCGGCGGCATCGCCTACAACCCGGAGGAATTCGAGATTATCTGCAAGCGCGGCCTGGAGGCATCTCCGACCACCGAGCTGCTGATCGAGGAGTCGCTGGTGGGCTGGAAAGAGTACGAGATGGAGGTCGTGCGCGACAAGGCCGACAACTGCATCATCGTCTGCTCGATCGAGAACCTGGACCCGATGGGCGTGCACACCGGTGACTCGATCACCGTCGCGCCGGCCCAGACGCTGACCGACAAGGAATACCAGATCATGCGCAACGCCAGCCTGGCGGTGCTGCGCGAGATCGGCGTCGACACCGGCGGCTCCAACGTGCAGTTCTCGGTCAACCCGGCCGACGGCCGCATGATCGTGATCGAGATGAACCCGCGCGTCTCGCGCAGCTCGGCGCTGGCGTCCAAGGCCACCGGCTTCCCGATCGCCAAGGTCGCGGCCAAGCTGGCAGTCGGCTACACCCTCGACGAGCTCAAGAACGACATCACTGGCGGCGCGACCCCGGCCTCGTTCGAGCCCTCGATCGACTATGTCGTGACCAAGATCCCGCGCTTCGCGTTCGAGAAGTTCCCGACCGCCGACAACCGCCTCACCACCCAGATGAAGTCGGTCGGCGAAGTGATGGCGATGGGCCGCACCTTCCAGGAGTCGTTCCAGAAGGCGCTGCGCGGCCTGGAGGTCGGCGTCGACGGCATGAACGAGAAGACTCAGGACCGCGAGATCCTGGAGCGCGAGCTCGGCGAGCCGGGTCCGGACCGCATCTGGTACGTGGGTGATGCGTTTGCCGCCGGCTGGTCGCTCGACGAGGTGCACCAGCTGACCAAGATCGACAAGTGGTTCCTGGTCCAGATCGAGGAAATCGTCAAGATCGAGCTCGAGCTCGACCGAATCGCTGCCGACAAGGGCGATGGCGCGCTGGCTTCGATCGACGCCGAGACGCTGCGCACGCTCAAGCAGAAGGGCTTTTCCGACCGTCGCCTGGCCAAGCTGCTCAAGACCAGCGAGAAGGCCGTGCGCGACCAGCGCCGTAGCCTGAACGTGCGCCCGGTCTACAAGCGCGTCGACACCTGCGCCGCCGAGTTCGCGACCAACACCGCCTACATGTATTCGACCTACGAGGAAGAGTGCGAGGCGCAGCCGACGGACAAGAAGAAGATCATGGTGCTGGGCGGCGGTCCGAACCGCATCGGCCAGGGCATCGAGTTCGACTACTGCTGCGTCCACGCCGCGCTCGCGATGCGCGAGGACGGCTACGAGACCATCATGGTCAACTGCAACCCCGAGACCGTCTCGACCGACTACGACACGTCCGATCGCCTGTATTTCGAGCCGCTGACCCTGGAAGACGTGCTCGAGATCGTCGACAAGGAAAAGCCGGCCGGCGTGATCGTGCAGTACGGTGGCCAGACCCCGCTCAAGCTCGCGCTCGGCCTAGAGCGCGAGGGCGTGCCGATCATCGGCACCAGCCCCGACATGATCGACGCCGCCGAGGACCGCGAGCGCTTCCAGAAGCTGCTGCACGAACTCGGCCTGCGCCAGCCGCCCAACGCGACCGCCCGCACCGAATCCGAGGCGCTCGAGAAGGCGGCCGAACTGGGCTATCCGCTGGTGGTGCGCCCGAGCTACGTGCTGGGTGGCCGCGCGATGGAGATCGTGCACGAGCAGCGCGACCTCGAGCGCTACATGCGCGAAGCCGTCAAGGTCAGCAACGCCAGCCCGGTGCTGCTGGATCGCTACCTGAACGACGCGATCGAATGCGACGTCGACTGCCTGCGCGACCATGAGGGCCAGACCCTGATCGGCGGCGTGATGGAGCATATCGAGCAGGCTGGCGTGCACTCGGGCGACTCGGCCTGTTCGCTGCCGCCCTACAGCCTGAAGGCCGAGACCGTGGCCGAGATCAAGCGCCAGAGCGCCGCGATGGCCGCCTCGCTCAACGTCGTCGGCCTCATGAACGTGCAGTTCGCGGTGCAGAAGCAGAACGGCGAGGACGTGATCTACGTGCTCGAGGTCAACCCGCGCGCCTCGCGCACCGTGCCCTTCGTCTCCAAGGCCACCGGCGTGCAGCTGGCCAAGGTCGCGGCGCGTTGCATGGCCGGCCAGACGCTGGCGGCGCAAGGCATCACCGAGGAAGTGACCCCGCCTTACTTCAGCGTCAAGGAAGCGGTGTTCCCCTTCGTCAAGTTCCCGGGCGTCGACACCATCCTCGGCCCCGAGATGAAGTCGACCGGCGAGGTCATGGGCGTGGGCAAGACCTTTGGCGAGGCCTTCGTCAAGTCGCAGCTCGGCGCCGGCACCAAGCTGCCGCGCGGCAGTGACGAGGTGCGCAAGGTGTTCCTGTCGGTCAAGCCGTCGGACAAGCCGCGCGCGGTCGAGATTGCTCGCGGTCTGGCTGCGATGGGCTTCGATCTGGTCGCCACGCGCGGCACTGCCACTGCGATCCAGGCCGCTGGTATCGAATGCGCGCTGGTGAACAAGGTGGCGGAAGGTCGTCCGAACATCGTCGACCTGATCAAGAACGGCGAGATCGCCATGGTCATCAACACGGTCGAGGAGCGCCGCAACGCGATCGCCGACTCGCGCTACATCCGCACCGCAGCACTGCTCAACCGCGTGACGACGTTCACGACCATTGCCGGCGCGGAAGCCGCCGTCGAGGGCATGAAGCATCTCGAAAACCTCGGGGTCTACTCGGTGCAGGAACTGCACGCCCAGCTTGCTGCCTGATGGCTGAGCCTGCCTCGACCCCGCGGGATTGAGGCATAATCCAAGACACATACCGCCGCCCGGCAACGCTCGGCGGTTTCTCTTTGTCCGGAGCAAACAAGAAATGTCCACCTTTCCCGTCACCAAGCGCGGCGCCGACAAGCTCAAGGCAGAGCTGCATCGCCTCAAGACCGTCGACCGTCCCGCCGTCATCACCGCTATCGCCGAGGCGCGTGCCCAGGGCGACCTGAGCGAGAACGCCGACTACGATGCTGCCAAGGAGCGCCAGGGCTTCATCGAGGGCCGCATCGCCGAGATCGAGGGCAAGCTCTCGGCAGCCCAGGTCATCGATCCGTCCGCGGTCGACGCCGGTGGCCGCGTCGTGTTCGGCGCCACCGTCGAGCTCGAGGAGGAATCGAGCGGCGATGCCGTCACCTACCAGATCGTCGGCGAGGACGAGGCCGACATCAAGCTCGGGCTGCTCAACATCTCTAGCCCGATCGCGCGCGCGCTGATCGGCAAGGAAGAGGGCGATGTCGCCGAGGTGCAGGCACCGGGCGGTACCAAGCGCTACGAGATCGTCGCGGTCCACTACCGCTGATCTGGCCATGCGTTCGTTGGCGGATCGCGCACCACTGCTGCTGGCCGCACTCTGGTGGGGCGGGCTGACGGCGCTGGCCTTCGTCGCGGTGCCGCTGGCGTTCGCCCATCACGGCAATCCGGCACTGGCCGGTCCCTATGCGGCCAGGCTGTTCCAGATCCTGTGCTGGTCCAGTCTTTGCTGCAGCCTGCTGCAGATGGTCTGGCTGCGCTTCCGACGGCAGCAGTCGATGCTGCAACGCCTGTTGCCCTGGCTTTTGCTGGCGGCGCTGGCCGCGCTGCTGCAGGAATATGGCGTGGCACAGCACATACTGGGCGCTCGTGCCAGCGGTGGCGACCTCAGGCTCTGGCATGGGCTGGGCACCCTGTTGGTGCTGCTGCAGTGGCTGGCAGCACTGCGCACCATCTGGGGGCTGGCCGACAGGCGGAGCTGATGCAGCCAGAAAAAAACCGGACCCAGGGTCCGGTTTTCGGTTGACGGCTGAAGCGCTCAGCGCACGACCGCCAGCTGCTCGCGCTTGCCACCGGTGTAGGTGTAGAGCGTCAGAGCGCCGTTCTTGATGTCGCCTTTCTCGTCGAAGCTGATCGGACCCATGGTGCCCTGGAAGTTCTGGGTCTTGGCGAGCTCGGGCAGGTACTTGACCGGGTTGCTGGAGCCGGCGCGCATCATGGCATCGACCATCACGTTGACCGCATCGTAGACATAGGGCGCGTAGAGCTTGACGTCGTCGTTGAAGCGCTTCTTGAAGCGGACGTTGAATTCCTCCGCCGCCTTCTTCTGTGCCCCTTCGACGCCACCGGCTTCGGCGCAGACGATCTCCTTGTCAGGCAGGGAGCCGCCGGCGAGCTTGGGCAGTTCGCTGGTGCAGATGCCGTCACCGCCCATGAACTTGGCCTTGATGCCGAGCGACTTCATCTGCTTGAGCATGGGGCCGCCGACCGAGTCCATGCCGCCGAAAAAGACGACGTCGGGCTTCTTGCCCTTGAGCGTGGTCAGGATGGCCATGAAGTCGGTGGCCTTGTCGTTGGTGAACTCGCGGCCGACGACCTTGCCGCCTGCAGCCTTGACCGCCTTCTCGAACTCATCGGCGACACCCTGGCCGTAGGCCGTGCGGTCGTCGATCACGGCGATCGCCTGGCCCTTGAGTTGGTTGACCGCGTAGCGGCCCAGCGTGCCGCCCAGGTGCACGTCGTCGGCGACGACGCGGAACGCCGTCTTGTAGCCCTGGCGGGTGTACTTGGGGTTGGTCGACGAGGGGGAGATCTGCGGGATGCCGGCATCGCTGTAGAGCTTGGAGGCCGGAATGGTGGTGCCGGAGTTCAGGTGGCCGATGACGCCGCTGACCTTGGAGTCGATCAGCTTCTGTGCAGCGGCGGTACCCTGCTTCGGATCGGCGGCGTCGTCCTCGGCGATCAGCTCGAACTTGACGGCCTTGCCACCGATCTTGACGCCCTTGGCGTTGAGTTCCTCGATCGCGAGGCGGGCGCCGTTCTCGTTGTCCTTGCCGAGGTGGGCAATGGCGCCGCTGGTCGGGCCGACATGGCCGATCTTGACCACTTCCTGGGCCTGGGCCAGGCCGAAAGTGCCGGCGATAGCGGCGAGGACGGTGAGTTTCATCTTCATTTGCATCACGACTCCTGTAGGTTCGGTGTTTTAGGTTGACTAACTGTCACCCTCATACGTTACACGCAATTTCCGGGCCAGCGCCGCCGGAAAAGTCGGTGTTTTCCCCTAGCAAAAAGAACGGCACCCGTCAGGGTGCCGTCATCTGGTTCGAGGAGGTGATCTTCGATCAGGCCGCGAGCGCACGCTCGGCCGATTCGAGCGTGTTGACCATCAGCATCGTGATCGTCATCGGGCCGACGCCGCCCGGCACCGGCGTGATCCAGCCAGCGACTTGCCTGACGCCGTCGAAATCGACGTCGCCGCAGAGCTTGCCCTCGTCATTGCGGTTCATGCCGACGTCGAGCACGACCGCGCCGGGCTTGACCATGTCGGCGGTCAGCACGTTACGCTTGCCCACGGCCGCGACGATCACGTCGGCCTGCAGCGTCTGCGCCTTGAGGTCGGGGGTGCGAGAGTGGCAGACCGTGACGGTGGCGTCCTGCTGCAGCAGCATCATGGCCATCGGCTTGCCGACGATGTTGCTGCGCCCGATCACGACCGCGTGCTTGCCGCGCAGATCGTAGCCGATGCTCTCGAGCATCTTCATGCAGCCATAGGGCGTGCAGGGCCAGAAGCCTGGCTGGCCGACCATGAGTGCGCCGGCGCTGGCGACGTGGAAGCCATCGACGTCCTTGGCTGGCGAGATGGCCTCGATCACCTTGTGCGCATCGATGTGCGCAGGCAGCGGCAGCTGCACCAGGATGCCGTGGATGGTCGGGTCATCGTTGAGCGCCTCGACACGCGCCAGCAGATCAGTCTCGCTCATCGTCGCATCGTACTGCTCGAGCACCGAGTGCATGCCGGTGTCCTCGCAGGCCTTGACCTTGTTGCGCACATAGACCTGGCTGGCGGGGTTGTCGCCGACCAGGATCACGGCCAGGCCCGGCGTCAGGCCCTGGGCCTTGAGGGCCGCGACGCGTTCGGAAACCTGGGTGCGGAGTTGGCGCGAGAGGGCGTTGCCGTCTATCAGTTGGGCAGTCATGCAGTGATTGTCAGTTCTTGGCCGGCACCTGGCCGAGCGCGATCTTGAGCAGGTCGGCCACGGTGGCGGCATTGAGTTTTTCCATGATGTTGGCGCGGTGCGCTTCCACCGTCTTGATGCTGATGCCGAGGTCGTCCGCGATCTGCTTGTTGAGACGACCGGCGACGATGCGCTCAAGCACCTGCGCCTCGCGCGTGGTGAGCTTGGCGATCAGGGCTTCGCGGTTGGCGACTTCCTGCTGCGCGGCGAAGGTCTCGCGCGCCTTGTCGAGCATGCGCTCGATCAGCGGCAGCAGATGCTCTTCGTTGAACGGCTTCTGGATGAAGTCCAGCGCGCCCTTCTTCATGGTCTCGACCGCCATCGGTACATCGCCATGACCGGTGATGAACACGATCGGCAGTGGCGACAGGCGCTCGATCAGGCGGTCCTGCAGTTCCATGCCGCTCATGCCATCCATGCGGATGTCGGCGAGCAGGCATGCGACCTCGCGCGGGTCGAAGCGAGCCAGGAAAGCCTCGGCCGATTCGAAGCAGCGGACCCGGTAGTCCTTGCCCTCGAGCAGCCATTGGAGCGAATCGCGCACGGCCTCGTCGTCATCGACGACATAGACCGTGCCCTTTTTCGGGATCAAACTCATCTCAGTCTTTCGCAGTCAGGCCCGTGCCGGGTGACACGGGCGTGGATAGGTCGGCATCGCCCGCAGGCGATTCGGCAACAGGAATCCAGAAGCTGAATTCGCAGCCCACGACACCCTCGGGATTGTAGAGGTTTCGCGCCTGCAGCCGGCCATGGTGGGCCTCGACGATCGAGCGGCAGAGCTTGAGGCCGATGCCCATGCCTTCGGCCTTGGTGCTGTAGAAGGCCTCGTAGATGCGCTCGAGCATCTCGGGCGGAACGCCCTTGCCACTGTCCTGCACGCAGAACTCGACTACCGGCTGCTGCTCGACCA
>Ga0255268_1000200_pt1 | contig 8687 bp, 10 predicted proteins | sample AtltaT_26_FD_183698 | JGI IMG/M metagenome (GOLD analysis project Ga0255268, IMG submission 183698) | Metatranscriptome of freshwater microbial communities from Altamaha River, Georgia, United States - Atl_Yuk_RepB_8h (Metagenome... | ecosystem: Environmental > Aquatic > Freshwater > River...
GCGCATCGAAGGATGTCGTGTCGCAGTGAAGGTGAAAGGGATGAGAACCAGCGACCCGAATTGATCGCCTCTCGTTCTTCCATCGTAAGAATGGGATCGTCCATAGTCTGTCTTGTCTGTGACCTGAATTGAAATCATTGTCGCGCCAGGGACCGGGTGGTCCCCAGTGCCATGTCGCCTGCGTGTCTGATGCCAGTGCCACGCAAGCCACCGGACCATTAACGGGTGTAGTGCGGTGGCGTTTTGTTGAGAAAGGCCTGGATGCCGATGCCGCCATTGGCATGGTGAAGATTGCGGACCAGATGGTCACGCTCAGCGTCCAGCAGGGTGTCGAGGCTCTCGGCTTCAGCCACAGCCAACAACTCTTTGATGCTGCTGAGCACATTGCCGGCGCGGGCGTTCAGCTGCTCAGCCAGGGCCAGGGCTTGCGACAGGGCTTGTCCGGGAGGGCACATCTGGTTGATGAGCCCTCGCTCATGAAGCGTGGTGGCATTGAGACGTTCGCCCAGCATCAGCCACTGGTTGGCCAGGTTGCGCGGCAGCTTGCGCGCGAGCTGCCAACTGGCTCCGCCATCCGGGGACAACCCGACATTGCTGTAAGCCAGAGAAAAGACGCTGTCGCTCGACGCCACCACCAGGTCGCAGGCCAGCACCAGGGAAAACCCGGCACCCGCACAGGCGCCTTCCACGGCGGCTATCACAGGCTTGGGAAACGTTTCCAAACATTCAATCCAGGCGTGAAAGGTATCGATGCTGGCGGCCTGGTGCTCGGGCGGCTTCGAGCGGTTGTCCAGCAGACGTTGCAGGTTGCCGCCTGCCGAAAAGTGCGGGCCTTCGCCGGTGATGATCACACTCAGGACCTCGCGCTGGTCGGCGGCGATGTTCAGGGCCTCGATCCCGGCGGCATAAATGCCGGGGCCGAGTGCATTGCGAGCATCAGGATTCGAGAGGGTCAGGATCAGCGTGGATCCGTGACTGGAGCTTTTGAGTTGTTCGGTCATGCGCGATCAGTTCAGGCTTCTCGGTGCAGCAGGCTCAGTCCGATGGCACCCCGCCGACGCAACCAGGGGCTGGGGCGGTAGCGGGGATCGCCGTACACGGTTTGCAGGTTGAACAAGGTCTCCAGCAAGTTGTCCGGGCCCAGTTTGTCGCCCAGGGCCAAGGGGCCCATCGGATAGCCCAGGCCCAGGGTAACGGCCAACTCCAGATCCTGCGGGCTACAGATGCCTTGCTGGCAAATGTCGCAGGCGATATTGACAATGTTGGCCACCACGCGCTGGGTGACAAACCCGCCGCTGTCGCGGATCACGCTCACGGCCTTGCCATCGCGGGCAAACAGTGCATGGGCTGCGTCGCGCATGTCGGCGCGGGTCGCCGGGTTGGTGGCCAGCACACGGCGCTTGGTGGCGTTGTCCGGCATCAGCAGGTCAATGCCGACGGTGCGTGAGGGGTCCAGTCGCTCCACCACCGCCACGGTGGTCACGTCAAAACCCAGCGGGGCCACCAGGCACAGCGCCTGGGCAGACGGGGAGGCGCCGGTTTCAATGGTGGCGCCCAGGTCTTTGAGGAGTTGAAACAAGTCGGCGCGGCGCGCGGCGCGAGAAGAGACCCACACAGGCGGCAGGTCAGCCATCACCGGCACAGGCGGCTCGGGGGGGACGACCATGCCACTGGCTTCGTAACGGTAAAAGCCTTCGCCCACCTTGCGTCCCACCACCCCGCCCGCCATGCGCTGAGCGGCAATGACGTTGGGTCTGTAGCGCGGTTCTTCGAAATACTGGTGATATATCGACTCCATGACCGGATGCGAGACATCCAGGCCGGTGAGATCAAAGAGCTCGAAGGGGCCAAGCTTGAAGCCCACCTGGTCCTTGAGGATGCGGTCGGTGGTGACGAAGTCGGTGACACCCTCGCTCACCAGACGCAAAGCCTCGGTGCCATAGCCGCGACCCGCATGGTTCACGATGAAGCCTGGCGTGTCTTGCGCCATCACCGAGGTGTGGCCCATCTCACGTGCATACTCAGACAGTCGTTCACAGACCTCGGGATCGGTCTTGAGGCCTGGAATCACCTCAACCACCTTCATCAGCGGAACCGGGTTAAAGAAGTGATAGCCGGCCACGCGTTGCGGGCGTTTGAGCTTGGCGGCAATGGCGGTGACCGAGAGTGACGACGTGTTGCTGGCGAGCACGGCATCATCACGCACCACGGCCTCGAGTTCGGCAAACACGCTTTGCTTGATGTCCAGTCGCTCGACGATGGCTTCGATCACCAAGTCACAAGCCGATAAGGCCTGCAGGCTGTCCACACACTGGAGTTGACGGGAGTATTGTTGGACGAGATCAGCGGAGAGGCGGCCTTTTTCGGCGAGTTTGCCCCACTGCGCGATGATGCTCTCGCGGGCTTTCTGGCAAGCTGCAGATTGGGCGTCAAACAGCAGCACCTGGCTACCGGCCTGAGCCGCGATTTGTGCAATACCCCGGCCCATGGCCCCGGCACCGACCACGGCGACAACATTGAAACGTGTACTCATGGCCTGGATTATCGCCCAGGCCTCCAGGCTCAACGGCGGTTTTGAATGGCCGCGGGGTTGACCACGTTGCTCGGGTTGCCCTGGATGTAATTCACCACGTTGTCAAAGGCCGCGCCGAAATACAACTCGTAGCTGTCTTGCTCGACATAGCCGATGTGCGGGGTGCAAATGCAGTTTTCCAGACGCAACAGGGCATGCCCTTGCAGAATGGGTTCGCTTTCGAAAACATCCACCGCGGCAAGGCCTGGACGCCCACGGTTGAGCGCAGTGATAAGCGCATCCGGTTCAAGCAGTTCGGCACGAGAGGTGTTGACCAGCATGGCCGTGGGTTTCATGCTGGCCAGGTCTTGCGCCGTGACGATGCCACGGGTGTCGTCGAGCAAGCGCAGGTGCAGCGACACCACATCGCAGTGGGCGAAAAAGTCGGCCTTGGAGTCGGCGATAAGGAGCCCATCGCCCTGGGCTCGCTGGCGGGACGTCTCACTGCCCCAGACCATGACCCGCATGCCAAAGGCCTTGCCGTAGCCGGCAATCAGCTGGCCAATCTTGCCATAGCCCCAAATGCCGAGTGTTTTGCCCTTGAGCACCGTACCGATCCCAAAGTTGGGTGGCATGGAAGAGGACTTGAGGCCGGACTGCTGCCACACCCCATGCTTGAGGCTGGAGATGTACTGTGGCAGACGTCGCGCAGCTGCCATGATGAGTGCCCAGGTGAGTTCGGCCGCAGCAACCGGCGAGCCCACACCTTCAGAAACCACGATACCGCGCTCGGTACAAGCGGCAATGTCGACATGGGCCCCCACCTTACCGGTTTGGGAAATCATGCGTAACTTGGGTAGCTTGTCGATCAGCGCCCGCGTGATGTGGGTGCGCTCACGGATCAGTACCAGGATTTCGGCATCTTTCAGGCGAACAGCCAACTGGCCAATGCCCTTGATCGTGTTGGTGTAGACCTTGGCAGGATAGTCTTCGAGCTTGTTGGCACAGGCAAGTTTGCGTACCGCGTCTTGATAGTCATCGAGGATTACGATATTCATAGCCCCCGATTGTGCCTTGTTAGTGACGGGTTCGTGTCGCCTCACGCGCAGATTCGAGGGCAACCAGACGGTCGAGTTCGGCGCAGACATCGGCAAAGCTGCCGGACATGACCATGCGGCCTGCGCTGGCGCTGGGGCAACCCTGATCGAGCAAGCGAGTGACACGCAAGGGCAAGGCATTGGCACGCGTAGCAGCGGGTCGCGCATCTGCAGCGGGGGTGCTTGTTACTTGACGGACCGTGGGCGCTGTGAGGCTCAGCAGTCCCATGCTGCCGGCGGGTGCGAAACGTCTGGTCGACGTGGGGAACAGGGGTGCGATAGCCTTGAAGAGGCCGAGAATGGCGAGACTCATGGTGGGCTCCTTACATGAGCATGGTGTTGCGGATCAGTCCCACGGCCAGACCTTCGATTTCAAAGGGCTCACCGGGTTCCACCACGATGGTGGGGTAGTCAGGGTTTTCAGCGTGGAGTTCAATCACGTCGCGGGCACGTTTGAAGCGCTTGACGGTGACTTCGTCACCCAGGCGAGCGACCACGATTTGTCCATTTTTGGCTTCACGGGTGGATTGCACAGCCAGCAGGTCGCCGTCCATGATGCCGGCGTCACGCATGGACATGCCACGAACCTTGAGGAGGTAGTCGGGCTTGCGCTGGAACAGGCTGTCTTCGACGTAATAGGTTTGGTCCACATGCTCTTGCGCCAAAATGGGGGAGCCGGCGGCCACCCGCCCGATGAGGGGCAGGGCCAGTTGCGCCAGGCTTTGCAGGGGCAGGGCGTATTGCTTGATGCGGGACTCGTGGATGGAGCGCAGTGTGTCGTCTTTGAGGCGAATGCCGCGTGAGGTGCCGCTCAGCAACTCGATCACACCTTTGCGGGCCAGTGCTTGAAGGTGTTCTTCGGCGGCGTTGGCGGATTTGAAACCCAGTTCGGTGGCAATTTCTGCGCGGGTGGGGGGCGCCCCGGTTCGGGCGATGGTGCTCTGGATGAGCTCAAGGATCTGCTGTTGTCGGGCGGTCAGTTTGGGTTGTTCCATCATGGCCAGGACTCCTGCTGGGGTGGTTGGGTTGGATGGAACAACAGTACTGTTTTCCCATCCAGTACCTGGATTTTTAACCAGTTTTTTGGGTTTGGCAAGCCATGTCTTCAAAAAAAAAAGTGAGTGGGTGTCGCAAAAAATCGTCATTTTGGGAACCGGCGGGACCATTGCAGGCTTGTCGTTGGTGCCCGGCGCCGGGGGAGACTACAAGGCAGCACAGGTCGATGTTGAGACCTTGGTGGCCCAGGCAGGGCAGGCGGTCGCAGGGATATCGTCCTCGCTAAGTGCCACGTCCTTGCCGCCGGTGTTGTCGACTGAACAAATTGCGCAGGTCGACAGCAAGGACATGACCGAGGCCATTTGGCAGCGTCTGCTGCAACGCGTGGCCCAACTCCAACACGACCCTGCCGTGCAAGCCATCGTGATCACCCATGGTACGGATACGCTGGAGGAAACGGGCTTTCTTTTGCACGCTTGCTGGCCCCAAGGCAAGCCGGTGGTGCTGACCTGTGCCATGCGGGCCGCCGATGCGCCCGACGCGGACGGACCTGGCAATTTGCGGGATGCCATTCTCATGGCCGGCACGCCAGGGCTCACAGGCGTGCGGATGGTGTGCAACGGTCAAGTGTTTGAAGGCCATGTCTTCCAGAAAGTGCGCACCGATGGCCTACAACCCTTTGGAGCCGATCCCATCGGTGCCATGGGAGCGTGCCACGAGGGGCGCTACGTGCAACACCATGAACCCGAGAAGACGCGCGCCTACCCACCAGTGACGCCGGCCGAACTGGAGCGGTTACTGGCTGCTGACCGCTGGCCACGGGTCGAGATCGTGATGAACCACGTGGGCGCAGACGGGCGCCTGGTCGAGCATGCACTGACAGTGTCGGCATCATCTCCCGACCACGAACGCCTGCGAGGCTTCGTGGTGGCTGGCACGGGCGGCGGATCTTGCAGCGAGCGACTCAGTGCGGCCTTGCAGTCCGCACAACAGCAGGGTGTGCTGGTGTGGCGATCCACGCGGGCGACCTGGGGGTCGGTGCGATCGGTCTCCCATGAGCGGCTCAAGGGCGTGCCCTGGTCACCGGTGAAAGCCAGAGTGGCGATGATGCTGGACATACTCACGGGTCGCGCGAGCACAACCTGCTGACAACACGGGCTGCTTAGGCCCCCAGTCTGGCATCAGTGCATCACGAATCGGGCATGAAAAAGGCCTTCACCGGAAGGCCTGGCATGGAAGCGACTGAGGATCAGGCTGACAAGGCCTTGAGCGCACGGTCCTTGATGTCCTCCACAGAGCCCACGCCCGGAATCATGCGGTAACGCGGAGCCAATTGCGGCTCAGTGCGAGCCCACGACGAGTAGTAGTCCACCAGCGGGCGGGTTTGTGAGGAGTACACCTCCAGTCGCTTGCGCACCGTCTCTTCTTTGTCATCATCGCGCTGGATCAGAGGTTCGCCGGTGACATCGTCGTGTCCTTCCACTTTGGGTGGGTTGAACTTGACATGGTAGGTGCGTCCACTGGCCACATGCGCGCGACGTCCACTCATGCGCTCGATGATGGCGTCAAACGGGACATCGATTTCCAGCACGTAATCAAGCTTCACGTCGGCGGCCTTCATCGCATCGGCTTGCGGGATGGTGCGGGGAAAACCGTCGAACAAAAAACCCTGCGAGCAATCGGCTTGGGTGATGCGTTCCTTGACCAGGCCGATGATGATGTCATCGCTGACCAGCCCTCCAGAATCCATGACCTTCTTGGCCTGCAGACCCAGAGGCGTGCCGGCCTTGACTGCAGCGCGGAGCATGTCACCCGTGGAGATCTGGGGAATGTTGAAGTGCTGGCAGATGAAGGTGGCTTGGGTGCCTTTGCCCGCGCCTGGGGCGCCCAACAGGATGAGTCTCATGGGAATCCTTGTCTCCTATCAATCGCTCCGAGGATAGCACGCGACGGCCTGACAAGCCTGACGACTTGGGGTGTGTCAGCTGACCTGTTGACTCAATAGGCGCCGAACCCGCTCGAGATCTTCGGGGGTGTCCACGCCAGGGCCTGGTGCATGCGGCGAGATGTGCACGGCGATGCGATGACCATGCCACATCGCGCGCAATTGCTCTAGCGACTCCAGCGATTCCAGCGGGGCAATGGCCAAGGCGGGAAACTGCCGCAGAAAACCGGCGCGGTACCCATACAGGCCGATGTGTCGCAGGGGTTGCGGCTGCGGCAATGTTGTCGCCCCTGAGGCCATGCCATCCCGCCACCACGGAATCGGTGCGCGGCTGAAATAGAGGGCCGTGTGTTGGGCATCCAACACCACCTTGACGACGTTGGGGTTGGTGAACTCCTCGGTGGAAGCGATGGCATGGGCCACCGTGCTCATGCTGCAGTCGGTGCGTTGAAGCAGCAATTGCGCCACCGCATCGATCATCTCCGGTTCGATGAGGGGCTCGTCACCTTGCACATTGACCACCACGTCGTCGCCCAGCAGCCCAAGTAGCTCACAGGCTTCTGCGAGACGGTCACTGCCCGACACATGGTCGTCGCGGGTTAACACCGACTCGACCCCCTGCTGTTGACAGACCTGGACGATTCTCGGGTGATCAGCGGCGACGACCACGCGGGCGGCGTGTGAGAGCGCCGCTCGTTGTGCCACACGCACCACCATCGGAAGACCCGCCAGGTCCGCCAGCGGTTTGTTGGGCAATCGACTGGAACTCAGTCGGGCGGGGATCAGAACGGTAAAGCCGCTGTCCACTGGAGCTGTTGGCGTGGGGTGCGCGGCTGACGCCATTCAGCGCTCCAGTTCAGCGTCAGTCAGCGGGCGGGCCTGGGCCTCTAGCAACACCGGGATGCCATCCCGGATGGGATAGGCCAGGCGAGCACTGCGCGAGTGCAATTCCTGTCGTTCACGGTCGAGTTGGAGGGGGCCTTTGGTGACCGGGCAGACCAGCAATTCAAGCAATTTGGTGTCCATGGGGCAATGATAACTTTGGCCATACCAACGCGTCGAGCCGGGTCAGAAGCGATGCAGGCAACGTGGTGATCAACGGGACGGCCCAGACATCGGGGTGATGCGCCCAGAGTTTGACGGCGTCCTTCTCGGTGCACAACCAGTCGCGGTCTCCTGGCGTGCCCTGCAGCGGGCGTTCGAGTTCTTGCAGGGTGGCGTGGTCGATCAGGGCGTGGCGGGTACGCAATTGCAATCCCTGTCGCTCGAGCATGGCAAAAAAACCGATCCGGGTGGGCTATGCCCGCCAACGCATGAACGTCTTGACCGATCCAGTCCGACAAGGCGCGGGTTTGTCCCCGGCCGTTGCGAGCCGTGTCCGACAAGCGGCGTTCAGCAAGAAAACTGGTTTTGTCATCAGGCTGGGAGACTGACGCCGTGTTCACACCGGTCTGCACCACCAGTTGCACGCTACCCGGCCAGGGCGTTCTGGGCCAGGCCTCACGCAGGGGACCTGAAGGCAGCGGCCAACCATTGCCCACCCCTCGTTCGTCAAAGACACACAGCGCCACGTCATGCCACATGGCATGGTGTTGCAAACCGTCATCGCTCACCAGGAGCTGAGTCTGGGGGTACGCGTGCATCAATGCGCGCACAGCCTCCATGCGCCGACGCCCGACAGCCACCGGAACCGCACAGCGTCGTGACAAGAGCAGGGGTTCATCGCCCACGTCACTAGCGTGGTCTTGCGGGGTGACCAGCCGTGCTTGCGAGTGCGTCCCCCCGTGTCCGCGCGAGACGATACCCACCTGGAGTCCTTGTTGGGTGAAGTGCTCCACCACGGCCATCACCACAGGGGTTTTGCCCGCACCGCCAGCCACCACATTGCCCACCACCACCAGAGGTACCGGTGCGCGCTCGACGCGACCCAGACCGATGGCATACCAACGGCGATGGGCCATGGTCAGCATCCGGTAGAGCAGGGCCACGGGCCAACACAGCCAGGCCCAAGCGCCGCGGTGTAACCAGCTTCGCGTCAGCAAGGATTCGAGCGTGGGGCGCATAGACGGCTGGTGGGCGGCATTGGGCGTTATCGACGGCTGCTACCGCCGGGAGCTGCGCCAGGCGATGTCACCGC
>Ga0255268_1000204_pt1 | contig 8607 bp, 7 predicted proteins | sample AtltaT_26_FD_183698 | JGI IMG/M metagenome (GOLD analysis project Ga0255268, IMG submission 183698) | Metatranscriptome of freshwater microbial communities from Altamaha River, Georgia, United States - Atl_Yuk_RepB_8h (Metagenome... | ecosystem: Environmental > Aquatic > Freshwater > River...
CTGTTGTGCTCGTCGCTTTGAATCAGCTAAGGTTTTTTCCATGATCACTCTTTCGCATGAGCCTGACCCCGAGTCGCACAAGCTGCAGCACTTCCCCGATGCCTGTCTTTTGGTCGTAGCAAGCCCGATTGGTAACCTTTCGGATCTAAGCCCGCGTGCTGTCCAGGCGCTTTGTCATGCCAGCCTGATTGCCTGTGAAGACGCTCGCGTCAGCCGCAAACTCTTTGACGCCTTAGGTATCCGACCCGACACGGTCAGCATTGAGCAACACCGAGAAACACAAGCATTACCGAAGATCTTGGCGCATTTGACCGCTGGCAAGCGCTGCGCCTTATTGAGCGATGCGGGAACGCCTGCCATTAGCGATCCCGGTTTTCGGGTGGTTGCCGCGGTGCGCGAGGCAGGTTTTGTGGTCCTGCCCATCCCAGGGCCGAGCGCGTTTGTTGCCCTTGCAAGCGTCAGTGGCTTTCACGCAGGGCCGATATGGTTCGAAGGCTTTTTGCCTCAGCGTGAGCAGGCGGCTGCCTTAAGACTTAGCGCTTTGCTTGCGCTCAGAGCCCATCTTGCAATATACGAAGCACCCCACCGGATTACAAAAACCGCAAAACTACTTGCCAAACTTGCTCCATCCCGAAAGCTTTGCGTTGGGCGCGAATTGACCAAACGCTTCGAAGAAAGCGTGGTCTTGACAGCCCAAGACCTCCCGAAATGGCTTGAGTCCACAAGCCATCGAGAGCGCGGCGAATTTAGCCTGTTGATTGCATCTGATCACAAGCCAAGCTCATCATCCGAAGACTCGCAAGTCGACCGTGATGATGAGGTTCAAGCACCCACAAAGACCGAAGCTTGTTACAACATTGAGGGGCGGGCCTTGCTCGAGGCATTGCTAACCGCCACAGCGCCTGCACAAGCTGCGCGCTTGGCCCAGCGCCTTACCAAAGATCGGAAGACCGACTGGTACCAAATGGCCGTCACGCTACGGGCCAATCGCGAAGAGCCTGCTCAGAAATAGCAAAGCTATGAGCGCTTGCTCAGCCGCAAAGCGATCAGCGCTTGCTCAGTAATCCTTGCCAGGCAATAAAAGCTCGATTTCGACTTCAGCCGAGCCCTGACGAACCATACCGAGTCGTTGCGCGGCGGCATAGGACAGATCAATCTCGCGATCACCGATAAACGGACCCCGGTCGTTGACCCGCACAATCACCGATCGCCCATTGGCAAGATGCGTCACTCTGACATAGCTTGGCAAAGGCAGGACACGATGGGCCGCACTCATCGCATACATATCGTAGGGCTCGCCGTTAGAGGTATTGCGTCCGTGGTATCGACGCCCATACCAGCTTGCAATGCCTCGGGCCCGATAAGCACGCCACTGGCGCATCGGAATATGCAACACACCATCCTGCTCATAAGGACGATTAGCCCATCGATGCATGGGCTCGCGTTTTGGCACCGCGTCCGGGATAGCTTCGATGTCTGCCAAAGGACGATCGCCAGGGCCATCGTCCTTGTAGTAAGCGCCTGCTGTCGGGCCAGGTGAAGCTTGCCGCTCCCCGCCCTGACGACCCGACTGGACCTCTATGTCTGGTCGCTGAAGTTTCTTGGGGCTTGAGCAAGCGCCAAGTGCCAGGGCCAACAAAAAGACAAAGCGCTTAAGACTTCGCACTTCGCCGGTTGCGACGTTCGATCGAAAGCAACTCATCCACCACAGCGAGTGCTTGCTGATTGGAACCGGCCATGCTCGGTGCTGTGAGATATTTACCTGCAACGCCAAGGGCCGGGACACCTTCAAGACGGTAGGCCTCTGCTAGCTGGGCTGCGCGCTTCATCCGGGTACGCACCCCAAACGAGTCGAAGGCATCCTGGAAAGCTTTTGCTTCAACGCCGTGACGGCTGATCCAGTCGGCCATTTGCTGGGCGTTTTGAAGACTGACCTTGTCTTTATGGACCGCTTCAAACACCTTGTCGATCAAACTGAGCTTATTGAGCGCCTCAAGACTGTAGTAAAGCTGTTGAAGTTGATCGCGCCAAGGCACATGAACTTTCCGAAAGGCCACATCCGCAGGTAATTTGGCTACCCAAGCCTTTAGCGCAGGCTCCAAGGTGTAGCAGTGCGGACAGCCAAACCAAAAAAATCCCAGCACATCGATGCGATCTGCTGATTCCTGCGGCGCCTGTGCTTGCAAGACTTTATAGTCTGCCCCTTCGCGCGCATTGGCCGCCAAGGCCACTTGCGGGGCAAATAGGTTTGTCCCGACCACCGATAATGTGGGAAAAGCTGTGATCAAGCTCGCGGCCTTTTGGAGCAGATCACGCCTGCTCGATTTTGTGTCGATACGAGTGAGCCTGCTGCGCTGCTTGGCGCTTCCCTGGGCTTTTGCAGGTGGGCATTTGCCATCAACAATCGGTTTAGACATATCCAAGAATCATCAAGGTTGTTTGACAATCACCGCATCCACACCGGCCTCAATCAGGCGGTTTCGGGCACGGTTAATCTCGTCACTGCGATAAAAAGGCCCTAAGCGAACACGATACATGAAGCCGCCGGCAGACTCCGACTTGACCACCCTTGACTCAAGGCCAAGCAAGGCAAGCCTTGCTTTAAGCGCTTCTGCGTCGGATAAAACCTTGAAAGCACCTGCTTGGACGTAATTAGCCCCGGCCGCCGTGCTTGGCTGTTTAGGCTCAGTGCTAGCCACCGAACTAGATGATTTTGCTTCGCCCTTTCGCTCCTCAGGCCTCGCATCACCGGCTTTCGGGTCGTTGAGCAAGGCCTCGGCACGCTTGGCGTCAGCTGCTGCCCGACGCGAATCAGCAGGGCGCGAAGCTTCGCTTGCGGCTGGCGCCTCTTTACTGGCTTCGTCATCGGGCTCAGTCGCTGGGCTATCGGCCTTTGCGTCTTCGCGCCGCTCGACCCTTGAGCGTGGATACATCGAGATGTTGGGGTCAGGTGCGTCAGCAATCGACTTGGCTCCGGGCGCGCGCTCGAGTGGTTTACTCACCTTATCAATAAAGGGTATGGGCGACTTGGCAACAAAAAGTGCCACACCAACAGCGATGACCAGACCAAGCAACAAGCCCACCAAAAACCCGCCAAAGGTGCCGCCTTGCTGAGCTTTGATTCGCTTTGCGTCCACTACATCGACTCCGGTGCGCTCACACCCACCAAGGATAAGCCTTGACGCAAGACCTGAGCAATACAGCCAAGCAGCACTAATCGCGCCTCGCGCAAGGCTTGATCCTCGACCAAGAAGCGATCGGCGTTGTACCAAGCGTGAAAGGCCGATGCGAGCTCACGCAAGTAAAAGGCTATCGCATGCGGAGCAAGTTGCTCGGCAGCTTCTTGAACCTGACTTGGCCAGCGCGCCAGCAAGGCGCACAAAGCCAACTCGCGCTCGCTGCTTAAGCGCTCGATCCCTAAGTCCGCCATGTGCTGCGCCTCAACCCGATGCGCTTGCCAGTCAAACTGCTGTTGCGCCTGCCGAAGCACCGAGCAAATTCGGGCATGGGCATATTGCACATAGTAGACTGGGTTTTCGTCGCTTCGCGACAGGGCCAAATCCACATCAAATTGAAACTCGCTGTCGGCCCGACGCGAAATCAGAAAGAAGCGCACCGCATCGCGACCGCGCTGTGGATCACCGTCGCCGCTCCAATCCATAAGATCGCGAAGACTTACATAACTGCCGGCACGCTTGGAAATCTTCACTTCCTGGCCGCCACGCATCACCGTCACCATTTTATGTAAGACATAGTCGGGAAAATGGAGGTCAATGCCTTCATCAAGCGCTTGCAAACCTGCTCTTACCCGGGCGACCGTCCCGTGGTGATCCGAACCCTGAATATTGATTGCGCGTTTGAATCCTCGCGCCCATTTATGGCGATGGTAGGCAACATCAGGGACAAAATAAGTGTAACTCCCGTCGCGTTTGCGCATCACTCGATCTTTGTCATCGCCAAAGTCGGTGGTCCGCAACCACAAGGCTTCATCAACCTCGTAGCAATGCCCTCGCTCGTTTAGTCGTTGAACGACCGCATCGACGGCCCCGTCTCGATACAAGGACGATTCGAGAAAATAAACATCAAACGCCAAGCCAAAGGCCTGAAGGTCAAGGTCTTGTTCGTTGCGAAGATAAGTGACCGAAAACTGCCTGATTGCATCAACGTCTGAGGGGTCGGCCTTAGCAGTGACTGTTTCGCATTGCCTCGCTGTGACGCTTTGTCCGTCCTTGTAAGCCTTGGCGATATCCAAAATATAGTCGCCACGGTAGCCATCAACTGGAAAAGCGGCATCGTCTGGCCCGATGCCTTGAAGCCGCGCCTGAACCGATCGCGTTAACTGCTCGATTTGGGCACCAGCATCGTTATAATAAAATTCGCGCTGTACTTCATAGCCCGCAGCCTCTAAGAGCCTGCATATCGCATCGCCAAGTGCTGCCTGACGGCCATGGCCGACATGCAGCGGGCCTGTCGGGTTTGCTGACACAAACTCAACCAGCACTTTGCCGCGGTCGCCAATCGTAGTCCGACCAAACGCTTCGCCTTGCTCAATCATGGTTTGAAGCACAGCCTGCTTGGCTTTCAAGCTTAAGCGCAAATTGATAAAGCCAGCCCCTGCGACTTCGGCGGTATCAATCAAGCCTCGCGACTCACGGTCGGCATACACCACAGACGCCGCTAATTGCTCGGCAATGTCACGTGGCTTAAGTCTGAGCACTTTGGCGCATTGCATCGCCAGGCTACAGGCCAAATCGCCATGTGATGACTGCCTAGGCGCTTCAAGCTTTGCAGGGGGAAGCACTTGCCCATTGGCAAGCGCATCTTGACGAGCTGCCAGGGAAAACGCAGCCTTATCGAATAAGTTGGTCAGGTAAGCGAGGTCTTTTTCGAGCATACCGCCCATTGTACCCAGGGTGGCAGACTCGGGCACCCGGTTTGACGCATACCCGGCGCGGCTAACGATCAGCCAATTGCGCTTGCCGATTTGGCCTGAGCACGCAAAAGATGCTTCTGGATCTTCCCCGTACTCGTTTTGGGCAGCTCCACAAATCGCAGCTCGCGTGGGCATTTGAAACCTGCCAAAAGACGCTTGCAATGATCGATCAATTCCTGCGCTTCGATGTGCATGCCAGGCTTGAGTTCGACAAAGGCAAGCGGTGTCTCGCCCCATTTAGGGTCGGGCTTGGCAACCACCGCGCAGGCCATGACCGCAGGGTGTCGATACAGCGCATCTTCAACCTCGATCGAAGAAATATTTTCCCCGCCAGAAATAATGATGTCTTTGGCCCGGTCTTTAAGCTTCACATAACCGCTGTGGTCAACCACGCCGAGATCGCCCGTGTGAAACCAGCCTCCTGCAAATGCCTTGTTTGTCGCATCAGCGTCTTTCAAGTAGCCCTTCATGACGATATTGCCGCGAAACATCACCTCGCCCATGCTCTGGCCATCTTTCGGAACCCTTTGCATGGTTTCTGGATCCATGACGGTCAGCCCAGCTTGCAAGGGATAACGAATCCCTTGGCGAGCATTTCGCTCGGCCCGTTCACCAAGGCTCAGTTCGGCCCAATCGTCTTGCTTGGCACAAACCGATGCCGGTCCGTAAACCTCGGTGAGCCCATAAACATGGGTGAGGTCAAAGCCCATCGCCTCCATACCTGCGATCATCGCCGCTGGGGGCGCTGCGCCTGCGACCATGCAAGAAACCCGATGATGGATACCCGCTCTAAGACTTTCAGGCGCGTTAATCAGCATGGCATGAACAATCGGGGCAGCACAGTAGTGGCTCACCCGATGCTCGCCGATGAGTTGGAAAATCAAGGCAGCGTCGACCTTGCGAAGACAAACATTGACCCCTGCAAGCGCTGCAATCGTCCAGGGGAAACACCAGCCATTGCAATGAAACATCGGCAAGGTCCACAAGTAGACCGGATGTCGGGGTATGGACCAAGCTAGTACATTGCTTAGCGCATTTAAGTAAGCGCCGCGGTGATGAACCACAACACCCTTGGGATGACCCGTGGTACCGCTGGTGTAGTTCAAACCAATCGCATCGGTCTCAAACTCGGGTGGACAGTAGACAAAAGGCTGGGCACAAGGCTTTACCAGCCATGCATCAAAATCTTCGATGCAGGGTTGCGCATGTGACCGCGCTCCAAGCGATGCGCCGCCTGGCTCGGCCCTGTCCGGGTTTAATGCTTTGAGCTTAAGTGGTTGGCCCAGCGCTTCTTGTTCTTGAACGTAGACAGGATCTAACACACGAACACATCGGGGAAGCGGCTGCTTGGCCTTTTCGTTAAGCAGTTCCAAAGCCGATAGCACCACAGCTTCATACTCAGCGTCATAAAAAAAGAGTTTTGATTCACTATGCTCAAGAATGTAGGCCACAGTGGCCGGATCGAGCCGGGTGTTGATGCAATTAAGCACAGCCCCAGTCATTGGCACTGCAAAATGCGCATAAATCATCGCCGGGATATTAGGCAGCATCACCGCAACCGTATCGCCGACACCAAGTTGCTGAGCCTGTATGCCTGCTGCCATTTGTTGACAAAGCTTTTGAACGACTGCCCAGCTTTGGCGGATATCGCCATGAATCAGGGCAAGTCGATCGGGATAGGCTTCGGCGGCCCAGTCAAGAAAATCGATCGGGGTTAATACCGCGTAGTTCGCAGGGTTTGGATCTAAATGTTCGCGATAAGGGTTGGGTCGACTAGGCATCACTGTCTCCAGGTTTTCAGCTCTATCTTAAGTGTTGTCGCACGCAGAAGTGAGCAGGCTTGATCTTGCCTCATGTGAGCAGACTTCATCTTGTCTAATCGTGGCGTCGCCCCCATGCTAGCAAAGCGTAGTGTCTTAGCATGACAGCTTTTATCCCCGGAGATCCCCCATGTCGGTCCAAGCCCTCACAGCAGAACAATTCAATCAAACCATTACCGACCACAGTACCGTGGTCATCGACTTTTGGGCACCATGGTGCGGGCCTTGCCGAGGCTTCGCGCCTGTTTTTGAGGCAAGCGCCAAAGAGCATCCCGAGATTAAGTTTGTCAAAGTCAATACTGATGAGGAAAGCGACTTAGCAGGTCACTTCGGTATTCGCTCGATCCCAACGTTGATGGTGTTTCGTGACCAAGTCATTGTTTTTCAGCAGGCAGGCGCGCTGCCCAAACAAGCGCTGAACGACTTACTCGAACAAGTCCAAGCGCTCGATATGGAAACCATCAAACAAGAGGCTAAGCCTTATGAAAGCGGCTAAGTGATCTCAGCGAAGCGATGCCACTTAAGCGATCAGCCAGGCCATATCCCCTAAATGAGTTTGGCCATCGCCTGAAAGCCAGCTTCTAAGTCGTCAATCAAATCCTGAGGATCCTCCAAGCCGATATGAACTCGCAAGAGCGGTCCCTCTTGCCAGGGCTTGGCGCTTCTTAGTGCGCTCAGGCGTCCGGGCATAATCAAGCTCTCAAAGCCGCCCCAGGAATAACCCATGCCAAAGTGGCGGCGACCCTCACATAGCGCTGCAAGAAGCCGCGCCGCTTGCGGATCTTCGGGTCCGTTTGCGGTTTCAGCAAGGCCCCAATAAGCAGGGTCAAGCACAAAACCAAATAAGCCGCTTGCACCTTTGAAGTCACGTTTAAATAAGCCATGCTGGGGATGCGAGGCGAGTGCAGGATGAATCACCCTTGCAATCCCTTGGCGTTGTTCAAGCCATTGCGCAACCCGCAGGGCCGATTGCTCATGGCTGCGCATACGCACAGCAGCCGTGCGAAGACCACGCAAAACCAAGTAGGCGTCATCGCCACCCACACAAATCCCAAAATCACGCTGTGTCTTCCACAAGGCGGGCCACAAAGCCTCGCGGACCACCGTGGCACCCATCAAAACATCCGAGTGACCGCTCCAATATTTAGTTAGCGGTAACACCGATGCATCCACACCCCAGTCAAAGGGATTGGCCATGATCGGCGAAGCCCAGGCATTGTCAATCACCGTGAGCACCCCACGCCTTTTTGCCATTGCGGCAATAGCAGGGACATCTTGAATTTCAAAGGTGTAGCTTGCTGGGCTTTCAAGGTAAATCAAGCGCGTGTTTGGCAGGAGCATCGCTTCAAGTGCCTCGGCACTCGCATCGGGACTGTAAAAGCGGGTACTTACACCCCATTGAGCGAGTACCGATTGGCAGAAATTCCTTGTTGGCCCGTAGACCGAGTCAATCACCATTAAATCATCGCCAGGCTTAAGCAAAGCCATCAACAGTGTAGAAATCGCTGACAGTCCCGAGGGCGCAAGACATGCGCGGGTTGCATGGCCTGCGCCTTCGATGTGCTCAAGTGCATCCATCAGCGCTGCGGTGGTCGGTGTTGAAGCGGTGGCGTAAGTGCTCGCACCTTTATCACCGCGCGCCACAGCCTGAGCGCGTTGAGCTGCCTCCTCAAGACTGTCAAAGAGTACGGTCGACGCGCGAAACACCGGTATGTTTGCCACCCGTGTTTCGCTCTCAATCGACCGTGCGACATGGATGGTTAAGGTGTCGGGCTTTAACATCGTCTAGTCTCCATCGCATCGGAATGTGCAAAACCAACATTCAATCATGCTTTTGCATGGACTTCATCGTTC
>Ga0255268_1000211_pt1 | contig 8515 bp, 6 predicted proteins | sample AtltaT_26_FD_183698 | JGI IMG/M metagenome (GOLD analysis project Ga0255268, IMG submission 183698) | Metatranscriptome of freshwater microbial communities from Altamaha River, Georgia, United States - Atl_Yuk_RepB_8h (Metagenome... | ecosystem: Environmental > Aquatic > Freshwater > River...
GGTGGCCAAGGCGAGCGGACCGATGGCCGCCGACCCGGGCGACTTGCCCTGGAAAAATCTTGACCCACGCATGCGAACCCGTCCTTGACCTCCAGGGCCGGTGCACTTCACCAGGAGACTCTCCATGAGCACGAATGCCACGACCGATCTCACGCAATGCACAGCACACGAATTGCTGGCGCTGTACCGCAGCGGCCAAGCCAGCCCGGTGGACGCCACGCAAGCCGTGCTCGCGCGAGCGCATCGCCTGAACCCGCGCCTCAATGCGTTTTGCCTGATCGATGACGACGCGGCATTGACCCGTGCCCGCGCCAGTGAAGCGCGCTGGCAGGCGCACCGGCAGCAAGGTGCGCCCATTGGTGCCCTGGACGGGGTGCCCACCTCGATCAAGGATTTGGTGCTCACGCGAGGCTGGCCCACCTTGCGAGGCAGTCGCACCATCGACCCGGCGCAACCCTGGGACGTGGATGCCCCGGCCACCGCGCGTCTGCGCGAAGCGGGGGCCGTGCTGCTGGGCAAGACCACCACCCCGGAGTTTGGCTGCAAGGGCGAGACCAACTCGCCCGCCACCGGGATCACGCGCAACCCCTGGAACACCGACCACACGCCGGGCGGCTCATCGGGCGGCACAGCGGCGGCGGTGGCAGCCGGGCTGGGCCCCTTGAGTGTGGGGACCGATGGTGCGGGCAGCGTGCGCATACCGGCCGCGTTTTGCGGCAACGTCGGCTTGAAGCCCAGTTTTGGTCGGGTACCGGCGTACCCGCTGTCGCCTTTTGGCACGGTGGCCCACCTGGGGCCCCACACCATGAGTGTGCGCGATGCGGCGCTGATGATGAACGTGCTCAAGCAGCCTGATGCGCGTGACTGGACCTCGTTGCCTGCTGACGGGGTCGACTACACCGTGGGTCTGGAAGACGGCGTGCGCGGTTTGCGCATCGCCTATTCCCCCACGCTCGGGTATGCGAAGAACGTCCATCCCGAGATTGCAGCCGCTGTGCATGACGCCGTGCGCGTGCTGGAGTCGCTGGGTGCGCATGTGGAGATGCGGGACCCCGGGTTTGAAGATCCGCTGGAGATCACCACGGGCTTGTGGTTCCTCGGCTCAGCCACGATCTGGCAAGGTTTGACCCCGGCACAACAGGCATTGACCGATCCGGACTTGCGGGCCCAGGCCGAGGAGGGTGCGCGGTTGTCGGCACTCCAGGTGCAGCAGTTGCATCTGCGCCGCGGTCAGCTGGGCTCGCAGATGCGTCAATTCATGCAAGATGTTGACCTCCTGGTGACGCCCTCGGTGGCCATTCCCGCTTTCGAGGCGCGTGCGGCCGGCACGGTGCCCATGAACCCGCAGAGCATGCTGGGTTGGACGCCCTTCAGTTACCCGTTCAACCTCACCCAGCAGCCGGCGATCACGCTGCCGTGCGGATTGACCCGCGACGGACTGCCCATGGGGGTGCAACTGGTAGGCCCGATGTTTGGCGACGCCCTGGTGCTGCGTGCCGCTCGGGCCTATGAGTCGGTGCAGGGTGTGGCGCGACCGGTGCTTACCTGAGCGGGCTTTGACGCCGACGATGGTTGACCGGAAGTGCCGGACACTTTTCGACACAAGCAGACAGGACAGGACACCATGACCTTGGCCATGAGTTGGCGTGAGTGGGCAGCGCAGGATGCCGTCGGCTTGGCACAGTTGGTGCGTCAGCGCCACGTCACGCCGGCGGAGTTGGCGCAGCAAGCCGCGGCGGGTATCGCAGCCACCAACCCCACGCTCCACGGCGTGATCGAGGTGTTTGACGATGTCGTTCAGGACCCCCTCAAGGATGGGTTGAATCTGGACGGTCCATTGGGCGGCGTTCCATTTCTGATGAAAGACCTGGGGCCCACCCTCCAAGGTCGCTTGCAGGAAATGGGTTCGCTGTTCATGCGTGGCAACCGTGCGCAGGCCGATACGCACTTGACCCAGCAGTTTCGGCGCGCCGGTCTGAATTTGATGGGGCGCACCACCACGCCGGAATTCGGGGTGTGCAGTTCAGCCGAAAACCCGGCGGTCTACGTCACCCGCAACCCCTGGGATACGCGCTACACCACCTGCGGTTCGTCGGCCGGAACTGCCGCCGTGGTGGCTGCAGGGGTGGTGCCCATGTCGCATGCAACCGATGGCGGTGGCTCGATTCGCATTCCGGCAGGCTTCAATGGCAACATCGGGTTGAAACCCTCACGCGGCGTCTTCTCGATCGCCCCGCATTTGTCCGACATCTCGGGCTTTGTGTCGATTCAAGGCTGCCAGAGCCGCACCGTGCGCGACACGGCCACGCTGGTGGATGCCTGCAGGGGTGGTGCTCCGGGTGAGTTCATGCCGTACTGGACGGCCCCTGAGCCCTATGCCGACATGATTCAACGAGACCCCCGTCCTTTGCGCATCGCGTTGTCGCACGAGTGGGGCGACTACCGGGCGGAGGCGCAATTTGTGACCGAGCTGGAGCGCGCCGGACGGTTGCTGGAAAGTCTGGGTCATCATGTGGCCTGGGCCATTCCCGCGGTGGATTTCCGCGCTGCGTTTGCGGCGCAAACCACCTGTTACATCACCAATTTTGCGCAGGTGATTGATGGCATGCTGGCCACGCGTGGTCTGGAGCGCCCGCCCGAGGACCTCATCGAGCCGATGAATATTCGCATCTGGGAAGCGGGCAGGCTGGCCTCTTACCATGAGCGCTACCGCATGCAAACCACCTTCAACACCACGTCGCGCGCGTTTGGGGCGTTCTTTGAGGCGTGGGACATCATCCTCACCCCCATCACGGCCAAGCCCACGCCGCTTTTGGGTACCACCGAGTACCTCACCTTGAGCGACAACCCGTCGGTGCTCGACTGGTTCGACAATCTGTGGCGCAATTTCGCCTACACTCCGCTCTCCAATTTGTGCGGTATACCGGCGATCTCCCTGCCCATGGCTCGGCAGACCAACGGCTTGCCATTTGGCATACAGGCACAAGCCCGTCAGGGGCAGGATGGTCTGTTGTTGCAACTGGCCGCTCAGATCGAGCGGGCCCTGGAGGGGCGATGGAACGACGGCCGAGTGCCCACGGTGCATGTGACTGCGTAAGTAATTTTCCCTTTCAAGATGATCATCGTCAGAACGCCGCAAGCCTTGCGTGAAGCATTGTCTTCTTCGGTATGTCCCGCCTTTGTCCCGACCATGGGCAATTTGCACGCCGGTCACATGGATCTCGTTCGGCTCGCTGGCGAGCATGGCGATCGCACCGTGGCCAGCATTTTGTCAATCGATTGCAGTTTCTGCCGCACGAGGATTTCGACAGCTACCCACGCACTTTTGAGGCGGATTGCGCCAAGCTAGAAGCGCAAGGCTGTGACGTGCTGTTTGCGCCGCACGAAGTGGATCTCTACCCCCAGCCGCAGACGGTGAAGGTGCACCCGGATGCGGGTCTGGCGGACATTCTGGAGGGGCAGTTTCGACCTGGATTTTTCACCGGCGTGTTCACCGTGGTGATGAAACTCTTCATGAGTGTGTTTGCCGGCAAAGCGCAGGGCGTGGCGGTGTTTGGCAAGAAAGACTACCAGCAGTTGATGGTGGTGCGTCAGATGGTGAGGCAGTTTGTGTTGCCCATCGAGATTTTGGGGGTGGAAACCCATCGCGCCGAGGATGGCTTGGCGCTGAGTTCGCGCAACCGCTACTTGAGTGAGGCCGAGCGGGCCGAGGCGGTGCAACTGTCGCTGACATTGCGCATGCTGGGCCGTGATGCCCTGGCGAGTGCGGATGCATTGGCCCGTCAATTGCCAGCACTGGAGGCTCGTGCCATGGACAGTTTGCGCCAGCGCGGTTGGCAGCCGGACTACCTCACCGTGCGCCGTCGCCAGGATTTGCAACCGCCGCAAGCGGGGGAAGATCTGGTGGTACTGGGGGCCGCACGGCTGGGGTCGACCCGGTTGATCGACAACCTGGAAATCTGATTCACCTGCAGGCGTGTTCCCGGTTCGCGCGGTGGTCTTGAACCACCCCCACACCGGGCGCTGCGCCTGTGGTTCTGCATCAGGCCAGCGGGTCTGGTGCTGCGCTGCGGGTTGCCGCATCGGCGGCAACACATCGGGCGCAAATACATGCCATCCGTTGCGAATGAACCGGCACACGTGCCAGCAGCGAGGGGGAAAATGTCTGGCTGACACACCAGCAACCGGTCGGTGGCTCTGCACACGTCATGGCACAGGCGTTGGGCCCTCCGCACAACGGACAGCGGCTGGGGTCAATCGGGCCAGAGAGGGACGGAGTTGTCATGGGGCGTGATGCAGCGGGCGTTTGGTGGCACGCCGAGCCGACGGGACGTGCTATAACAAATCAGGACAGAAGGTCTTGTGTCAGGGACCTTGTGATTTCATGTAACCACCACCGGAGACGATCCATGTTCAGTCACGTGATGCTGGGAGCCAACGACCTGGAGGCTTCCCGGAAATTCTATGATGCCTTGCTGGCCACGCTGGGTATCGGGCCTGGCATGGCCAACAACCAGCGTTATTTCTACCGCAGCCCCACCGGTACCTTTGCCATCACCACGCCCCTCAACGGCCAGGCGGCCACGCATGGCAACGGCGGCACATTCGGATTTCTGGCGCAGTCTGTCGAACAGGTGAATGCTTTTCATGCGGCGGGCGTGGCGAACGGTGGCACCACCTGCGAGGATCCGCCCGGTTACCGCGAAGGCCCGGCCGGCAAGCTCTACCTGGCCTACTTGCGCGATCCGACCGGCAACAAGATTTGCGCCTTGTACCGCGTGCCGAAATAAGTCGTCAGCGTTCCAGCCCTTATTTTGTATTCTGTATACAGAAAAAACCCGGCTTTGTCCACACCTGTGTGACAGGGGAGTTGTAGTCGGGCAACCGGCTGCCGTCTGGGTGACAGCGGCAGGGAAGCTGCTTGAGCATCATCGAGTGCGATGAGGCGGCTGTGTGACCGCAGTTGCCTTGTGCACGCCGGTGGGCGTCACTCTCATTCACCCCCACTGTCCTAACTACAAGGAGTCTTACCTGTGGCCAATATCACCCTCAACGTCAACGGCAAGTCGCGCTCGCTCGACGCGGATGCCGACATCCCCTTGCTGTACGCCTTGCGCGACAACCTGGGGCTGCACGGTCCCAAGTTTGGGTGTGGTAAGGGCCAGTGCGGTGCCTGTACCGTGCTGGTCAATGGTGAAGCCGTGCGCTCGTGCATCACACCCGCAACCGCCGTCAAAGGCAAGCCGGTGACCACGCTGGAGGGCCTGGGCTCATCTGCCAAACCGGGCATGTTGCAGCAAGCCTTCATCGATACACAGGCGGTGCAATGCGGCTATTGCATCAACGGCATGATCATGAGCGCTCAGGCCTTGCTGAACAAAAACAAAAAGCCCACCGAGGCGCAGATCAATGAGGCCCTAGCGGGGCACCTCTGCCGTTGCGGTACGCATCAGCGCATCGTGGCTGCGGTCAAACAGGCCGTGACCGCCTGAACACGAGACAAGGACACAACATGACAACCGAGACTTTGAATCGTCGTAAATTCCTGCAAGCCTCCTCCGCAGGCTTGCTGGTGGTGGGCTTTTCGTTCTCTGAACTGGCGCAAGCGAAGTCGGCCACCAGCCTGCGTGACGCCAAGAGCGTGGCCAAGGATCAACTGGATTCGTGGCTGCAGATCGACAAGAACAACCGCATCACGGTATTTGTGGGCAAAGTCGATTTGGGCACAGGCACCCAGACCGCCCTGACCCAGATCGCGGCGGAAGAACTGTCGGTGCCCTTCAACAGCATCCAGATGGTCATGGGGGACACGGCCACCACGCCCGACCAGTGGCTCACTGGCGCGGCGCTGACCATTCAGCAAGGCGGCTCGGAACTGCGACTGGCCGCAGCCAGTGCACGCATCGCCTTGTTGCGCCGCGCCGCAGACCAGTGGCAAGTGCCGGTGGAATCGCTCGAGGTCAAGGACGGAGTGATCCGGCAGGTGGGCAATGCAGCTCGTGAGGCCACCTATGGCAGCCTGATCGGCGAGGGATTCAAGCTGCAAGTGGATACCAAGGCCAAGGTGAAGCCGCACACCGAGTACAGCCTGGTGGGCAAATCGATCCCGCGAGTGGATATCCCCGCCAAAGTCACGGGCGAGCACCCGTATGTGCATGACTTCCGACTGCCGGGCATGCTGCATGCGCGCGTGATCCGCTCTGACCTCATCGGCGCCACCCTGCAAAGTGTGGATGACAGCCGCGCGCGCAAGATCAAGGGTTATGTGCGCACCGTGCGCAAGGGTAACTTCCTGGCGGTGGTCTGCAGCAGCGAATGGGCGGCGGTGAAAGCTGCCGACGCAGTCAAGGCGCAATGGTCGGCCGGCCCGGATCTGCCGCCCAAGGCCAATCTGTATGAGGCCTGGCGCAAGATGCCCTTGGCCAAGGAAGAGGCCACCCAGAAGGTGGGCAACATCGATCAGGCCTTTGCCTCGCCGGTCAAGAGCGTCAAGGCCAGCTACCATTTTGCGGTGCAGACCCATGCCTCCATCGGACCGTCCTGCGCTGTGGCCGATTATCAAAACGGCAAGCTGGTGGTGTGGTCGGCCTCCCAGGCCACGCACTCGATGCAGCATGAGTTGTCCATCATCACCAAACTGCCCCAGCAAGACATCCGTCTGGTCTATCTGGATGGCTCGGGCTGCTATGGCCGCAATGGTCACGAAGATGCTACGGCCGATGCCGCCCTCATTGCCATGGAAATCGGCAAGCCGGTGCGCGTGCAATGGATGCGTCACGACGAAACAGCCCTCGCGCCCAAGAGCCCACCGCGCTCGATGGACTTTGAGGCTGCGCTCGATGACAAAGGCAATCTGGTGGGGTGGAAGGGCGATTTCTACATCGCGCTCAACCACATCGCTGCCTTCAAGCCGCTGGACTTTCCGCTGCTGTCCGCCACCGAGACCGGTATTCCGCGTCCGGGCAACTGGGTCGGCTTTTTGTTCCAGAATGCGGGCGCGCCTTATGCCGTGCCCAACATTCTGGTGACCACCAAGCACGTCGCCCAAACCTTTTTGCGTTCGTCCCATCTGCGCAGCCCCGGCCGGATTGAAAACTCGTTTGCCAACGAGGCCTTCATGGACGAGGTGGCCTTTGCCGCCCAGGCCGATGCGGCCGAGTTTCGCTTGCGTCACCTCAAGGACCCGCGTGCCACCGCCGTGATCGAAGCAGCACTCAAGACCGCCAACTGGCAGCCGCGTGTGTCCAACAGCGCAATGGGTACGGGACGAGTGGTCAAGGGGCGTGGCATTTCCTATGTCCGCTACAACAACACCATCACCTATGTGGCCACGGTGGCCGAGGTGGAGGTGGATCGCAGCAGCGGCCAGATCCGCGTGACGCGTCTGTGCATTGCGCACGACTGCGGGCAGATGATCAACCCCGATGGCGTGCTCAACCAGGTGGAGGGCGGAGCAATCCAGACGGTGAGCCGTACTCTGATGGAAGACGTGCAATGGACGGGCAGCAAGATCGAAAGCGTGGACTGGGCCAGCTATCCCATTCTGCGCTTCCCTGATGTGCCGCGCGTGGAGGCCGTTCTCATTGACCGCCCAGGTCAACCGACCTGGGGGGCGGGTGAGCAAACGCCGACCACCATTCCGGCGGCCATTGCCAACGCGGTGTTTGACGCCACGGGCGTGCGTCTGCGCGAGATTCCGTTCACGCCCGAGCGGGTCAAGGTTGCATTGGCCGCTGCGGGCAAAGCGATGGCTTAACGCGCATGGCGGGGCTTGCGGTGGAGCGCGATCCACCGTGATGCCCGGGTCTTGATCTGCCGCAATCTAAAAGGCCGCGAGAGATTCGCGGCCTTTTTTATGGGTCTACAGCGCGAGGGTCTAGCTCTCGCGAAAACAAGCATCAATACAGCCAGCGCGCGGGCACCATCACAATTTGCGGGAACAACACCATCAGGAACATCACCGCGAACTGCACCGCCATGAAGGGCAAGACGCCCCAGGTGACCTCGTCCATGCGCATGCGCCCGACGCCTGCGACGACATTGAGCACCGTGCCCACCGGCGGGGTGACCAGGCCGATGGAGTTGTTGATGATGAACATCACGCCAAAGTACACCGGGTCAATGCCGGCTGCCTTCACCAGCGGCATCAGCACCGGCGTGAGAATCAGGATGGTGGGCGTCATGTCCATGGCGGTGCCCACGATCATGCACAGCACCATGATGGCCAGCATCAGCAGTGTGGGTTTGTCCAACAAGGGCTGCAGCAACTCGATGACTTGCGCGGGCAGGTTGGCCACGGTGATGAGCCAGGCCGAGACCATGGCGGCGGCCACCAGGAACATGATGACGGCAGTGGTGGCCGCTGCCGCTTCGAACACCTGGTAGAGCTGCTTGAAGCTCAGTTCACGGTAGATCACCATCGACACAAACAGCGCATACACGGCGGCCACCACGGCGGCCTCGGTGGGCGTGAACACGCCCATGCGCAAGCCCACCAGGATGATGACGGGCAGCA
>Ga0255268_1000222_pt1 | contig 8406 bp, 5 predicted proteins | sample AtltaT_26_FD_183698 | JGI IMG/M metagenome (GOLD analysis project Ga0255268, IMG submission 183698) | Metatranscriptome of freshwater microbial communities from Altamaha River, Georgia, United States - Atl_Yuk_RepB_8h (Metagenome... | ecosystem: Environmental > Aquatic > Freshwater > River...
AGTCCGCCTGTAATGAAAGATATAATGGAGTACGACGAGGCTTTATTTCCTTTGAAAAATCCGGCATTGGTTTCTGTGCCATTGGCATTTTTAGTGGGAGTAGTAGTGTCGTTGATGTGGCCCGAGAAAGAGGCGCAAGATAAATTTGAAGAGGAGAAAATACGCACCTATCTAGGTGTTGGAGCAGAGTGATGTATGTGTGAAAATAATTTTTTGAAAAGTGAGATATTTGCATATATTTGTTCAGGGAGTCTTCTATCTTACTTTTCTTTAACGGTTTTTTTTAAATATTAGCACGGCTAATGTATTTGTATATATTTGCCTTGCTTTAAACAAACAATTATGAAAAAAATATCCTTAATCACCTTGATTGTGCTGATTTCCGGAGTGTGTCAAACACTTTCTGCACAAAAGACCAAAGAAATCATTGGTTATTTTCCATCATGGCAAATGTACAAGCGTAATGGCTGTGTTGTGCCAGAAGTACTTAGCTACAGCAAGTACAGTATCTTAAATTATTCATTTTATTGTCCCGACAAAGAAGGTAATCTTCAAGGAACAGATGCTTGGGCCGATTCAATCTTGTTGAAAGGTAAGATCGACTGGAGTAAGCCTCAACCTGCTTACTTTCCAAATTCAAGTTTGATTGACTATGCGCACTTGTATGGTATTAAAGTGATGGTGTCGATTGGTGGTTGGACTTTATCAGACAACTTCCCAAAGATTGCTGCCGATCCTAAAAAACGTGCGCACTTCGCTGCGGAGTGCGTGAAACTTTTAAAAGAATATCAATTCGATGGTATCGACATCGACTGGGAGTATCCAGGTTATGATGAGCACAGTGGTACTAAGGAAGATAAAGACACATATCCTTTGTTTATGAAAGCCATTCGCGATTCTATTGATGCATATGGCAATAAATTAAACTACCACTTTCTATTAACAGGTGCTTTTGGTGCTAACATTCCTCAGATGGAAAACATCAAATGGGATCAAATCACTTTCATGGATTACTTCAACATGATGACTTATGACTTCAATGGTACTTGGAGTGATGATGCCAACCACAATTCTCCTTTATATAATCCGGCTAAAGGATACAAAGGAAGTTTAGATGAGGCTTTCCGTTTGATGACTCAAACTTACAAAGTGCCTGCTGAGAAATTAAATATGGGCGTTGCTTTTTATGGTCGTTCATTAAGAGGTTTTGATGGTGATGAGCCTATCACCGTTTACAGAACAGGTCATCAGAAAAAAGCCGACGACGTTATTTTTGCAGAGTGGGAAGGCAGTCCGTCTTACTACAATATTCTTGAAGAAATGAAGAAACATGGCTACAAAGAGTATTGGGATGATGTAGCTAAAGTGCCTTACTTAGTAAGCGAACAAGAGAAATCTTTTGTTACTTACGATAACGAGAAATCTATCAAATTGAAAGCAGAATATATTGTAAACAATAAATGTGCAGGAGCAATTATTTGGGATGCATCTTGCGATTATGTAGAGAAAAAACCAGGTTCATCATTGATTGCAGGTACACCTTTACTTGATCAATTGAACATATTATTCTATGGGGACAAAGAAGGAATTGTTCGTCCAAGAATCAAAAAACGTTGGAAATAGTAATTTCTACAACAAACTGCTGCTTTATTAATAACAATAAATTAATCTAAAGTCTGAATGATAAAAAACAACAAAAGTATCCGACACGCTAAAGTCTTAGGAGCGGTTGGGTTGCTTTTCGGATTTAGCACTGCTTTCGCTGGGCCGGGGGATTCCCTTCCTTCTGCAGAAAGTGGTTACTTAACCGGAAATCGTAGTATTCCATTTGCGGGGACTTCAACTCTGATGTTGAATCCAGGTTACAATCCGTACAGCAGTGGAACTAGTTTAAACAAACATTTCAATTATATTGGTGGAACGCAAGGTAAATCCCTGTTTTCTGAAGATTTAGTTGTTTCGGGAGTAGTAAGATTTCTTACTATTTATAGAAATATGGGCGACCATTATGATGATTTAGCAACAAGTGAAAAGAATATTTCTTTTTCCGATTATCCATTGGTAAACGTTGCTTCAAACTCAAATGGTGGTTATCCAATTTTAGAATTGAATTTGGCTTCTAAAATTAGAACCAACATCGATTTTAGCGTAGGTTACTCTCTTTCACCTGTTTTTACTGGTGATCTTTTGGGTTCATCTAGCCGTCAAGCTAGTGCTCGTCAAAACATCAATTTCTCTGGTAGAATTAGAAATGGTTTGTTCCAAACTAGTGTAATTGCGGGTGAAGTTTTATGGACCAACTTAAGTAAGTTCACCATGGGACAACCTGAATACAGAGATAATTATTTCAATCGTTTGCCATGGGATTGGTACAGAAGATCTTTCGAAAGATTCTCTGAATATTATACCTTATCAAGCAACATCGGTAACCAAGCTTTAGGTAGAAGTCCGCTTGTAGGTTTTGTTTTCGAAACCGAATACCTTCCTTTCCAAATCAGCTTGAAAGGGGTGTTTGGAAGAACCAACAGAAACGTTGCTATTGCACAGGCTGTTGATTATTTCCCATCTTATACCGCTGCTGGTAGATTAGAGAAAGTAGTTTTTGAAAGAGATTTTAGAGGTAAAATTGGTTACAACTACTACTCGAAAATAGCAAAGACTGCTTTTACAGGAAATTTACCAGATAACAACACGGTAACTACTTTGGATTTTGATCTTAAAATCAAAAAAGTAAATTTCTCTGGTGAATTTGGTGTGGGTAAATTAGAAAATCCAGCTACCATTGCCGATCCTAAAAAAGGAGAGTGGGCGCCAGGTTTCTACTTTAGAACAGAATTCGATAAACGTGTAGTTTTGGTTCCTTTCTCTGTGGAATACTACCACATTGCTGAAGGTTTAGGTAGCTTAGATGGTGGTATATTAAACAGTAACCCTAACTTGGGGGATGGTGGTTTTACAACCGACAAAATTTACGATAACTTACAATTTACTGGTATTTCTCAGGAAGTTGGACAAATCGCAAACAACCGTCAGGGTGTGAATTTCCGTGCTGAAGGTGGAATTGGCAAGCATGTTAAAATTCAGTTGGGATATGCTTTCGGTGCAGAGTTGAAGAACTTACACGATAGCGTAACTATCCAGCACAGAGTAAATGATTTCTCTCGTTCAAGACTTCGTCCTTGGTTCCAAGCAGGAGGTCCTTACCACAGAGTTAAATCTTACTGGTTTAGAACATTCGAAACCATTACCATTGATTCTTCTGTTGCAGGAAATAAAAATTCATACATCAAAGGATTCAATACTCTTGAGTTGTTCACTAAAGCGCGTTTCATGATTGGTAAACACGAATTGGTATTGTTGAACTTCAATAGCTACAACGTGGTAAGCAAGAAGTTTACTCCGATTGCAGGTATGCCTTCAAACAAAAATACTTTGATCTCTGTGTTCTACGAAGATTTCACTGCAGCTTACAGCATTACTAAAAAATTCAATGTTGTGGGTGAAGCTGGTTTTGAGATCGTAAGAGGAAGTATTTACACCGACTTGTCTCCTGATAAAGTTTTAGATGCAAATGGTAAGCCTTATGCACCTGAAGACAGAATTATTAGTCAGTTGGGAACAACCTTGGCAGCTGGTGTTGATTACGATATCAACAGAAACATGAGTTTACACCTTCGTCATAGATACTTCACTCACAAAGACTACAACTTTACAAAAGATAAGTTTAACGGTCACGAAACAACATTTGAATTAAAAATCTTCTTCTAATATATTATAGCGATGCAAAACACAAAAACATTATTAACATCGGCGCTTATAGTAGCACTTGGATTTACTGCTAATGCGCAATTACCGGCTAAGTTTTCATTGAATGGACTTGGTCGTTCATACATCAACTACAACAAGTTGAGCGGAAATATTATGAACGGAGATTCCAAAACTCATAGCGAAGGTTTGGGAGGATACAACTTATTCGACTTAAGAAATAATTTAGCTATCGACTCTATGTTTCAGGCTTCTGCCGAATTCAGGGTTCGCAGTGAATTTGGTGCGTTCTTCGGAAGCAATACAACTTTCAAATTCCGTCAGTTCAAAATGATGGGTACTGTTGGAAGCTTTAAATATGAAATTGGAGACGTTAGAATTAAAATGACTCCATTTACAGTTTACAACTTCTGTGATATGTACAACAAATTTGAAGCGGAAATCTTCAAAAACAGAAGAGAAATATCTGAGTACGAAAACATGAATAGCGGAAATGGCTGGTTGTTACAAGGTGCTCACTTACAATATAAATACAGCACTGATGCTTGGGGAATTGGTACTTACGGATTTGTTACTAGAACAAGTTCAACCAACGATGCAAGCGTAAGTGATCGTTTATTGTCGGGAGGTCGTGTAGGACTTAGTTTAGGCGAGTCATTAATTATTGGTGGAAACTATGTTGGTTTAACCGATGTAGATATTCAATCGGCTCAATATTCCTACAAAAACTATTTAGGAACAGGTGATGTTGACTATACTAGAATCTCTGATGCTGGTATCTTAAATATCCACGCTGAAGCAGGAGCTTCTAGTTTCAAATATTCTGATGTTATCGCAGATTCTACTCAAAGCTTCAAAGATTATTTCTATGATCTTAAAGTGAGTTATGCTTTGCCTAACGCAGGTTTGAAATTTAGCGCTGGTTACAACAATGTTGGTCCTTACTTCAATAGCCCTACAGCTCAAACAAGAAGAGTTGCCGATAACCAAAACCCAGCTTTGTTTGGAATGGTGAGCAATGCATCTGTAGTAAGAACTCCAATTTTATTCGACAGATTAACTTCTGAGCAAGTTTACAATGCTAAGATTAGCGGCGTTCTTACTCCGTTTAGAAACGAATACAACAATGCTCAACCTTATGGCAAGGCAACCCCAAACCGTACAGGTGCGTCTATTACTGTAGCAAGTGATACTACCATGAAAAACATTTGTTTTGAAGTGGGTGCCGATTTCTTAAACGAGATTGTAGGAGAAGGTACTAACGACAAAAGAAGTTTCATGGTTATCAAAGGAGGTGCTAAACTAGAATTAGGTAAAATTTTAGATTGGAACAGAAAGTTCGATGTATCTGTTGGTGGTAGAATGGAAAAAACATCAAGAGATGGAAATGGTGCTATCGATTTAACTAGTACTTCTGCTGATGCAGGACTTTCTTTCGAAGTTGTTAAGAAAATGGACTTATTGTTAGGATATAAAATGTTAACTGCCAATGGAAATGAATTCCAAGCGCCAAGAAATGATTTCAATCAAGTAGTTAGTATGACTGCTATCGATATCAATTCTAGCGAATCAATTGCTTCTGCAGGATTGCAATTGAGATTCTCTCCAATGCAAGCGTTCTCTGTAAATTACAACATGGTAACTTACAATGCTTTAGTAGCTAGCAATTCTTACAATTTTTCTCAGTTCACCGTGATTTACCAAGGTAAATTTTAATAGAAAAAACTATGAGAAATAAATTAGTTATCGGAATTCTATCTTTATCAGTCTTGTTTGCCACAAGCTGTAAAAGACAAGAAATGGTTGGAAGCGAAGAAGGTTTCGCTACCAAAGACTTTGCGATCATAAATAATTTGGACGTGAATAAAACCAATCCAAACTTTATGCTCTCCAATAAAAAAGTGGGCGTGCCTCTGTTTTTTAGCGCTACATTTAATGAAGATGTTTCATGGACAGTAACAGTATCAAGCGATGATTCTGGTGCTGAGATGAAAATTAAAGGTAAAGGAAAAGTAATCGACATCAACAACGGTTGGTGGCAAGGTGAATCTTCTAATGGCCGTTTCTTCTCTACTTATGATACATGTTATGCAAAACTTAATGTTCTTGGTTTAGATACTACGTACTCTCTTTCTAAGAAAATTATCATCTTAAAAACTTTGTCTTACGACCTAAGAACTGTAGATGGTGTTAAGTATTATGTAATTGATGATTTCGAAAAAGCTACTGTAGGTATGGCCGGTGTTTCTGCTGATGCAGCCGACAAGGGAACGCCTAAATATGGTAAGTCTTCTGCATACTCTGTAGAGGGTAAAAACTGCTACCATATGGAAGGTACAGATATCAACAAAAATGGTTGGTTGATTAGCTTAAATCATGAAGCTTTAGTAGAAATGGCTAAGAAAGGAAATGCAAACGATAATATCTCTACTGCTAATCCTGATGAATTGTACTTCAATGTTTACATTAGAGGTACAGGTAAATCTAATTCGGCTATCGAGCTAAAAGCTTATGAAGTGGATTCGGCCGATTCTAAGCAAGACCTTATTACTATTTTGAATGGAGGTTACCTTTATGATGCTGCTGCTCAAGCTTCTAACGATGGTTGGATTTACGATATCGTTATAGACTGGGAAGGTTGGAAATTGGTTAGTGTTCCTTACAGCAAATTCAAACCAGCGAGTGATTTAAAAACAGGTGGAAATGGAAACAGGGTTAAAGAACCATGGAAAATCACAGCTATGGCAGTTTCCCTTCTTTCTTATCCAATGCCAGGAATGGAAGTATCGGCAGATATTGACTTCGTGGTGGTTTCTGAAGGAGGTCCGTTTGTTCCTAAATATTAGTAGCTCTTAACCGAAAACTTATTCGTATGAAAAATATTATTAAATACAATCGCTACTTCTTGTTGCTTGTGTTGGCGGTAACGCTAACAGCCACAAGTTGTAATCGATCAAAAGATTCTTTGGGCGAAGATATTTGTCCTTCAGAATCATTGAACATCACTATTGATGACTTAACTTTCAACGGGATGACCGGCGGAGTAGTTAATTTGTCGAATGCTGGGTTAAATATCACTGGTACCTTTCCCGAGAAAATCAAATGGACTATCAAAATTGAAGCTCTTGACAATTCTGCAGATAAAACTTATTCTGGAGAAGGAAAAACTATCAATGTTTGGTGGTATGGTAACTCTAGAAAAGAGCCTAAATTTACTCCAGGTGCTTGTAAATTAACTTTTAGTGTTCAATGTAAAGAGCCGGTAACGAAAAACTTTACTTTGCAAGGTAGCTCTGATTTCAAAACATTGAACGGTAATTTTGGTTCATTGGTAAGAGATTTCGATAAAAATGGATTAATCGATGTAGGTACTGTTGGCGTTGTTCAAGGTGCAGGTGTTGATGGTTATTTCTATGGAGATGACGTTTCTAAATCGGTAGTATGGACTTATGTAACTGCTAATGGTTCTCCAGCAGGTGGATACTATGCCCACATCGCAGGAGCGTCTAAATCTAGCAGTCCGCTATGGTATTTTGGTGGTGTGAGTATTGAAGGGCTATCTGCTGCTCCAACTTCACCTTTGAAAGCTTTGGCTACAACCGACCCAAGCAATATCTGGATGAACATGTATATTCGTTCTAGTAAAACCAGTAATGCAGAGGCAGTTGTTTCTTTAGGAATCACTCAAACTGTTAAATGGACTTTTAGAAAAGCGGTAGATTGGGATGGTTGGAAAATGTGTAGCGTTCGTTTGTCGGATATGATTTCAAACGATGGTACCGTTTTAACCAATGCATCTGATTTAAAAACTATCGACTTGCAATTGGGATGTACTCCGGTGCAAACTTTAACGAATACAATCGACTACGATTTCGTAATTTTTACAGTTGGAGGTCCTTTCTTTGACGAATAAATTATATTTTTGCCGTCATGGAAAAGATTAAAACATTAGTGTATGAAGATGCCGTAGCCGGATCGAAGTACGTTGCAGGAAAGATTCGCGAATTAATTGAAGCGAACAACAAACAAGGTAAAAAAACGGTTTTAGGCTTGGCAACAGGTTCTTCTCCTCTAAAATTGTATGCGGAGTTGATTCGTTTGCACAAAGAGGAAAACTTAAGTTTTGCTAATGTTGTTACTTTCAATTTGGATGAATATTATCCAATGCAACCAGATGCTCCGCAAAGCTACGTTCGTTTCATGTTCGAGAATTTATTCAACCACATCGATATCAAAAAGGAAAATGTAAATATTCCTGATGGTACTTTAGCTGAAGCTGATGTTGCTGCTTTTTGCGATGCATACGAGGCTAAAATTGATGCAGCTGGTGGTTTAGATTTGCAAGTTTTAGGTATTGGTAGAACAGGTCACATTGGTTTCAACGAACCAGGTTCTGCAGAAAACTCAATAACTAGAATGGTGATCTTAAACGACATCACTCGTACCGATGCAGCGAACGATTTTGGTGGTAAAGAAAATGTATGCACTAAGGCTATCACAATGGGTGTTGGAACTATCTTGAAAGCTAAACAAATTTATTTGTTTGCTTGGGGAGAGAAAAAAGCATCAATTGTTGCTGAGTCAATCAACGGTGCTATCACCGACCAAGTGCCAGCAACTTTCTTACAAAAACATAACAAC
>Ga0255268_1000229_pt1 | contig 8347 bp, 7 predicted proteins | sample AtltaT_26_FD_183698 | JGI IMG/M metagenome (GOLD analysis project Ga0255268, IMG submission 183698) | Metatranscriptome of freshwater microbial communities from Altamaha River, Georgia, United States - Atl_Yuk_RepB_8h (Metagenome... | ecosystem: Environmental > Aquatic > Freshwater > River...
CAATGGCCGAGGTGGTGGAAAAATCGTTTTCCCGCACGTTCAACACCACTTTTTCGGCAGATTCGAACGGGTTCTGCACCATGCGCTCGACAATACCGCCCGAAGGGATGCGTGCGGAAGTCGGCACACCAATGGCCACCTTGGAACCCGCGGCGCTCGCGTCAATTCCGGTTGCGGTGAGGGCGCCTTGGGCGATGGCGTAAATCTCACCATCCACGCCCCGCAGCGCGGTCATGACCAAGCTGCCACCCCGCAAATTGGTCGCTTTTCCAATGGATGACACGTTGACGTCAATGCGCTGACCGGGCTTGGCAAAACCAGGGAGCTCCGCGGTAACCAAGACGGCCGCCGTGTTTTTGATGTCGACCCGGGCAGCCGATGCCAGTTGTTCAAAATCGGTCAGCGGGCCGTCGATGCGGACCCCCAACTGTGCGAGCATGGCCTTCATGCTCTGGGTCGTGAAAGGCACAGAGGCGTCGTCACCCGTGCCTTGCAAGCCCACGACCAAGCCGTAGCCGATGAGCTGATTGGAGCGTTGGGCGGCGACATTTGTGAGGTCTTTCACACGATCTGCATGGGCCATGGGCGCTGCAAACAGCAGCGCCAGCATCACCCAAACCATCCAAGCCGAAACAGGGCGGTGCATGTGTGACTCCTTAGAACGGCCAGAGGCGGTGCATCAGGCTGGTTCCCCAGCCCACCTTAGCTGCATTGGCCAAGTCGCCTGCCGCGCGGTATGCGATTTGGGCGTTAGCCAAACGACGCGATTGCACGGTGCTGTTGGGACCCACATCCTCAGGGCGGATGATTCCGGTGACCTGAATCACTTCGGTCCCTTCGGCCAGCCCCAATTTTTTCTCACCCTTGACCACTAAATTGCCGTTGGCCAAGACATCCACGACGGTCACGGCGATGGAGCCCACCAATGAGGCGGTTTGGTCTGCCTTGCCGGTACCCTTGCTGCTGTTGGTGTTTTGGTTGAGGTTGATCCCATCGAGTTGGGGGGCGATGTTGCCCGCCCATGTACTCATCCCCGTGGGCAATGAGCTCCGGGATTCACGGCTGATGTCGCTGTTTTGGGTTCGGGCAGACTGGGTCTGCTCATTGAGAATGACCGTGATGATGTCGCCCACACGGTAGTTACGGCTGCGCCCGAAAAACGCGTCGCTCTGTCGCGTGGCGTAAATGCCACCGGTGGTGGGCATATTCGGGTCTCCCGCCTGTGGGTAGACCGGTGCAAATTCGGGCGATGGCCGCAAGACCGTGTTGGTGGGCTCGGGCGATGCGCAAGCTTGCAAAAGAGCTGCGCAGACAAGGAGGCCAAGCGTCAGTTTGGACATGCGTGCTCCTTAGATGTTCTGGTTCAGGAACTTGAGCATTCCGTCGACCGAGGAAATGGCCTTGGAATTGATTTCATACGCACGCTGGGTTTCGATCATGTTGACCATTTCCTCCACCACGTTGACGTTTGAAGCCTCCAAGGAGCCTTGCTTGAGATCGCCCGCGCCGTTGACGCCCGGCTGCAGCACCTGGGGCTGACCGCTGGCCTGGGAGACTTGATAGAGGTTCTGCCCGATGGGCTTGAGTCCACTCGGATTGATAAAGCGTGCGATCTGCACCTGCCCAATGTTTTGCGAGCCGCCTCCAGCGACGAGTTCGACCGAGACGGTTCCGTCTTGGCCAAAGGTGATGCTCGCTGCGTTGGCGGGAACGGTGATGTTGGGCAGCAGGGGGAAGCCTGAGGCCGTGACCACCTGCCCGGTGTTGTTGATCTTGAAATTACCGTCGCGGCTATAGGAAGTCGTGCCATCGGGCATCTGGATTTGGAAGAACCCGGCGCCCATGATGGCCACATCCAGGGGCGACTGGGTATTCATCAGGTTGCCCTGCAAATGCAGTTTTTCCGTGGCGTTGATTTTCACGCCCGTACCCAACATCAGTCCGGTAGGCGTGAGGGTGTTTTGGGTGGTTTGTCCACCGGGTTGCTTGACGTTTTGGTAGAGCAGGTCTTCAAAAACCGCGCGATCGCGCTTGAAACCCGTCGTGGAAACGTTGGCCAAGTTGTTGGAGATGACGTTCATGCGCGTTTGTTGCGCGTCAAGCCCAGTTTTGGCTACCCATAAAGATGCGTCCATGACGGTTGCTCCGTTTTAATCGTTCATCAGCTTGACCGCATCATGGAAGCGCCGGATTCATCATTGGATTTGCTTTCCTTGATGATGCGAATCTGGTGCTCAAATGAGCGGCTCTGTTCAATCAGTTTCACCATGGAGGTCATGGGATTGACACTGCTGCCTTCGAGGGCTTGCGGTGTCAAAGAAACCTCCTCTGGGCCAGATGCAAAGTCCGTGCCAGGTCCTTGTCCCTCGACCCGGAACAGGCCGTCCTCACGCTTAAAGAGCGGGGTGGCGCTGGCGTCGCGCAAGAGGATCTGACCAATCAGCTGCTCCTGGGGGAGTCCTGGCTGGGTCGGATCGGTTGCATAAATATTGCCTTCTTTGGTGATATTGAAGCGAAAACCGGGGGGAACCGTGATGGGCCCCCCTTCTTGGCTCATCACCAAATGGCCGGAGCCCGTCTCCAGAGCGCCTTGGGCGTTGACCCGCAAGTCACCGCGGCGCGTGAAAGCCAGTTGTCCGTCTTTGGACATGACGCCCATCACCGTCTTGTGGTTGAGGGCGATGTCAAGATCCCGTCCAGTCACGATCAGGGGCCCGGGGGTGAGGTTGACTTGGTCGGTCGTGTAGAGGCGGGGTTGCAGGCGCGTGTCAAAACCCAACCCCACCGCCTTTTGAGGCTGCAGGGTGGCTTCAAAGGTCCGCTTAAAGCCCGTCGTGGTGACGTTGGCAATGTCGTTGGAGAGTTGCTGGCGGATGAGGCGATCCTCATTGATCGCCGCCATGGCATTAAATGACAAACGGTCCATTGCGCGCTCCTGGGCCTATCGACGGGTGATTAGTTTCGAATCTGGATGATGGTCTGGGTCATCGAGGTGCTGGTCTCCATGGCCTTGGCGTTGGCCTGGAAGTTCCGCTGCTCGGTGATCAAATCCACCAGTTCCTGGGTCAAATCCACGTTGGCGCGTTCGGTCGCGCCAGAACGCAACGTGCCGTAACCCGCAGAACCGGCCTCACCGTACTTCGGTGTGCCCGATTCCGAGGTCTTGTAGTAGTTGGTATCGCCAATCTGACGCAGGCCAGAGGGGTTGGAGAAATTCACCAGCACAACTTTGGCCAGAGATTTCTGGGCGCCGTTGGAGTAACTCGCCTGAACCAAACCGTCATCCTTGATCGCCAAACCCACCAAATCCCCTTCTGGTGCGCCATCTTGTGATTGCGACAGCACCGCAAATGGCGAGGCAAACTGGGTCGATTTGGAGTAATCGATGTTGATCGTCAAAGCGCCCTTACCGTTGGGGAGGTAGACCGTATCGAGTTGTGCGCCCTGCTTGGGTGAAACGAGGTTACCCGCCGTGTCAAAGGTCAATTCACCTTTGTCAAAGTAAATGGGAGACCAAGAAGGTAGCGTATCAAAGTCAGCCGCTGAAGAAGTTTCGCTACCGAATCCATCGATGTAGACCGTGGCACCTTTTTCGTCGGTGAACGGTTTGGGCTTGATCCAGGTCGTGGTTTTACCAAACTTGGCATCCAAGCCGTCCAAGCCCCAGCGCGCATCCCCCGTCACCTTGATGTAAGAGTCGGTTGAGGCGGTGCCGGTGGTGAACACCAAGGAATTGAGTTTGGCGTCATACGACACCTTCACGCCGTTGACTGATTGTGGGGTCAACCCATTTTTGAGGGGACCTTGCAGGCTGTTGATGCCGTGCTGCAGAGCTTCCATGAAGGTTCCGAGGGTGTAGGTGTCTTTGGGAGGCACGGTCACGGTGCCGGTAATGCCGTTGACGGAGACCACAAATTGGTTGTTGGTGCTGTCGACCGAGAAGTTGTTGTCCACGTTCACGGCCATGGCGTTGCCAGTTAGCACGGCGGGTTGCGAGGTCACGCCGCGCAAGGCATCAACCGTGGAGGGCACCACGTTGTAGGTAGTGGGATCCCCCGTCAAGCCCAATCCCTTGGAGGTTTGGGTCGCCAGACTGCCCGGGCGAATGTCGGTAATGGCAATGCTGGAGCTGTCGCCGGTCGAGCCCGACTTGAAGACGAACGTCTGCTTCACCCCGTCGTACTCCACTTTCATCCCATAACGTTGGTCGTTACTGGGACGATAAGCGCCCGTCGACACGGTGGGCGACATGGCCAGACCAACCGACTGATCGTTCACCCCCTGAACCAGGGGATCGGGTAATCCAATGGCGGTTTGGCTACTGGTAATGGTCAGCTTGGCATTGTCTTTGGGCGAGAACACCAATTTCTGGTTTTGGGAATCGTAAGAGACGGTGATGAGTCCACTGTACTGACCACTGTCATCAATTTGGTGCTGCACCGTGCGAACCAAATCCTCCTGCCGCATATTGCCCGCGGCAGAGAGGTCGATCGGCAAGGGGGATAAGGTCGTGCCGTTGGATTTCGCCAGGGTCAACTTGAATGTCGGGGTTCCCACGGTGGAGAAGTTAAAGGGCTTCTCATCGCCATAAGCCCGCTGGATGACGTTGGTCAATTCCGCCGCCACTTGCGCACCGGAGAGCTTCTTGCTCACGGTGGCGGGCAGTTTGGCCATGTTTTCCAAAAGGTGATCCAGGCCCACGGAGACGCTGTCGATCGAGTTGTCGACGTTGATTTTGAAGAGGTTCTTGAGCTCGTCAATGCTGTGCTTGGCGCTGGACTGCAGGGCCGAGACGCCGTCCGTAGACGTTTTTCCAAGCGCGGTGAAGGTATCGAGCGTACCCGCCGCATTTTGGAACAGGCTGAAGTTGTCGGTGATGCTGCTGGCGTTGGCCTTTTGGGGGTCGCGCGCCTTGACCGTGATTTGCGAACCGGAGGCGGAGGCAATGTAATCGGCAGAGAAGGTGGCATTTTTATTGAGCAATTCCACCAAACCCGCTGCGGAATTGGCTTCCACGTTGATTTGCGCCGTGCTAGGACCAAAGGTGGCTTTGACTGTCGGACCCGTGATGGCAGCGTACACCACGCTGGCACGGGTGTAGGGGGTGGCCTGGGCAGCCGCTGTGTTGGCCGCGACGGTGAGCGCCACGCTGTTTTGCTTGACGACCAGTCCTGTGGTGGTGCTGGTCATGTCGGCAATGGTGCTGTTGACATCCAAAGCCGTGATTTTGAGCACGGTGTTGTCGTAAACCGGGGCCAAACCGGTGGATACGCTGGTGGAAGCATTGCTGAGCTTGATGAGCTCCATGCCCTTGACATTACGCTGCGCAGCATCGGAGATGGTGAGTACCCCCGCTGCCCCCGTGACCGTGATGTTGGTGCTGGTCGCGCCGTCAGCGGCTGTTCTCAGCTTGGTTTGAATGTCGGCGGCCAGTGTGGCGATGTCGACTTTGGTGGAATCCAGGCTGATGCTGTAATCAATGCCTCCGATGTTGACAGCCAGTGTCGAGAAGGGGTTCGTCGTGACCGGCGCGGTACCGAAATTGATGCCGCTGATCTTGCCACGCGTATTGGTCGCCTGCGCCACGTAAGAGGATGCGAAGCTGCTGTTGTTGTTGAGCTGTGTGACGACTTGGTCAATGGTGGGCGGAGTGGAGCCAACGGGGTCGACCTTCACCGTGACGCGTGCGCCTTCCGGTCCAAAGGTGATTTCACGACTACCTGCTGTGGTGGAATCCACTGCATAGGTCATTGCGCTGCTGCCCTGTTGCCGCAAGAGATCCGATTTGCTCACGTTGAGGTAGTTGGCGAAATCAATACCGTCGTTGGAGCCCGTACCCAAATCGGATGCCAGACCCGCGACCACGCTGGCCGGCTCTGAGGTGCGAATGTCGGTCAAGTCATCCAGCGAGAATTTGATGGTCTTCTTTGAGAATGAGCTGTTGAGTTCCGCGATTTCTTGGGGTGTCTTGAAATCGCTCTTGGCCTTGAGTTCACCGTATTTGTTGACATACATCAGTTCGCCCACAGAGTTGGTGGCTTGCTGGAGTGAGGCACTCACGAGTTTGTCGCCCACATACACATAGGTTTGCCACTTGTTGTAGGGAGACTGTTGGCTCGCGTTTTGGGTCTTGACGTAATACACCGAAGCCAAGTAGGAGTTGCCACCGGCGTCGTAGACGGTCAGCGCGGTACTTTTGTTGTAGGACTCTGGGTCGTTGCGGTTGAATTCTTTGGTGATCACCTGCGCATCGGCCGGGAAGTTCAGACCCAATTGCACCTTGGACGTCTGCTTGGCCATGTTGGTGGTTTTTTGCGGAATGGTCAGCACGTTCATGTCGTCCAAGTTCGCTTTGCCGGACGAGTCGACTGACGCCGCCATGAGTTTTTGGCCTGCCGAGTTCACCACGTTGTATTGGTCGTTCATCATGAACACACCGTTACGGGTGAAGATGTCCTGGAATCCGTCCTGCGATTTGAGGGGGAAGAAGCCGTCACCGCTGATGGCCAAGTCCAGGGTGTTGGACGAGAAGATCATGTTGCCCTGGCCAAACTCTTGCACCACGCGTTTGAGCGATACGCCCTGACCGATCGTGGCGGAGGCTTTTTGTAACGGAGACGTGGCAAAAATGTCGCCGAAATCGGTACGGCTGCGTTTAAAGCCGGTTGTACTGACGTTGGCAATGTTGTTACTGGTCACGCCCAACTGTGCGGTGGCCGCATTCAAACCGGTGAGAGAGGTATAAAAAGACATGGTTTACTGCTCCGTGGGATGTCTTCGTTCAATGAATCAATAGCTGACGCGCTTGACGTCGGCTAGGTTGACGGTCTTGTTGCCGGCCACTTCCAACAGCATGGTGCCGTCGGCGGTGCCCGCACTGGTCACACCGGTGACCTGTGCGTATGTGCTCACTGTGGGAGTGGTTTGGGTGCCGTTGCGGTTGACCGTGGCCACATAGCGATAGTTGCCATTGGGTACCAAATTGCCTGCGCGGTCTTTGCCGTCCCACTCAATGGTGTAATCGCCAACGGGTTGAGCGCCGATGATCAGGTTGCGCACCAGAACCCCCGATTCGTTGTACACGTTGACGGAAATGCCGTCGGCCCCTGTGGGCAGATTGATGACCCCCTGGGAGACCGTGGAATCCGTCACACTGACGGGCCCATCTGGTACGGCAACGGTTTTACCGATCAGGTGGGTTGCGCTCAGCAGCCGGTCGTTGCTCAGGCTGGAGACCAAATTGTTCATGCTTTGCTTCATGGCCGTGGTGGCTTCGAGTTGCGAGAACTGCGCCAGCTGTGCCACAAACGCTTCGTTTTTCACGGGATCCAAGGGGTTTTGATTTTTGAGCTGAGTGGTAAAGAGCGTCAAAAATTCCGTCTGCCCCATCTCGGTGTTGGTGGGCTTGGTTTTTTGCTTCTGAACATAGTCTTCGTAACGAACGATGCCGCTGGGAAGGGGAGCACTTGCGGTGGTGGCCATATGGCTTCCTTTGATTAAGCTTTGGTGATTTCGAGGGTGCGCATCATGAGCTGACGCGCGGTGTTAACCACCTCGACGTTGTTTTGGTAAGACCGCGAGGCCGCCATCATGTCCACCATTTCAGACATTTCGTTGACGTTGGAGTGAAAGACGTAGCCTTCCTTGTCGGCTAACGGATTGCCGGGATCCCAGGTTTTGCGCACAGGTGCGGGGTCCTGAACAATGCGATCGACTTTCACGCCACCCATGAATTGGGCGCCGCCGTGGGTCATCTCTTCTTTGAGGAGGGCCTTGAACAACGGACGCTTACCCCGATAGGCCTCCTGCTCGCTACCCGCGACCGAGTTGGCGTTGGCCAGGTTGGAGGCCGTGGCGTTCATGCGCACAGCTTGCGCATTGAGGGCGGTTCCCGCGATTACAAAGACGTTATCGAGTTGCATGACTCATTACTCCCCGCGCAAGGCCTTGCGCATGCCGCTGATCTTGTTTTCCAGGAATTGCAGGGTTGTTTGGTATTCAACGGCTGCCTTACCGTACTGGGCTTGTTCCACGTTCATCTCAACGGTGTTGCCGTCAAAGGAACTGTTAAAGGGGGTGCGAAATCGCATGCCGTTGTCCGGAGCGTCGGTCAATCCCGCAAAGTGTTTTTCATGCGTGGCTTGCAAGTGCTCGGTTTTGGCCTCTTTGAGCATGGCCTTGAAGTCGACATCCTGCGCTTTGTAGTTGGGCGTATCGGCATTGGCGATATTGCGCGCAATGACTTCCATACGCTGGCTACGAACGCCGAGCGCTCTCTCGTGTATGCCAAAGGCTTGTGAAAATGCGGGCATGGGATCACTCCTGTTTTTTTCGCCGTCACCCCTCA
>Ga0255268_1000230_pt1 | contig 8334 bp, 7 predicted proteins | sample AtltaT_26_FD_183698 | JGI IMG/M metagenome (GOLD analysis project Ga0255268, IMG submission 183698) | Metatranscriptome of freshwater microbial communities from Altamaha River, Georgia, United States - Atl_Yuk_RepB_8h (Metagenome... | ecosystem: Environmental > Aquatic > Freshwater > River...
AGCGGTCAGAGGTGACGATCTCCCGATACCAGTCCAGCCCGATCCAGAACGCCTGATCCAGCGTGAATATGTCGTGGAAGCTGTAGTTGAACACCGCCAACAGCGGCAGCACCGCGACGAAGCCCATCACCCCCAGCGCGGGCAAAAGCAACGCGCCAAGGGTGAGGGTCCGCCTCATGCCGACATGGTGGCCTGCACGGCGCGTTGCCAGCGGGCGTATTTGGCGCTGCGTGTTGCGTCGTTCATGCCGGGGGTGAACCGTCTCTCCAGCGCCCATTGCTTGGCGAATTCCGCAGGCGCCGGGCATAGCCCCGCCTGCAAACCCGCCAGATAGGCAGCGCCGAGCGCGGTGGTTTCCGTCACCACGGGCCTGTCCACCGGCGCGCCAAGGATGTCGGACAGGAATTGCATCGCCCAATCGCTGGCCGTCATGCCGCCATCGACGCGCAAGACGCCATCCGCCGCGGCGCCCCAATCCGACCGCATCGCCTCAAGCAGGTCGCGCGTCTGGTAGCCCACACTTTCCAGCGCCGCCTTCGCCAGTTCCGCCGGGCCGGAGTTCCGGGTCAGGCCAAAGACCGCCCCCCGGCAGTCCGGCCGCCAATAGGGCGCGCCAAGGCCGGTGAAGGCGGGCACCAGCACCACGTCCTGCGACGGATCGGCCTGATCGGCCAGCGGCTGGGTTTCTTTCGCCTCGCGGATGATCTTCAGCCCGTCGCGCAGCCATTGCACCACCGCGCCCGCGATGAAGATCGACCCTTCCAGCGCATAGGTGGTCTGGCCGTTCAGACGATAGGCGATGGTCGTCAAGAGCCGGTTCTTGGACGGCACCATGTCCGTCCCGGTATTGAGCAGCGCGAAACACCCCGTGCCATAGGTGGATTTCATCATCCCCGGCTGGAAACAGGCCTGCCCCACGGTGGCCGCCTGTTGATCCCCGGCCACCCCCAAGATCGGGATCGCGCGACCAAAGAGGTCGGGCCGCGTCACCCCGTAATTGGCGGCGCAATCCTTCACCTCGGGCAGGATCGCCATCGGGATGTCCAGAAGGGCGCAGATCTCGGCATCCCATTCGCCCTTGGCGATGTTGTAGATCAGCGTCCGCGCCGCATTGGTGGCATCGGTCGCATGAACCCTGCCCCCGGTCAGTTTCCAGATCAGGAAGGTATCCACCGTGCCGAAGGCCAACTCCCCCCGTGCCGCCCGGTCGCGCGCGCCGGGGATGTGATCGAGCAGCCATTTGATCTTGGTGCCCGAGAAATAGGGGTCCAGCAGCAGCCCCGTCCGCGCGGTGATCATCGGCTCATGCCCGGCGGCGCGCAGCGCCTCGCAGGTGTCCGCCGTGCGGCGGTCCTGCCAGACGATGGCGCGGTGGATCGGCTCTCCGCTCGCACGGTCCCAGATCACCACGGTTTCGCGCTGGTTGGTGATCCCGATGGCGGCGATGCTGTCCGCGCCGATCCCCGCCTTTTCGATGGCGGCGCGCGCCGTCCCCGCCACCGTTGCCCAGAGGTCTGACGGATCATGCTCCACCCAGCCCGACTGCGGATAGTGCTGCGGAAATTCTTCCTGTGCCGAGGCCACGACCCGCAACCCCGCATCAAAGATGATGCTGCGCGACGATGTGGTGCCCTGATCGATGGCAAGGATGTGGCTCATTCCGTCCCCCGGCGGTTCTTCTGTCCGGCACAGACACTGGCGCGCCCCGCATGGTCCCGCAAGTGTCTGTGCGAGAGAGAAAAAGGGGCGGCGCAACCCAAGCGCGCCGCCCCAAGGTCAGGCTGGTTGGATCAGCCTTTCTGCCAAGACTTGATCAGCTCGTCATACGAGATCGTTTCGCCCGCGGGCTTTTCGTTCTCAAGCTTGCCGACAGGCGCGCCCGGCTGGTCGATCCAGTATTGCGCGTCCTGCTCTTCGTTCATCTTCGGGCCGATGTCGCCCTGAACGCCGGACTTCTCGATCCGGGCCATCACCTTTTCCTGCTCAGCGCAGAGGCTATCCAGCGCTTCCTGCGGGGTCTTGGCACCCGACATGGCGTCGCCGATATTCTGCCACCACAGCTGCGCCAGCTTCGGATAGTCCGGAACGTTGGTGCCGGTGGGCGACCACTGCACGCGGGCCGGGCTGCGGTAGAATTCCACCAGACCGCCCAGTTGCGGGGCGCGGTCGGTGAAGCTCTGGTGCTGGATGGTGGATTCACGGATGAAGGTCAGGCCGACATGGGACTTCTTCACGTCAACCGTCTTGGAGGTCACGAACTGGGCATAAAGCCATGCCGCCTGCGCGCGATCCACCGGGGTGGACTTCAGCAGGGTCCAGGAGCCCGCGTCCTGATAGCCGACCTTCATGCCGTTCTGCCAATAGGTGCCGTGCGGCGAGGGGGCCATGCGCCATTTCGGCGTGCCATCCTCGTTCATCACCGGGCCGGGCTTGACCATGTCGGCGGTGAAGGCGGTGTACCAGAACATCTGCTGGGCAATGTTGCCCTGCGCCGGAACCGGACCCGCTTCGCCGAAGGTCATGCCCTGTGCTTCGGGCGGCGAGAACTTCTGCAGCCACTCGATCGCCTTGGTCACGGCATAGACAGCCGCCGCGTCGTTCGTCGCACCGCCACGGGCCACGCAGGAGCCGACGGGGCGCGAGTTTTCGTCCACGCGGATGCCCCATTCGTCGACCGGCAGGCCGTTGGGTTCACCCACATCGCCCATACCGGCCATCGACATCCACGCGTCGGTATAGCGCCAGCCGAGGGACGGGTCCTTCTTGCCGTAGTCCATGTTGCCATAGACGCCGGTCGCCGGGCCGCCCGCATAGGACATGTCACGGCCGGTGAAGAACTCCGCGATGTCCTCATAGGCGGACCAGTTCAGCGGAACGCCAAGGTCATAGCCGTACTTCGCCTTGAAGTCGTCCTTGGTTTTCTGGTCGTTGAACCAGTCGTAACGGAACCAGTACAGGTTCGCGAACTGCTGGTCGGGAAGCTGATACAACTTGCCGTCCGGCGCGGTGGTAAAGCTCGTCCCGATGAAGTCGGCGACATCCAGACCGGGGTTGGTGACGGCCTTGCCTTCGCCTTCCATCCAGTCCGACAGGATGCGCGCCTGCTGATAGCGCCAATGGGTGCCGATCAGGTCGGAGTCGTTGATGTAGGCGTCATAGATGTTCTCGCCCGACTGCATCTGCGTCTGCAGCTTTTCAACGACGTCGCCTTCACCGATCAGGTCATGGGTGATCTTGATGCCGGTGATGGCGGTGAAGGCCGGGGCCAGCACCTTGGATTCATATTCATGCGTGGTGATGGTTTCCGACACGACCTTGATCTCCATGCCCGCATAGGGCTTGGCCGCGTCGATGAACCATTGCATTTCGGCTTCCTGATCCGCGCGGGACAGCGTGGACAGGTCACCGATCTCGGCATCGAGGAAGGCTTTCGCCGCCTCCATGTCCGCCCATGCCGGGGCGCCCAAGGCCATGAAGGCCAGCGCGACGGCGGTAGAGGTGGAACGCAATCTCATTTTTTCTCCTCCCATGTTGTCAGTCTTTGGTCCGTGACGCGACAGGCCCTCCTCGACCCGCCGCGCTTTGGTCCGTCACTGCCTAGACCCAGCGGAACACCGCCGCGGCATAGACAAGACAGCCGATCAACGCGCCCCAGAGCGGCGCGCCGAAGAAGAAGAGCCAGCCCACGCAGAGGAAGGCCGAGCCCAAGAGTGAAATGAACAGACGGTCCCCGCGCGTGGTCTCAATACGCAACACGCCACGGCGCGGGGTTTCGGGAAAGCGGATCGCCAGCAGGGTGAACAGGATCAAGAGGCAGGCGATGATGTAAAAGAACAGGGCCACCGGAAAGGTCCATGCCATCCAGCCGCCTTCGACCAGTTGGCCGGTCCAGTCGATGCCATCCTCGGTCCTCGGTACGGCGGCGATCAGCCCCGCCAGCACGGCCAGCAGCACCGCACCCGTCACGACATAGATGGTGGTCCAGCGCGCGGCGGTCATCACACCCTCCCCAGGGCAAAGCCCTTGGCGATGTAGTTGCGGACGAAATAGATCACCAAGGCCCCCGGAATGATGGTCAGCACCCCGGCGGCGGCCAGCACGCCCCAATCCATGCCCGATGCGGAAACGGTGCGGGTCATGGTGGCGGCGATGGGCTTGGCGTTCACCGATGTCAGCGTGCGGGAAAGCAGCAGTTCCACCCATGAGAACATGAAGCAGAAGAAGGCCGCGACCCCGATTCCGCTCGCGATCAGCGGCATGAAGATCTTAACGAAGAACCGGCCAAAGCTGTAACCGTCGATATAGGCGGTCTCGTCGATCTCTTTCGGAACGCCGCGCATGAAGCCTTCCAAGATCCAGACCGCCAGCGGCACGTTGAACAGGCAATGCGCCAAGGCCACCGCGATATGCGTGTCAAACAGCCCGACCGAGGAATAAAGCTGGAAGAAGGGCAGGGCAAAGACCGCAGGCGGGGCCATCCGGTTCGTCAAGAGCCAGAAGAACAGGTGCTTGTCGCCCATGAAGCTGTAGCGGCTGAAGGCATAGGCGGCAGGCAGCGCCACGGTGATCGAAATGACCGTGTTCATCACCACATAGATGATCGAATTGACGTAACCCATGTACCAGCTGGGGTCCGTCAGGATCGTGCGGTAATTGGCGAAGGTCAGGTCGTTCGGGAACAGCGTGAAGGTCGAGGTGATCTCTTGGTTGGTCTTCAGGCTCATGTTCACAAGCCAGTAGATCGGGATCAGCAGGAACAGGATATAGACCACCATCACAAAGGCGGAACCGCGCAGCCGCATCTCAGCGTCCCTCCTCTTTGTCCAGATTGGTCATGACGGTGTAGAAGACCCAAGACACCAGCAGGATCACGAGGAAATACATGATCGAGAAGGCCGCCGCGGGGCCAAGGTCGAACTGACCCACCGCCATCTTCACAAGGTCGATCGACAGGAAGGTGGTCGAATTGCCCGGACCACCGCCGGTGACGACGAAGGGTTCGGTGTAGATCATGAAGCTGTCCATGAAGCGCAAGAGCACGGCGATCAGCAGCACCCCCTGCATCTTGGGCAGTTCGATGTAGCGGAACACGGCCCAGCGGCTGGCCTGATCCACCCGCGCCGCCTGATAATAGGCGTTGGGGATGGATTGCAGCCCGGCATAGCACAGAAGCGCGATCAGCGATGTCCAGTGCCAGACATCCATCACCACCACGGTGATCCACGCATCCACCGGGTCATTGGTATAATTGTAGTCGATCCCCAAGGCCGCCAGATAATGGCCCAGAAGGCCGATGTCGACGCGTCCGAAAATCTGCCAGATCGTGCCCACCACGTTGAACGGGATCAGCAGCGGCAGCGCCATCAGCACCAGACAGACCGAGGCCCAGACCCCCTTTTTCGGCATGTTCAGCGCGATGTAGATGCCCAAGGGCACCTCGATCGCCAGAATGATGGCCGAGAACAGGATTTGCCGCCCCAGCGCCTCGTGCAGGCGGTCCGAGGTGACCATCTCCTCGAACCATTCCAGCCCGGCCCAGAAGAATTCGTTGTTCCCGAAGGTGTCGTTGACCGAATAGTTCACCACCGTCATCAAGGGGATGATGGCCGAGAACGCCACCACCACCAGCACCGGCAGCACAAGGAACCACGCCTTGTTGTTCTGCGTCTTCTCCATCAGATGGGCCCCCCCGTCACGCGCCAGTCATCGGCGTAGACGCTGATCCGGTCGGGGGCGAAGCTGACATGGGTCAGGTCGGTGCCCACGGCCATCCCCTCGGGCGCGATCACATTGACCGGCTGTCCCGCCACCTCGCCCCGGATGATGCGGTGACGCCCCACATCCTCGACCCGGCGCAGGGTGAAGGGCAGGCCTTGCCCTGCCGTCAGCGTGGCATATTCCGGGCGGATGCCGATCTGCACGCGCCCGCGCGGCGGGGTATAGTTGGCCGCCAGCGGGATTTCCGTGCCCGCCACCGTCGCGCGATTGCCCTGCACCGTGGCGGGCAAGAGGTTCATCCCCGGCGAGCCGATGAAATAGCCCACGAAGGTATGCGCCGGGGTTTCGAACAGCTCTTCCGGCGTGCCCATCTGCACCACGCGGCCGTCATACATCACCACCACCTTGTCGGCGAAGGTCAGCGCCTCGGTCTGGTCATGGGTCACATAGATCATGGTATGGCCGAATTCGCGGTGCAGCTGCTTCAACTGCGTCCGCAGCTCCCACTTCATATGCGGGTCGATCACGGTCAGGGGTTCGTCGAACAGGATGGCGTTCACATCCTGCCGCACCATCCCCCGGCCAAGGCTGATCTTCTGCTTGGCATCGGCGGTCAGACCGCGCGCCTTGCGGTCCAGCATCGCCTCCATCCCGATCATCGCGGCGATCTGATCGACGCGCGCCTTGATGTAGGATGCCTCCATCCCCCTGTTGCGCAACGGGAAAGCCAGATTGTCCCGCACCGTCATCGTGTCGTAGACGACCGGAAACTGGAACACTTGCGCGATGTTGCGCGCCGCCGTTTCGGCATCGGTCACATCGGTGTCGCCAAAGAGCACCCGCCCCTGCGACGGGCGCAGAAGGCCTGAGATGATGTTCAAAAGCGTGGTCTTGCCGCAGCCCGACGATCCCAGCAGCGCATAGGCCCCGCCGTTCTGCCAGATGTGATCCATCTCCTTCAGCGCATAGTCGCCTTCGCCCTTGGGCTGGGGCAGGTAGCTGTGGGCGAGGTTTTTCAGAGTGATCTGTGCCATGTCAGGCCGCCATCGCATAAGGGGCGGGCACGACCAGCCGCCCCGAGGGGTCAAACAGATAGACATGCGCGGGATCAAGCCAGAGGCTGACCTCCGCCCCCGGCGACAGGTCATGCACGCCATGCACCAGCCCGACCCAGCGGTTCGCGCCGTGGCTCAGGTGCAGGAATGTCTCGGACCCGGTGATTTCGGTGACGCCCAAGGTACAGCGGAATTCCAGCGCGGTTCCCGAATGCACGTTCAAATGCAGGTGATTGGCCCGGAACCCGGCGCGGTAACTTCCATCCGGCAAGGCGGCCAGCGCCCCATCGGCGGGCGCGTTCACCGCCTCGCCAAAGCTGATCCGGTGCCCGGTCTTGCGGCAATCGATGAAATTCATCGGCGGGTCGCTGAACACCCGCGCCGTGGTGGCGTCCATCGGCTGGCGATAGACCTGCGGCGTGGGGCCGAATTGCGTGACCCGGCCTTCCCACAGCGTGGCGGTATTGCCGCCCAGAAGCAGTGCCTCTTCAGGCTCGGTCGTGGCATAGACGAAGATCGCGCCCGAAGCCTCGAATATCCTTGGGATTTCCGCCCGCAACTCCTCGCGCAGCTTGTAGTCGAGGTTGGCGAGCGGCTCGTCCAGCAGCACCAGACCCGCCTCTTTCACCAGCGCCCGCGCAAGGGCGCAGCGCTGTTGCTGGCCGCCCGAAAGCTCCAGCGGTTTGCGGCCCAGCATCGGCGTCAGCTTCAGCATCTCGGCCGTGGATTTCACCGCGCGGTCGATCTCGGCTGCGCTCTTGCCCATCAGCCGCAGGGGCGAGGCGATGTTGTCATAGACGCTCATCGCCGGGTAGTTGATGAACTGCTGATAGACCATCGCCACCTTGCGGTCCTGCACGCGCTGGCCGGTCACGTCCTGCCCGTGCCACATCACCCGGCCCGATGTCGGCACATCCAGCCCCGCCATCACCCGCATCAACGAGGTTTTCCCCGACAGCGTCGGACCCAAGAGCACGTTCATCGTGCCCTTTTCCAGTGTCAGCGTGGTGGGGTGAAGATGCACCTGACCCTTCACCACCCGACTGACTGACTGAAGCTCCAGCGCCATCGTTCCCCCTCACTCTGCCGCCGGGCTGAGCGCCCTGTTGTCCGTCCCGGTCATGAAGCGATCCAGCGCGGTGATCTGTTCCGCGCTGAGCCGCAGCCCAAGTTTGGTGCGCCGCCAGACCACATCCGCCGCCGCCCGCGCGAATTCGTGGCGCATCAGCCAACGCACCTCGGCCTCGGTCAGGGTGGCGCCGAAATCGCGGCCAAGGTCGGCGGCGGTCTTGGCACCATCCAGCACCTGCGCCGCCTCTGCCCCATAGGCCCGCACCAGACGCGCGGCCCATGCGGGCGTCAGGAACGGGTGATCCGCCTGCAAACGCGCCACCAGTGCCGCCACGCCGTCATGCGGGAAGTTCCCGCCGGGAAGGGGCGCCCGGGCGGTCCATGGCCCCTTGGCTTGCGGGAAGAAGGTCGACAGCTTTTCCAGCGCCGATTCCGCCAGACGGCGATAGGTGGTGATCTTGCCGCCAAAGACGTTCAGCAACGGCGCGCC